>NNBV01000590.1_pt1 | contig 71463 bp, 65 predicted proteins | sample 1173771 | NCBI WGS metagenome assembly NNBV01 (sample SAMN07173938, study PRJNA388173) | plant metagenome | isolation source: symbiotic tissue sample KVS11 | place: Norway: Troms, Kvaloya island | reverse complement strand
CCACCACGCCACCCACCGCCTCCGCCAGCCTCAAGCGGGCCGACCTCATGGCGCTGGTGTTCCCCGACTCGCAAGGCCCCAACGCCAAGCCCGAGCAACCCGATGTGGTGTCGCTCCCGGAGATCGGCAACGACGGCAAGTCGGTGCCCGGCAGCACCGCCGAGCAGAACGCGCGCGTGTCACCGCGCGAAGTCGTGAAGCTGGACGACACCCACGCCGTGATGCTCACCGAGACCGTGCCGGTCGACGACCAGGGCCAGGCGATGGACGGCCACGCCAACGGCGCATGGCTCGGCGCCTACTTCTTCGAGCAGGGCCCCGAAGGCTGGAAGCTCACGGGCCGCACCGACGGTGTCGACTACCTCGGTTTCATGGGCAACCTGGGCACCACCAAGATCGAGCGCACCGCCCCCCGGCGCTATGCGCTGACCATCACCAACGGCAGTTGCTGGCAGGGCTACTGCGGCGAATGGCTGGCGGTGTATGCGCTGGACCCGGGCAAGGTGCGCCCGGTGGCGCCGTCCATTGCCATGTCGGCCTCCAACGAAGGCGCCAGCGAGGGCTGCGACAAGCCGTCCAGGCCCGAGAGCCTGCAGGAGCCGCAGCAAGCCGAGTGCTACGACATCAGCGGCACGCCCGCCTTCACGCCCGGCCCCGACGACGACACACCGGGCGAGATGCGCATCGCCTTCAAGGGCACGCGCACCGTCGTCAACGGCAAGAGCCGCCATACCGACAACATCGACAACACCCTGGTGTACGCCTGGCGCAAGGATGCCTACGTGCTCACCGAAGGCCGCAACCCCGTGCCGTCGTTCTGAGGCACGAGCGCGACGGGTCTTCGGTCATTCCTCGCTCGTCCACTCCACCTGCACGCCCAGGCTGCGCAGGTTTTCCACGAAGCGCGGATGCGCGCGCCGAATGGGCGCGGCGTTGCGGATCTCCGACTTGCCTTCGATGCTCGCCGCCACCATGAACAGCGCGATCGCCACGCGAATGATGTAGGGGCTCTCGACCACGGCCGGCGTGAGCGGGTTGCCGCCGAAGGTGATGAGGCGGTGCGGGTCCGACGAGAACACGTGCGCGCCAAATTTCGACAACTCGCCCGTCCAGCCCAGCGCGCCGTCGTACACCTTGTTCCAGAACATCGCGTTGCCCTGCGCGCGCACGCCCAGCGCAATGAAGATCGGCAGCAGGTCGACCGGAAAGTAAGGCCACGGCGCCGCCTCCACCTTGGTGAGCACGTTGCTGGTGAAGGGCGTCTGCACCTTCAGCGGGCCGCTGCGAATGGCGCGCGACCAGCCGTCTTCGTGCACGATCTGCACGCCAAACTTGGCGAACGTGCGGTCGAGCAGCGGAAAGTTCTCCGGCGCGCTGTTGCGCACCACCACGTCGCCGCCGGTGATGGCGCCCAGCGCCAGAAAGGTGGTGATCTCGTGGAAGTCTTCGTCGAAACGAAACTCCCCGCCCTTGAACGCACCGCCGCCATGCACCGTGAGCCGAGAAGTGCCCAGCCCCTCGATGCGCACGCCGATCATGGCCATGAAGCGGCAGAACTCCTGCACATGCGGCTCCGACGCGGCATTGGTCAGCGTCGAGGTGCCGCCCGCGGCGGCCGCGCACAGCACGAAGTTCTCGGTGGTGGTGACCGAGGCGTAGTCCAGCCAATGGTCGGTGGGCGTGAGGCGGCCCTTGCTGTGCACCAGCAGCGAGCCTTCGGTGCGCTCGACCTCGCCGCCGAAGCGCTGAAACACCTCCACGTGCGGATCGATCTCTCGCACGCCCAGCGTGCAGCCCTTCACGTTGTCCTCCAGCCGCGCCACGCCAAAGCGCGCGAGCAGCGGCGGCACCAGCATGATCGACGAGCGCATCTCCTCGGGCAGCCGATGGCGCGCCGCGTCGAAGCTGGTCTCGCGGTGGTGCAGCTCGAGCGTGCCGGTGGCGTGGTCCATGTGCACCTCGCTGCCCAGGGTGCGAAAGATGTCGAGGATCTTGCGCACGTCGGTGATGTCAGGCACGCCCAGCAGCCGCAAGGGCTCCCACGTCAGGAGGGTGGCGCAGAGTACCGGGAGCACGGCGTTCTTGTTGGCGGAGGGCGTGATGCGGCCACGCAGCGGCGTACCGCCGTGCACGATGAGGTTGGACATGAAGAAAAGCGGGGGGAGCGGAAGGCGGTGGGGGGGAAAGAGTCAGGGACAATCCAAAACTCAAGGCGGGAACTTTACCGTCTGAAAGCAGCATGAACGGCGCTGAAGTTGTAAGAACTTCAAATTGAAAGAGCCGAATTAACAATTCTTTTGCGTTACAACGAATTGATTTCCAACCGATTTCCCCCACCAACGCCTCCAACTTCTGATGCGCACGCTTGAAGAACTGATCGACACCGAAGACGCCGCCTTGCCGCTTCTTCAGCAGTGGGCCGAAGGCGCGAGCCATTCCTTCGAGCTGCTGCCCCCGGCGCCCCAACCCGAGCGCGGCCGCGTGCTGTTCGGCCTGCAGGTGACCACGCGCTCGACCATGGGCGCCGTGGCCCATGACACCGGCGGCGTGCTCATCGACCACGGCTGGCTGCGCGTGCTGGGCTCGGGCCACACCCGGCTGGGCCGCAACATCCTCGACTGGAACAACGGGCGGTCCGACGGCTTTCTGCTGGTGGCCGACGACGTGGTGGGCGGCTTCTTTGCGCTGAACGGCGGCGGGCTCGGTGAAGACGCGGGCGCCATGTACTACTGGGCGCCCGACACGCTCACCTGGGAGTCGCTGGAAATCGGCTACAGCGACTTCCTGGAATGGGCATCGACCGACCGGCTGCAGGTGTTCTACGCGGACATGCGCTGGAGCGGCTGGGAGGCGGACATGAAGACCATCGGCGCGGACCAGTGCTTCAATTTCTTCCCGTTTCTGTGGACGAAAGAGGGCTCGGTGCAGCAGAGCGCGCGCAAGGCGGTGGCGGTCGAGGAGCAGTACGCGTTCAACCTGGAAATGGCGGGCAAGGCGCAGGCATAGAGCAGAAGGTCGGCCCGCGCGCTCTTGCGCTCATTTCGGGCCTAGCAACTTGCCGCTCGCCAGCAACCGCATCGTTCGAAACAGCAGCACGGCAATCAGCACGCTCAGGAAGGCCAGCAGCGCGAGCGCCAACGCCGTGACCGCCACGTGATCGACGTGTTGCGCATAGCGCAGCGCGGCGTTGCTGAGCGCGGCCATCGGAAAGCTCAGGGCCCACCATCCGGCCGCGAACGGAATGCTGCGCTTGAACACCTTGAAAGCCAGAGTGAAAAACACAAACAGGCCGAAGTAGAAAAGCATCGCGGCGAAGCTGTCGACCCGCTGAAAGAAGTGGGTGTACGCCAGAAAGCCGACCTCGAACGGCGCCGTCAAGATCATCAGCGAAGGCACCATGTCGTTCGCGAGCTTTTCATGGTGGTGAATGAGCCGCGAGACGATCATGGTGAAGAAGACCAGCGCCAGCATCGTGCCCACGGCCATCGAGAACAGGTTGACCTCTCTGGCCCAGGCCATTGGCATGGTGCCGCCGGCCACCGTGATGTCGAGCGTGGCCACGCCCGGAATGAGCCAGGCCGGCACCGCGTGGCCCGCATCGACCTTGCCCCGCAGCAGCCGGCTCACGATGGTGAAAGACAGCGCAATGGTCGTGACCACGCCCACCGTCCACAGCACCTGCGCCGCACGGGCACTGACGGGCGCCACCACCGACGAGATCAACAGAATCGCAATGGCGACCGTGCCGAAGAAGTTGCCCGCAATGGGATGCTGGAACTCGCTGCGCACTGCATCCGGATGCAGCACCGCCTTGGCCGCATAGGCCACGCAAAGCACCACGAAGAGCACGACCGCCAGCGTGCCGATGGCGCCATCGATCAGCGGGCTGGCGCCGAACTGCTGACCGGCCTGCCGCCAGGCCGTGGCCAGCCCTGAAACGCCCATGACCGAGGCGAACAGACTGACGGGGAGGTTACGAAGGGACGATGCCTGCCGCGGGGTTGCCGCCGGGCTCAGCGTGTGCGTGGTGTTGATGCTTGCTCCTGGATGAACGCGAACGAATGGCGCCAAGCGCCTTGCAGCAAAGTCTAGGAGCGAGGGTCGCGGCGCGGGCCGCGGCCGTGGCGCGGTTTGCGCCATTGATGGCCGTTTTCAGGCCATGCCCATGTGCGCTCGAGGCTAGGACGCTTCGGCGACCTGCAGCGCACCGGTGGCAGCGACGCCGTGTGCGTCGGCCATCGCAGGCAAGCCGGGCGCCTCTTCATTCGATTGCGTCGGCGCCTCGCTTCTGAAGCGCAGGCGGTAGTCGCGCGGCGTCGTGTCCAGCCGCTTCGCGAAAACGATGCGCATGTGGTTCGCGCTGTGAAAGCCGCACCGAAACGCCACCGTCTTCATCGGCAGGTCAGTCTCCTCGAGCAGCTTGCGCGAGAAGTCGACACGCACCTGCTCCACGAACGCCGACGGTGTCATGTTGGCGTGCTTCGCGAAGACGCGCGAGAACGTGCGCCGGCTCACGCCCACCGCATCGGCAAGTTGCTCGATGGACAGCGGCGCGTCGATGTGGTCCGTGACATGGCGCAGCACCTTCGCCACGATGGTCTCTTCCTGCGGCCCCACCGCCAGGAAGGGGCTGTACTGCGACTGCCCGCCCTCGCGGCGGATGTACACGATGAGCCGCTTGGCAATGCGCAACGCCAGCTCGTGGCCCCAGTCCTCCGTGACCAGGGCCAGGCACAGGTCGACACCGGCCGTGACACCGGCGCAGGTGAACAGGCTGCCGTCGCGCACGAAGATCTTGTCGGGCCGCACGCGCGCCCTGGGAAACTGCGCAATGAGCCGGTCGACATCATGCCAATGCGCGGTGACCTGCTTGCCGTTCAACAGCCCCGCATGGCCCAGAGGAAAGGCGCCGTTGCACACGGAGCCGTAGCGCCGCGCGCCCGTGGCCTTGGCGCGCAACCACTGCAGAAAGCTGGGTGCGTAGGTGTTCACGTCGGGCAGCTTGGGCCCGCCCGCAACCAGCAGCAGATCGGGCTGCTCGTGGTGATCGAGGTAGCCCACATCGACTTGCAGCGCCATGCCGTTGGCGCAACGCACGCTGCCCGCGCGCAGGCCGACCAGCGTGACCTGGTAGTGCTGCCCGGGGGGAAGAAAGTTGTTGGCCTCGGCGAACACATCCATCGGTGCCGCAACGTCCAGCGCCTGCACTCCTTCCAACACGACGATTGCCAGCTTCATGGTTCCAGTGTCTTGATTCAGCCGATTCGGCGGCTTCAGGCCGGTCATTGTAGAACGGTCTGTCTACATCATGTTCGCAGCGCTGAAGCGGCGCCCACCGGTATCCGTAGAAATTACAGATTCACACCGATTGGGGGTCCATTGCGCAACGCTCTGGCGCAGAATCTTTTGCATACCAAGGCAAACACACATCCAAGCCATGACACTCGACCAACTCTTCGCCAACGAAGCGTCGCTCCCCACGGTTCCACGGGTGGTGTCCGACCTGATAGAAATGCTGCGCGACGACGACGTGTCCTTTGCGGCCATCGCGCACCGCATCGAGCTCGATCAGGTGCTGGCGGCCAAGGTGCTGCAGATGGTCAACTCTCCCTTCTTCGGCGTGCAGCGAAAGATCTCCTCGATTCAGGGCGCGATTCTGATGCTGGGCCTCTCCACCATTCGGTCGTTCGTCGTGAGCTCCGGGGTGTCGGGCACTTATCGCAAGGTGGACGGCGTCGACCTGCCCGACTTCTGGGCGCACAGCCTGCGCGTGGCGTCGGTCTCGCGCTACCTGGCCGCCAAGACGCGGCGCGTCGACCCCAACCTGGCGTTCACCGCCGGCAGCATGCATGCCATCGGCCACCTCATCATGGCGCAGGCCATGCCGCAGCGCATGGCCGCACTGAACGCCGCGCACCCCTTCGACGCACTGGGGCGCGCGCAGCTGGAGCTTGCGGAGTTCGGCTACCACTACGGCGATGTGAGCGCGTCGCTCGCGCAGCGCTGGGACTTTGCGCCCGACCTCATCGGCGGGCTGTCGAGCTTTGTGAACCCTGCCAAGTCGGAGCGCGTGAACGCGCTCGGCGGCGTGCTTCACCTGGCCGTGTGGCGCGTGGCCCTGGAGCGCCAGGGCGTGGACCTGAGCAACGTGGCCGGCTTCTGGCCGAGCCAGTCCGCGATGGTGGCCATCGGCATCACCGAGGACATCGTGCAGCAGATGCCGCCGCCACGCGTGCTGGCTGCGGACCTGGAACCGATGATTGCCTGAGCGGGCCGCTCGGCCCTCCGTCTGGCCGAGCTAGCCCGTCAGCGCCTCGCATTGGCTCTCGATGCGGGCGTGTAGCAGCGCCAGCGACACCGAGAGAAACCGATTCAACGCGCTGCGCTGGCACGGGTCGAAAAGCGGCGCGGGGTCTGCGTCGGACATGGCCGCATCGCGGCGGTCTTCATCCCACGCAAGCAACTGCGCCAGCGTGTGCGCACCCTGAACGGCATCGCGTGCGTCGTTGAGAAACGCAGCGTGGCTTTGCTGCGCAGGATCGAGCCGCTCGCCTTGCACCCATTCGAAGGGTTTGAACTGCGCGGTGGGACGGTAGGGCTTGCTGCAGGAGCAGCCGGCGTTCGAAGCATGGGCCATGGGGCCTCCAAGGATGTCGATTTGCAACAACCGACGCACTCGCTTCCAAACGAGGGCGGCAGCTCGAACAGGTTGGAAGACCGGGACATCCTTGCGGAAACCGGCAGGGCGCGAGCCCTCCCGTTCGAGCCGCCTTAAAAGGAGCACGAACGAAAAAGCCGCAGACCATGTGCGGTGACTGCGGCTTTCGTCGCAGGATGTCAGCGGGCTTCCAAACCCGACCCCGCTCATCACGAGGCAGGGGCAATGTACGCGGTCTGTGGAGAGCCCGTCAAGTCGCGCGCTGGAGCTCCTGTGTGTTTTGGCTGACGGCCGCGTGGGGGCTGATTGGCAGCCCACGCGCCCCGCGCCGGCTCATGCCAAACTTGACCCATCGCCCCCTGTTGCCCCGCCACCGGTTCACCTTGAACCCGGCCTCTGCGGCAGCACATCAAAGCCAAAGTCAACCCCGTTCGTCAAAATGAAAACCATCGATGAGATGCTCAATCTCGACCTGCTGACAGCCGACCAGCATCATCAAATAGGCGCATGGATAGAGCGCGCCAGCTCGCCGGAAGAAATTCTGCAGATGCCCTCTTCACTCTGGCAAGCCGTGGAACGCGCAAGCGCGGTCATGGGCATCGACGCGGACCTGACGCGGCCGCCCTCGCTGGACGATGGGGGCGCGGACCTGAGCTAGCTGGCGCGCCAGCCGCGCCTCACACCAGCCCCAGATCCTTCGGCGCCACCCCGTCGAACACCCGCGCCAACTGCGCCGGCGACAAGCCGTACATCCGCTGGAACAACCCGCCGAACACCGCCCGGTATTCATTGAGCACCGGGTAGTCCCGGTTCTGGAACAGCGTGGCCTGCGTGAGCGCCTGCTGCTCGCCCAGCACGCGTCCGCCGGCCTGCGCCGCGAGGCCGCCGCCTAGCACCCAGTACACGGTGCCGTGCCCGTGGTCGGTGCCGCGGTTGCCGTTCTCGCGGAAGGTGCGGCCGAACTCGCTGATGACGACCACCACGGTCTGGCGCCATGCGTCGTCTCCCATCTCCTGCGCGAAGCCGGCCACGCCGCGGCCCAGTTCCTCGAAGCGGTTGGCCAGGTAGCCGGTGGCGGCCCCCTGCCCCACGTGGGTGTCCCAGCCGCCGACGTCGACAAAGCCCAGGTCGTAACGCTCGCGCATCAACAGCGCCATGCGACGCGCCACCAGCTCGAAGCCCTTGGCGGTCATGGCGTTGCGGCTGGCCGCGTCCATCTCGGCCTGCACGGCGCGCATCACCTCGTCGCGCACCTGAAAGCCCTCGGCCACCGGCTGCGCCAGCGCGGTGTTGCGGTACATGGCCGCAATGACCTGGCTCTGCCGCGCGTCGATGCCCGAGCGCGCATTGCCCGCCAGCGCCATGTTGGCGGCCTTGGCGTTGCCGCGCATCGAAATGGGCAGCTGGTCGGTGAAGGCGATGGGCGACACGTCGGTGACGGGCCCTGCGCCCAGCACGCCCGCCAGGCGGTTGAGAAAGCCCGAGCGGTAGTCGCGGCGCTTGTCGAGCGCCTGGCCCAGCTCGATGGAGTCCTGCGTCTCGAAGTGGCTGCGGGTAAGGTCGTCGGTGCCGGCGAAGGCGATGAACGACGCCTGCTTCTGCTGGTAGAGCGGCATCACGCTTTGCGCCAATGCGGGGTGCAGGCCCCAGTTGGCGTCGAGCGGCAGCGCGCCGTTGGGTGTGCCGGGGCGCCCAATGGCGATGTTGGGGCGCGAGGCGTAGTAGAAGTCGCTGCCGGTGGGCACCAGCAGGCTGGTGCTGTCGTAGGCGCCACGCAGAAACACGACCAGCAGCTTGGTGCCTTCGGCCGCGGGCGCGGCCATGAGCTGGCCCGCGGCGCCCGCGAAGGGGGCGGCGGCCATGAGCCTGAGGAGTTCTCTGCGTTGCATGACGTGTGTCCTTTATGTCTTCTGCCTTCTGCCTTCTGCCTTGCTCCTTCCCCTTCCGGGGGAAGGTTGGGATGGGGGCGCGGCGGCGCTTGTTTCACCGCAGCGCTTCATCGAACGCCGCTTGCCCCCACCCCTGCCCTCCCCCGGAAGGGGAGGGAGAAAAACCCGAAAAAACCTCAGCGGCGCATCAGCTCCGGCGATGCCAGCAAGAAGGTATTCCACTCCTGCGGGTTCTTCGCCTGCGCCAGCGCCTCGCGCGTGTCCGCGCTCAGGCCGCCCTGCATCGCACGCACCGCGCGCGACTCGGCCAGTTGCGGAAACGCGGGCTTCTCCAGCGGCGCCTTGTCGTCCGCGCGGAACAGCACGGCACCGTTCGCGCCGATGGCGCGCGCAATTTCGAAGCGCGTGTTCATCTGCCCCGCGCTCGCCCATGCCGCTTCGTTCAGCGGATAACCGTCGGGCGTCTCGTGGCCGTACAGCGGCTCGCCCATGCGGTTGATCCAGCCGAGCATCGGGTTCACGTTCAGCGCCACGCGGTCGTCGTAGGCCAGCCGCACGCCGGCCAGCACGTAGTGCACCGGGTCGCGAAACTTGTGGCCCAGCGAGGCGGTGAATTCGGGCGACTCGAACAGCGCCTTCAGCGTGACCGCAATGTCGCCGTCGCTGCGCGTGAAGGCCGCGGCCATGCGGTCGACCAGCGCCTGCGGCGGGTCGTCCGACACGAAGTACACGGCCAGCTTGCGCGACACGAAGCGCGCGGTGGCCGGCGCACGCGCCAGCCGGTCGAGCGCCTCGTCGGCCTCGGCCAGGCCGTGGCTTTGAATGGGCTCGCCCAGCAGCGTCTTCGGCCCGTAGTCGTGCCGGTTGGGGTTGAACTCGAACAGGCCCTTGCGCACATAGTCGGCCCGCAAGGCCGGGCGCACGTTGGGCGGCGGCGCGTCCAGCGGTTGCATGCTCACGCCCACGCCGGTGAGCACGCGCGCCAGTTCCTGCACGTCGCCCTGCGAGTAGCCGCTGCCCACGCCCAGCGTGTGCAGCTCCATCAGCTCGCGCGCGTAGTTCTCGTTGATGCGGTTGACGGCGTTCTGCGCGTTGTCCAGGTAGCGCAGCATGGCCGGGTGGTGCAGCGTGGCGCCCAGCAGGTCGCGGAACTTGCCGAGCGCGTGCGGGCGAATGGCGTTCTCTTCGTAGTCGCCGACCATCGCGCGCAGGTTGTCCTTGCGCAGGTTGACGTTGAAGTGGTTCATCCAGAACCAGGTCATCTGCTCCTGCAGCTGGTTGGGCGAGTACAGCGCGCGCAGCACGAAGCGGGTCTGCGCCTCGCGCGCGAGGTTGTTCAGCCGCTGCTGGTAGGCCTGGCGCGCGGCCTTCTTCTGGTCTTCGTCGGGCAGCGCGTCGGCCGCCTTGCGCTGCGCCTCGAGCTCGGTCACGAGCTGATCGAGCGGCGTGTGCGAGATGACCATGGCGTCTATCTGCGCCTGCGCCGCGGGCGGCAACTGCGCAGCAGCACCAGCAGGGCGCGGGTTGAGCTGGTCGCGCATCCACAACGCCAGGCCGCGCTGCGCGAGTTGCGCGTCGCTGCTGGCGTTGGCGCCCCAGCTCACGCGGTCGAGCCAGCGCAGGCGCGTGGCCTCGTTCAGGGGGGTGGACGGCAGCGACACCGATACCAGCGGCCGGTGGTCGCCCGGCGTGCTCGCGCAGGCCGCAAGCAGTGCCAGCGCACAGGCGCCGAGGGCCATCGTCGCGCGGCGCCGGGAGAACACCGCAACCGTAGCGGACACCGTGCTCACTCGCTGCGCATGTCGTGGTGACGCACATCGCCGATGGCGTGCTGCGCGGTGTTCAGCGCCAGGTCGACGTGCGCCAGGCCGCGCTGCTGGAACGGGCGCGCGCGCGGGTCGTCTTCTTCGCGCGCCACGTCTGAGCGCACCTTGCGCAGCAGGTCGAGCGCCACATGCAGGCGGCCTTCGCGCGGCAGCCAGGCGTCGGTGGGCTCGCGCCATTCGACGGGCTTGCCGTCCAGCCATGCGGCGTGCTGCAGGTCGCCGATGGCGGCATGGATTTCGTCGACCACCACCTGCTCGTCGCGCGAGATGCGGCCGTCTTCGGGGCGGCGGTGCGACACCTGCCATTCGGCGGTGCGCAGGTCGGACAGTGCATGCAGGTAGAACGGATGCTTGCCGTATTCGTCGGCCAGCGCGGGCAGAGAAGCCGCGGCCAGGATGGCAAGTGCGGCAATGAGACTTTTCTTCTTCATCTTCGAGGCTCCTTGGGGTGACAGCAATGAAAGGATGCCACCTCAACCCCCGAAACCCGCCGCGCGTTGACGGCCTTTACTTTCGTAACGCCGCGCAAAGACGGCGCCCTGCGCCGCCCTGGTCAGGCTGCCGACAGGCTGGCCGGTGCAGCACCGGCAATCTGGCGCAGCGCACGCTCGAACACCTCGACCGGCTGGCCGCCGGAGATGAGGTGCTGGTCGTTGATGATGATCGCGGGCACCGAATGAATGCCGGCGTCGGTGTACATGCGCTCGCGCTCGCGCGTTTCCTGCGCGAACTCGTCGCTGGCCAGGATGTCGCGGGCGCGTGCGGCATCGAGGCCCGCTTCGGTCGCCGCGCGCACCAGCACGTCGGCGTCCGAAGGGTTCTGGCTGTCGGTGAAGTAGGCCTTCAGCAGCAGCTTCTTCAGCGCCGCCTGCTTGGCCGGGCTTTCCAGCTCGGCCCAATGCAGCAGGCGGTGCGCGTCGAAGGTGTTGTACACACGCGGGCGGCCTTCGGGGCTGAACTCGAAGCCCACCGCCGCGCCGCGCTGGCGAATCATTTCGCGCGACTGTGCCTGCTGCTCGCGCGTGGAACCGTACTTCTGGTTCAGGTGCTCGAAAGTGTCCTGGCCTTCGGGCGGCATCTGCGGGTTCAACTCGAAGGGCTGAAAGTGCAGCTCGGCGGTGACGTCGGGCGCCACGTTTTTCAGAGCGGCCTCCAGCGCGCCAAGGCCCACGGCGCACCAGGGGCAAGACACGTCGGAGACGAAATCGATCTTGAGATGGGAGGTCATGGCGCCATTCTTCCCGGCGCCACAAGCCTTGGTGCGCGAAAGGTTTTCAGCCGATGGCGCTCGGCGTCAGGCTGCGGCCTTGGCCATGCGCGCGTCCGACAGCGTCTGCTCGCGCAGGCGGTCGTACTCCTGCTTGTCGACCGGCACCGCGTCGGACTTGCCCAGGTCGTTCATGCGGATGCGGTAGGTCTCGCGTGCGCTCATGGCCGCCAGTGCCGCCAGGATGGTCACCGCGAAGGTGATCGCACCCACGGTGAGCCACACATTGGTGGAGCCCGGAGGCGCCACGGCGGCGAACAGGGCCGGCAGCAGCGCGGTGATGGTGGTGCCTACGTTCTGCGAAATTGCCATGGCCGACACGCGGTTGCGGGTGCGGAACAGCTCCGGGTAGAAGCTGGGGAAGGTCGCGTTGTAGCCCTGGTACACGATGCCCCACATCAGCAGCGACATGCACACGGCCAACGGCACATTTCTGATGCTGATGGCGTACAGGTAGGCGAACGACAGCAGGCCCGAAGCCAGCGCGCCGACGATGATCGGCGGGCGGCGGCCGATGCGGTCCGACAGGTTGCCCACGTACGGAATGACGATCACGGCCAGTATGTTGCCCAGCACCGGAATCCAGAGGTACACGTCTTTCTGAAAGCCGATGCCGTAGGCGGCCTGCACGGCATACGCCGCGCCGAACACGGTCGCCACCACCGGAATGACGTTCATCAGCGCCATGCACACCACGCGCAGCATGTCGCCCCAGCTGTCGGTGAAGGCCTGCACGATGGGCGCCTTGGCCACTTCGCCCTTCTGGCCCACTTCGGCGAAGGCCGGGGTCTCGTCGACTTCGCGGCGAATGATGTAGCCGGCCACGATCACCAGAAAGCTCAGCAGGAACGGAATGCGCCAGCCCCACGAGTTGAATGCCTCTTCGGGCATGTAGTGCGCCAGCGGCAAGAACACTGCGGCCGCCAGGATCTGGCCGGCCTGCACGCCCTGCAGCGTGAAGCTCGCGAAGAAGCCTCGGCGCCCGAAGGGTGCGTGTTCGAGAATCATCGAGCTCGCGCCCGAAATTTCTCCGGCCACCGCAAAGCCCTGCACCAGGCGCAGCAGCACCAGCAGCGCGGGGGCCAGCAGGCCGACCTGGTCGTACGTAGGCAGCAGGCCCACGGCCACGGTCGAAAAACCCATCAGGAACATGCACAGCACCAGCACCTGCTTGCGGCCATGGGTGTCCCCCCAGTGGCCGAGCACGAAGGCGCCGATGGGGCGCGCGACATAGCCCACGCCGTAGGTCGCGAGCGACGCGATGATGGCGGTCTTGGGGTCGCCCTTGGGAAAGAAGATCTGCGGAAAGATCAGCGCCGCCGCGGTGGCGTAGATGAAGAAGTCGTAGTACTCCAGCGCCGAGCCGATCCAGCCGCTTGCCGCGGCCTTCTTCGACTGGTGCCTGCCTTGCGGCTCATGGGCGATGTTGTTGGCCATGTGTGGTCTCCAGTGTTGACGGGTAACTAATTTGAAAAACCCAACGAATCAAGCCTGCGCCTGGGAAGCCATGCGCGCCGGTGCATTGAGGGCACCGTACGCGTCGTAGTTGCCTACGCGTTGTGCGACCTCGAAGAAAAGTCCACCCTCGAAACTCTCGGTGTAGATATGCAGGTAGTCGCCGGCCGCCGAGCGGTCGAACAGCACGCCCGCTTCGCGCATGCGCGCCAGCAGCTCGGGTGCGAGGTCGATGCGCGTGGCCAGGTCGTCGTAGTAGTTGTCGGAGATGGGCACAAAGCGCGTGCCGTTGGCGCGCAGCCTGGCGGCCGTGTCGAAGATGTCCGTGCAGCTCAGCGCAATGTGGTGCACCGCGCCGCCGCCCGTCACGCTCAGCGTGCGCGCGGTGCGGGTGCGCTGGCTCAGCGACACGTTCAGCACCAGGCGCAGGCTGCGCGTTGCATTGGCCACGCCGCGGCTGCGAATGAGGCCGAAGGGGTCGGCCAGCTCCAGGCTCTCGCCAGGCTCCAGGCCGAGCACGGCGCGCGTGAACAGCACCCAGGTGTCGAGCTGGTCGAGCGCGAGGCCCAGCGCCACATGGTCGATGCGTTGCAGGCCGGCGTCGCTCGCATCCGCGCCGCGGTCGTCGAGCACGAAGTCAGCCTCGTACAGGCCGTTGGCGCCCAGCGCCTCGGGCACGAAATGCAGCAGGTTGCCGCCCGGCGCCACGATGGCCGGCACGCGCAGCTCATTGGGGCCGACCGGGCTGTCGTGCCGCTGCGAGCGCATGGCGGTGGCACGGCCCACGGCGGCAAGCGGGTCGTCGCAGCGCACGCCCAGCGCGCACACCGAGGTGCCGTGCGCATCGAAGCGCTGGCGCGCAAAAGAGTCGGGCTGCGCGTTCACGATCAGGTTGATGTCGCCCTGGCGGTACAGCGTCACGGCCTTGGAGCGGTGCTGGCCGATGCGGCGAAAACCCAGCTGCTTCACCAGCGTGGCCAGCGACACTGCTGAGGCCTCGTCGGCCGCGAACTCGATGAACGACAGGCCCGACAGCGCCGGTGCCGCCGGCGGGTTGAACAACTCCACGCGCTGCGGCTGCAGCGGTTGCGCGGAGGTTGCTCTGGCCATGCGCTCGCGCGCTTCGCTCTCCAGGTACAGCAGCGAGCGCATCGCATCCACCGCGGTGCGGCGGTTGGGCGTCTCGCGAAAGATGTCGTTGAAGATTTCCAGCGACAGCGGCCCGGTGTAGCCGGCGCGCAGCACCTGCTCGAAGAAGCCGACCACGTCGAAGTCGCCCTGCCCCGGAAACGAGCGGTGGTGGCGCGCCCATTGCAGCACGTCCATGGCCAGCAGCGGCGCGTCGGCCATCTGCAGAAAGAAGATCTTGTCGCCCGGAATGTCGGCAATGCCGGCCGGGTCGTCCTTCAGAGACAGCGTGTGGAAGCTGTCCAGAATCAGGCCCAGGTGCGCATGGTTGGCCTGTTGCACGATCTGCCAGGCCTGGCCGTACAGCGAGGTGTGGCGGCCCCAGGCCAGCGCCTCGAAGCCCACGCGCAGGTTGCGGCGCGCGGCGCGCTCGGCCAGTTCATGCAGCTGCGCGGCGGCCAGGGCGGGGTCGTTCACCGCCAGCGCCGACGTGTTGGAGCAGCACAGCACCAGCGGCGCGCCCATGGCCTCCATCAGGTCGAACTTGCGCTCGGCGCGCTCCAGGCTGCGGCGGAACTGCGGCTCGGGCATGCCTTCGAAGTCGCGGAACGGCTGGTACAGGTCGATCGACAGGCCCAGATCGCCCGTGATGCGGCGCAGCTCGGCGGCCGTGCCCTTGAAGTTGATGAAGTCGGCCTCGAACAGCTCGATGCCGTCGAACCCGGCGGCAGCCACGGCTTCGAGCTTCTGGCGGAGGGTGCCGCTGAGCGACACGGTGGCAATGGAGCGGTGCATGGGGTGGACTTTAAAAACACCCGGCCGGCGCCACAATCGATTCAGCGGCCTGTTGATCGATGATCGATCAGTTACGTGCGTTAATCGAACGGAATACGGGATACACCTAGGGTCGGCAACCCGCGCGCAACCCTCAAAGGCTGCGCCAGAAATCGATCAGCAGCTGTGTGAACTCCACCGGCCGCTCCACCGCGCTGATGTGCGCCGCGTCGAGGGTGGCCAGCCGCGCACCCGGAATGGCCGCCGCCATGGCCTCGGACATGGCCATGGGCGTGGCCTCGTCCTGCAGCCCGCCGATGACCAGCGTGGGCACCGTGAAGCGGTGGTTGCTCTCGCGGAAGTCGATGGCGGCCACGGCGTTGCAGCTTTCGATGTAGCCCTGCGCGTCGGTGCGCACCAGCGTGTCGTGCAGCGCCTTGGCGGCCGTCGCGCCTTCGGGCGTGGCCGCGAAGGCCGGCGTGAGCCAGCGCGTCACCGCGCCGGGTGCGACGGCGGCCACGCCCTTGGCGTTGACCGTTTCGGCCCGCGCGCGCCACGGCGCCTGGTCGGGGTAGTGGGCGGCCGAATTGGCGATGACCACGGTCTTCAGCAGCTCGGGGTGCCGCACGGCCAGCGCCTGAGCGGTCATGCCGCCCATCGACAGGCCGACGAAGTGCACCGGCTCGCCGCCCGTCTCGCGCTGGATGAGCTCGGCCGCGTCCTGCGCCAGCGTCTCGATTCGCAGGGTGCCCGGCACCACGTCGGATGCGCCATGGTTGCGGTGGTCGTAGCGCAGCACGGTGTGGGCGCGCGACAGTTGCGCGGCCACGGCGTCCCACATGTGCAGGTCGCAACCCAGTGCATGGCTGAGCACGACGAAGGGGCCTTGGCCCTCGCGAACGACATTCAAACGGGTCATGGTGTGGAGTCCTTGGTTGGAGGTTGGTGGTGCTGCAGGCGCGGCAGCCAGAAGAACGCAATGGCCATCAGCACGCAGCCGGCCAGCAGCATGGGCACAACCATCGGCCAGGCGCCGTGCGAATACGTGGTGTCGACGAACAGCGCGGCAATTTGCCCCACGCAGAACGCGACCATCATCATGCCGAAGCCCGACCAAGACACGGCCCGCCCCGCCAGGTGCGGCAGGTCGCCCACCGCGCCGGCCTGCCCGCACGGCTGATGGATGCCGTGGCCCAGGCAGTACACCGCGTGGCCCACCAGCAGCGGCACCGCGCTCAGCGGCAGCAGCAGGCAGCCCAGCGCCTGAATGACCGGCCCCGCCAGGCTCAGCGACGCGCCCAGGCGCACCGTGCGCACCGGCCCGAAGCGCCGCAGCAGCGTGCGGCACATCGTGGTGCTGAAGATGTAGACCAGCGAGCCCCCGGCCGGAATCCACCCGTACCACGCGGGCGACCAGCCCAGGTAGCCGATGTAGACCATCGGCGACAGCAGCAAGAAGCAGAACAGCCCGCCGTAGGTGGTGGCCGCCAGCGAGGCCCAGGCCCGGAACGAGCGGCTCGCGAACACGGCGCGTGTGCTGCCGCGCGGCGCGGACGATTCACCCGACAGCGGCCGGCGCGTTTCGCCGAAGGAGCGCCAGCACAGCACGAACAGCACCAGCGCATAGACCGCCATCGCCACCATCACCCAGCGCCAGCCCGCGCCCTGCACCAGCCATGCGCCCAGCAGCGGTGCCACCAAGCCGACCACGCCCAGCCCGGTCAGGCCGCGCGCCATCACGTGCGGGCCTTCGTGCGCGGGATACAGGTCGCGCACCGCCGCGCGTGCGCACACCAGAATGGCCGCCATCGAAAAGCCCTGCAGCGTGCGCCAGCCCGCCAGCACCGCCACGCTGTCCGCAAAGGTGCCGCCCAGCGCCGCCATGGCGTAGCAGCCCAGCCCCGCGAGCAGCACCGGCCGGCGCCCGAAGCGGTCGGCCAGCGGGCCGCACAGCAGCTGCGCAAAGCCGAAGGCCAGCACGAACAGCGTCAGGCTGGTGCTGGCGGAGCCCAGCTCGCTGGCAATGGCCGGCAGCGCGGGCAGGTAGCTGTCGGTGGCCACCGGCTGCGCGGCCAGCAGCAGGGGCAGCAGCAAGGTGAAGCTGACGTCGAAGCGGCGCTTCGAGCTGTCCGCCAAGCCGTCGTTTGCACCGGCGTGCGGCGCGCTCACTTGGAAGAAGCTTGCTCTGTGGCCGCAGCCAGCAGGCCCTTCTCGCGCAGGATGTTCGTGGCGATGCCGAAGGCATGGTTGGCCACCGGCACGCCGCAGTAGATGGCGGCCATCATGATCACTTCCTTGATGTCCTCGGGCGTCAGGCGCGACTCCGGCGGGCCGTCGAGCGCGGCGCGCACGTGCATCGCGAATTCTTCGTACGCATGGATGCCCAGCATCATCGACAGCACCATGTAGCGGCGCGTCTTGTCGCCCAGCGCGGGGCGGCCCCAGATGTCGTTCCACGCGTGGCGCGTGATGAGTTCCTGGAACTCGGCGTTGAAGCCGTTGCGGTTGGCGAGCGACTTGTCGACCCAGGCATCGCCGAGCACGCGGCGGCGGTTGAGCAGGCCGGACGCGTAGCCGTCGGCGGGCATCGCCGGCGTTGCGGGCGTCGCAGTCGTTTCTGGCATCTCTGGCTCGGCGGGAAATTCAGGGGCGGTCATTGCGGGAGTTCCTTGTGTTCCTTGTGTTCTGTGAGGCGGGCTTGCAGCGCCTTCACTTCGGCCAGCGCGGTCTGTCCGGCGTGGTGGGCGAGCGCGGGGTCGAACCATTCGTCAGCCGCGTCGCGCGGCAGTTCGGCGCGCAGCCGGTCGATGTTGGCGCGCATGCGCGCGGCGTCCACCTGCAGGCCGGGCAATGCGCCTGCCATGGCGCGCACGCTGCCGTGCGCGGACATCAGCAACTGGGGCCATTCGCCCAGCTCGGCCTGCCAAGCACCCAGCGCGCGTTCGTGCTGTTGCGGCATCGCGCCCAGCAAGGCGGCCACGCGTTGCGGCGCGCGGTGCGCCGCGGCAATGGCCACCATCGAGGCCACCGGGTTGCGCTTGTGCGGCATGGCCGACGAGCCGCCGCGCCCCGGCTCGCTGGGCTCGGCCACCTCGGCCACTTCGTACTGGCCGAGCAGCGCGACGTCGACCGCAATCTTGCCCAGGCTGCCCGTCATCAGGCCCAGCTCGCAGCCCAGGGCCACCCATTCGTCGCGCTGCGTGTGCCAGGTGGCGCCGGGGTCGCCCAGGCCCAGTTCCTTGGCCATGCGCTTGCGCACCGCGGGGCCTTGCCCTTTCATTTGCGCCAGCGTGCCGACGGCGCCGCCCAGCTGCAACTGCAGCGCATGCCTTGCCGCCGCGCGCAGGCGGATGCGGCTGCGCACCAGCGGCGCGGCCCAGCCGGCGCACTTGAAGCCGAAGCTGGTGACCGACGCGGGCTGCATCAGCGTGCGCGCGAGCATCGGCGTGTCGGAATGCGTCACGGCCAGGCGCAGCAGCGCGTCGGCGGCCTTGGCCAGGTCGGTTTCTATCAATGCCACGGCCTCGCGCGTGACCAGCGCCATGGCGCTGTCGATCACGTCCTGGCTGGTGCTGCCGAAGTGCACGAAGGGTGCGGCGTCGGCATTGAACAGGCCCACGGCCTCGCGCAGCGCCTTCACCAGCGGAATGGCCACGCTGCCGGCCCGGCCGCTTTCGCGCACGATCTTGGCCACGTCGAACAGCTCGACCTTGCAGCTGCTGACGATGGAGTTGGCGGCGCTTTCAGGAATGAGCCCTTCGGCGGCCTGCGCGCGTGCCAGCGCGGCTTCGAAGCGCAGCATGGCGTCGACGAACGCGCGGTCGCTGAACGCGCCCAGGGTTTCGGAGGTGGAGAGGAAGCCTTCAAAAATGCTCATGCGGTGCCTTGCCCTTTCAGTAGTTCAGCTGCGCCACGGCGCGCAGCTCGTCCGGCGACGCGGTGCCGAAGCCGAAAAATTCCAGGTACGCCGGAATCATCTCGAACAGCATGTCGGTGCCCACCTGCACCGCACAGCCCTTGGCCCTGGCGGCCAGCAGCAGCGGCGTGAACTCGGTCTTCATCACCACCTCGCCCACGAAGGTGCCGGGGTCGATGCGGTCCACGTCGAAGGGCAGCGGGTCGCCCTCCTTCATGCCCAGCGGCGTGGCGTTGACCACCACGTCGTAGCCCGCCGGGTCCTTCGAGCCAGTGCTCACCTTGAGCTGCGGACAGTGCTCGCGCAGCCGCGTGGCCAGTGCCTGGGCAGAAGCGTCGCTCATGTCGAACAGCATCAGCTCGGCCGCGCCGGCGGCGGCAATCGACGCGGCAATGGCCGAGCCCACGCCGCCCGTGCCCGACACCAGCACGCGCGTGCCCTTGAACAGGCGCCCCTTGCGTTCCACGCCGCGCACGAAGCCCGCGCCGTCGAACTGGTCGCCCAGCAGCGTGCCGTCAGGCCGCTTCAGGATGGCGTTGCACGCACCCGCCACGCGCGCGGTGGGCGTCACCTCGTCCACCAGCGACATGGTCGTGACCTTGTGCGGCATGGTCACGAGCGCGCCGCGCAGGTTGCTGAACTTGAAGATCTGCGGCAGCGAGGCCGCATAGTCCTCGGGCCTCACGCCCATGGGCACCACCACCGCGTCGATGCCCTGCCTGTCGAACCAGGGGTTGTAGATCATCGGGGCCTTGAAAGCCTCGGTGGGAAAGCCCAGGTGGGCGATGAGGGTGGTCTTGCCGGAAATCATGTCGGTTGTTTCGTGTGTGACGCGCGGCTCAGGCCACGCTGGGCGAGTGGTAGCGCAGGGGCTGCGCAATTTCGGCCTGCATGGCCGGCGGATAGACGATCTCTCGCAGAAAGTCGGCGTCGGCCTGCAGCGCCTCGGCCGCGTCCAGGTGGCCGAAGTAGCGCAGGTAGTGCGGCATCTGCTGAATGAGCATCTCGAAGCCCGCCTGCGCGTTGAGCCCGCGCGCACGCGCCGCACGCACCAGCGGCGTGGGCTGGTTGCGCAGAAGAATGTCGAACAGCGCCGCATGGCGGTCCATGCGCGTCACGTCCACCGGCAGCGCGTCGCCTTCCACCAGCCCGAGCGGCGTGGCGTTGACGACCAGGTCGAAGCCCTCTGGCGCGTTGCTGTCGACGGCCTCCACGGTCGCGTCGAAAAACGCATTCAGCTTGGCGGCCACGCCCGCCGCCTTGCCGGCGGCGCTGTCGAAAAACGCGATGTGCTCCGCGCCGTTCACCGTGCCGCCTTCGGCCAGCGCCACGCCGATGGCCGCGGCGCTCACGCCCGCGCCCAGAATCAGCACGCGCTTGCCGCGGAACGGAATGTTGCAGTGGTCGAGCGCGCCGATGAGGCCTTCGCCGTCGAACAGGTCGCCCTCCAATTGGTCGCCCTCGGTGCGGCGCACCACGTTCACCGAGCCGGCCACGCGCCCGAACAGGCCGCAGCCGTCGAGCAGGTCGACCACCAGCGGCTTGTGCGGCGGCGCAATCACCATGCCGCGCACGTTGCGCGCCAGAAAGGCCGACTTGAAGAACACCGCGAAGTCGCGCACCGGCACCTGCATGGGCAGCAGCACCGCGTCGATCTGGTAGCGCTCGAAGGCGGTGTTGAACATGCGGGGCAGCCGCACATTGCGAACCGGGTCGCCCGGAATCAGGTAGGCCTGGGTGCTGCCGCGGATGGAGTGGCTCATGTGCTTGCTTCCGTTCGTCAATCGCTCGTTTCGAGGCCGGATGCCCCGCTTTATAGCTGCTTCGATTCGCCCCTGCAGCTTTCCAGGCCTCAAAGCGTGCGATTATCGAACTCGAAAAATCGATGATCGTTCAATTCAAGGGTTTTCAGGGGTGCCACAGGCACGCATGCAGGCTCTTTGCAAAGGCACACTTCCGCCCATGAGCACCACTGTCAAGGCCCGCAAGAACACCAAGGAAATCAAAGAGACCCTGGACGACGCCGCCCCGCCCGCCGGCCTGGACAAGCGCGACTGGATCGCCGGTCTGGAGCGCGGCGTGAGCATCATCGAAGCCTTCGACGACGCCAACCCGCGCCTCACCGCCAGCCAGGCCGGCCAGCGCACCCACATGACCCGCACCGCCGCGCGGCGCTACCTGCTCACCCTGCAGCACATGGGCTACGTGGCGAGCGACGGCAAGCTCTTCTGGCTCACGCCGCGCGTGCTGCGGCTGGGGCAGTCGTACCTGGAATCGGCCCGCCTGCCGCGCGTGGTGCAGCCTTTTCTGCAGCGCGTGGCGGCCGGCACCAACGAGTTTGCGTACCTCAGCGTGATGGACGGCGACGAGGTGGTCTACATCGCGCGCAACGGCCCCAACCGCAGCATGAGCACCGGCTACGTGCTGGGCGCGCGTGTGCCGGCGCAGGTCACGGCCTCGGGCATGCTGATGCTGGCGCTGCGCACCGACGCCGAGCTGAACCAGTGGCTGGCCACCAGACAGCTGACCGTGTTCACCTCGCACACCATCGCCAGCATGGAGCGCATGCGGCTGGAGCTGGCGCGCATCCGGGCGCAGGGCTGGGCGCTGTCGGAGCAACAGCTCGACCTGAACTCGCGCGGCATCGCGGCGCCGCTGCGCGATCGGCACGGCACGCTGGTGGGCGCGCTGAACATCACCATGCCGATGGGGCACGAAAGCTCCGAAGACGCCGTGGCACGGGTGCTGCCCGTGCTGCGCGAGACGGCGCAGGCAATGCGCAACCTGATCTGACTGACAGCATTCCGACAGCATCGCGCAGGCACGATGCGCGTTTTCAATCAACAAGCGCTGATCAATACGCGCTGGAGACAAAACCATGTCCGACCTGTTTTCGAACGACCTCGCCCACAACCGCCGCCACTGGCTGCAGGCCGGCGGCGCCCTCGCCCTTGGCGGCCTGCTGCCTTCCATGGCCTCTGCGCAAGACACCTGGCCCAGCAAGTCGGTTCGCTTCGTCGTGCCCTTCGCGCCCGGCGGCAGTTCGGAAATCGTGGCGCGCTCCACCGCCGCCGAACTCTCGCGCACGCTGGGCCAGAGCGTGTTCGTCGACAACAAGCCCGGCGCCGCCGGCAACATTGCCATGAGCGAAGTGGCGCGCAGCACCGACCAGCACACCATCATCCTGGGCCACATCGGCACGCTGGCGGTCAACCCGTACATCTTTGCCAAGCTGCCCTACGACGCCAACAAGGACTTCAAGCCCGTCAGCCTGCTGGCCAAGGTGCCCAGCCTGTACGTGGTGCACCCCGACGTGCCGGCCAGGAACCTGAAGGAGTTCATCGCCTACGCCAAGTCCAAGCCCGGCAAGCTCAGCTACGGGTCGGCAGGCAACGGCAGCGCGGGCCACCTGGCCTTCGAGTACCTGAAGATGACGGCCGACGTGTTCATGCTGCACGTGCCCTACCGCGGCACCGGCCCGATGGTGACCGACCTGCTCTCGGGCCGGCTCGACGCCTCGGCCATCGGCGCGGCCGCGATCATTCCGTTCATCAAGGCCGGCAAGGTGCGCTGCATCGCGACCGGCTCCGCCAAGCGCCTGGCGCAGTTGCCCGACGTGCCGACCGTGGCCGAGCAGGGCTTCCCAGGCTTCGAAATGACGCAGTGGTACGGCATGCTCGCGCCGGCCAACTTCACGCCCGCCAACCTGGCCAAGCTCTCCGCCGAAACCATGAAGGCCGTGAAGTCGCCCGACTCCATGCAGCGCCTGAGCGCCGACGCGGCAGAGGCCGTCGGCGGCACGCCGGAGCAGTTCGCGCAGTTCATCGCGGCCGAGCAAACGCGCTGGCAGAAGGTGATCGCAAGGGCAAACATCAAGCCTGATTGATCGGCCCAGGCCCTAGCATCGCGCCATGCGCATCCTGCTGGCCGAAGACGAACACACCCTGGGCACCTGGCTCTGCAAAGCCCTCGAGCATGCGGGCATCCAGGTCGAATGGGTGGACGACGGGCGCCTGGCCGACCGGGCGCTGCAGCAGCGCGAGCACGACGCGCTGGTGCTCGACCTGGGCCTGCCGGGCATGGACGGCCACACGGTGCTGCAGCGGCTGCGCGAGCGCGACCAGCGGCTGCCCGCGCTCATCCTCACCGCGCGCGATTCGCTGAACGAGCGCGTGGCCTCGCTCAATGCGGGCGCCGACGACTTTCTGGCCAAGCCCTTCGCATTGGCCGAGCTCGAGGCGCGGCTGCACGCGCTGGTGCGCCGTGCGCGCGGCGTGGAGCATCCGCGCCTGGCCTGCGGCGCGCTGGTGTACGACGGCGCGCGCCGGCACTTCACGCTGAACGGCGAAACGCTGGCGCTCTCGCCGCGCGAGCTGGCCGTGCTGCGGGTGCTGGTGCAGCGCAGCGGAGAGCCGCTGTCGAAGCAGCAAATACTGGAGCGCGTGTTCTCCGACGACGAAGAGGTGCACCCCGAAGCGGTAGAGGTTTTTGTCTACCGCCTGCGCAAGCGGCTCGATGGCACGGGCGTGCGCATCGTCACGCTGCGGGGACTCGGCTATGTACTGGAATCAGACTGAGTGAGCCCGTCGCCCTTTCGACTGCGTGAAAGGCTGCGGCGCGCCAGCCTGTGGCAGCGCCTGGCGCTGCTGCTGTTCCCCGCGCTGCTTGTCGTCACGGGCATCGAGCTGTGGATGACGCGGCACGACGCGCTGGCCGCCGCCAACGCGGCCTACGACCGCTCGCTGCTGGGTGCGCTGAAATCCATCGACGCCAACATCTCCACCGCCTCGGGCGGGCTGTCGGTCGAGCTGCCGTACACCATGTTCGAGTTCTTCGAGCTCACGGCCAGCGGGCAGGTGTTCTTCAGGGTGTCGACCTCCGACGGGCTGGTGGAGCTGGGCAGCGCCGACCTGCCCGCGCCGCCCGCCGCGCTGGCGATGGGCGTGCCCGCCTTCTACGACGCCACCTACTTCGGCGAGGCCGTGCGCCTGGCGTCCTACCGGCGCGACCTGGAGCGCGCGCCGGCCGGCAGCACCGGGCGCAGCGTGCTCATCCAGGTCGGCGAAAGCACCCGCTCGCGCCAGGAGTTCAGCGCGCGCTTCGTGCGCAGCGCGGCATTGCGCGACGCCCTGGTGCTGGCCATGCTGCTGTGCGGCACGGCCGTGGCGCTGGCCGCGGCGCTGCGGCCCTTGTCGCGGCTGGCGCGCGAGGTGCAGGCGCGCAGCAGCGACGACCTCACCCGCATCGCCGACGCCGACCTGCCTGCCGAGGTGCGCCCGCTGGTGGCCGCGGTCAACCAGCAGATGTCGCGCACGCAAGAGCTGGTGGCGCAGCAGCGGCAGTTTCTGGACGATGCCTCGCACCAGCTGCGCACCCACCTCACCACGCTGCAGATGCAGGCCGACTACGCGCGGCGCCAGCAAGACCCGGCGCAGGTGCAGATGGCGCTCGACGCGCTGGGCACGGAAATCGGCCGCGCCACGCGCAGCGCGCAGCAACTGCTGGCGCTGGGCCGCAGCGACACCGTGCTGGTGGAGCCGGCCGAGTTCGATGTGGCCGCGCTGCTGCGCGAAGTGGCGGTCGACCTGCTGCCGCTGGCGCGCGCGAAGCGCATCGACCTGGGCATCGACCTGGGCACCCGCTCGCCGACACCTGAGTTCGTGGCCGTGGCCGACCGCGGCCTGATGCGCGAAGCGCTGAGCAACCTGGTGGCCAACGCCATCACCTACACGCCGGCCGAAGGCACCATCACGCTCTTCACCGCCGCCGACGCCGCGGGCTGGAGCCTCAACGTGGAAGACGACGGGCCCGGCCTGAGCGACGAAGAACGCGCCGCGCTGGGCCGGCGCTTTCGCCGTGGCGCGCGCGCGGGCAAGGGCGGCTTCGGCCTGGGGCTGGCCATTGCGCGCTCCATCGCGCAGCGCCACCAGGGCGAGCTGCGGCTGGAGGCGCGCGAGGCCGGCCCGGGGCTGCATGCGATCATCTGGTGGCCCCGCCCGGCGGTCGCCTGACAGGCCCTCCTCAAAGCCGATGCCGATGCCCATGCCCTCCCCCCGCCGCCATGCACTTCGCGCCCTCTGCGCGCTGCTGATGCCCTTGCCCGGCGCGCGCGCCCTGGCCGCGGGCGACCCTTCCGAAGACGCCGCCGACTGCGTGATTCCCGCCAAGGCCGGCGGCGGCTTCGCGCTGACCTGCGCGCTCGCACGCGACGCGCTGCAGGCCGTGCGGCCCGCGCGGCCGCCGCTGGCCCAGCGCTACCTGCCGGGCGGCATCGGCGCGGTGGCGTTCGACCGCATCGCCACCGGCAAGCTCGGCGGGCCGGGCACGCTGGTGGCTTTTTCGAGCGGCTCGCTGCTCAACCTGGCACAGGGCCGCTTCGGGCCGCATGCGCCGTCCGCGGTGCGATGGATCGCCACGCTGGGCACCGACTACGGCGTGATCGCCGTGCACCGCGACTCGCCATTCAAGCGCCTGCAAGACCTGGTGGCCGCGCTGCGGCAAGACCCGTCGCGCATCGCCTTCGGCGCGGGCGGCACCGTCGGCAGCCAGGACTGGGTGAAGGCCGCGCTGCTGGTGCGCGCGGCGGGGCGCGACCACAAGGCCATGCGCTTCGTGTCGTTCGAAGGCGGCGGCGACGCGCTGAGCGCGCTGCAGGGCAAGCATGTCGACGCCTTCCCCGGCGATGCGGCCGAGGCGCTGCAGGCCATTGCGGGCGGCGCGGCGGTGCGGCTGCTGGCGGTGCTGTCGAACACACGGCTCGGCGGCGCGCTCACCGGCGTGCCGACCGCGCGCGAACAAGGCGTGGACCTGGTGTGGCCGACCGTGCGCGGGCTGTACCTGAGCGCCGACGTGCCCGAGCCCGCCGTGCGCGCATGGGCCGCGGCCTTTCGCGAAGCGAGCGCCGCGCCCGGCTATGCGGCGCTGCGCGAACAACATGGCCTGTACCCCTTCGCGCTGACCGGCGCCGCGCTCGACGACTACGTGCAGACGCAGATCAAGGGCTACCAGCAACTGGCCGACACGCTGGGGCTGCGGCGCTGGAAGCCCTGAGCCTCCGAGGGCCAAGACAGCTGCGGCGGGCGTTGCGCCATCTGCCTTTGGCGGTATGCAGGCATCATGGGCGGCCGGCTGTTCGACAGCGTTTTTCACCCGCTCCCCATGACCGAAGACACCCTCACCCAACACCTCATCGACATGCTGGCCGGTGGCCACTTGCAGATTGCCGACGACAACACCTTCTTCTTTCACGACGCGGCCAGCACGCTGCCGTTCGCGACCATCGTCACCAAGGACAGCCCGCAAGACAACCGCTCCAGGCTCGACCGCACCGGCGTGTTCCGCCTGAACATCGCCGTGGGCAAGCAGCGCTTCGATGTGCTGTTCGGTGAAGCGCCCGCGGCGTTCGACCCGGCGGCGCATGACGTGCTGATGCCCCACCCAGTTCAGCCTGAACAGGCCGGCACGCATTGGGTGAGCGTGATCAACCCGAGCGCGAAGACCTTCGAAGCGGTGAAGCCGCTGTTGGCCGAGGCACTGCGCCGCGCAAGGTCGCCCGAGTCAGTCGATTCGCCCGACGGACCCAGCAAGCTGCACAACGGAGCCAACGCGTCCTGAGCGGCACGGGCGCGTTGTTCGCATGGGCGGTCGTCTACAGGCGCATCAGGTTTTCTTGTCCAAGGCCAGCGCCTTCTGCGAGGCCACGACCTCGATCAAGAAGTCCATCACCGCGCGCATGGGCGCTGCACGCCGCAGGTCGCGATGCACCACCAACCAGATGTCGCGCGAAAAGCTCTCGCCTTCGTGCTTCAGGCGCACCAGGGCCGGATCGGCATCGGCCAGAAAGCACGGCAGCCCCGCCACGCCGGCACCGGCACGCGCCGCGGCCAGATGACCGCCGATGTCGCTGAGCTCGCAACCCACCGGCCGGTGCCCAGCGATGTCCAGCAGCCAGTGTTGCTGCGGCATGTCGGCGAACTGGGCGTCATAGGCAATGAAGGTCCAGTCCTGCGGGCGGCGTAACGGCGCGTAGTCGCGGCTCGCATACAGCGCGAAGGGCATGTGCCCCACCTTGCGCACCACGCTGCTCGCCTCCTTGGGGCGCACCAGCCTCAATGCCACATCGGCCTCCCTGTGGCTCAGCGACACCTGGTTGGCCTGCGCGGATATCGACAGCTGAATGCCCGGATAGGCCGCCCTGAAGTCGGCCAGCCTGCCGGCCAGCAGATGCGTGGCCAGTATGGGCGGCGCACTGAGCGTCACCTTGCCGTTCAGGGGATGGCGGCTCGCCTGGGTTCGTCGCTCGATGGCATACGCGCCCTCCTCCATGGCCTGCGCTTGTTCGAAGACCTGCTGGCCCATCGGCGTCAGTTGGCAGGCGCGCGGCATGCGCTCGACCAATGAGGCCTGCAACTCGGCTTCGAACGCACTGAGCCGACGGCTCACCGTCGCATGGTCGACCTGCAATGCACGGGCGGCACCCGACAACGTGCCGGCGCGTGCCACCGCCAGGAAATGGCGAAGATTTTCCCAATCGAACATCTGTGCATTTTCTCCACTTTGACTGGCGTTTATACAGAATTTACGCGCAGACGTCGGCGACCTAGCATCGGCACGAATCAGCTCTTGTGGACCTTCTCGATGCCTTCCGTTTCTTCTTCTCGTGCCCGTGTCACGCTGGTTGCCGCCGCGCTCGGGCTCGTCGTCGTTCTGCTGGATGTCAGCGTCGTCAACGTGGCCCTGGAGGCCCTGCGCCGGGAGTTCAGCGCCGACGTGTCGGGGCTGCAGTGGGTGCTCAACGCCTACACGCTGGTCTTTGCGGCATTGCTGCTGACCAGCGGTGCGCTGGGCGACCGATTTGGCGCGAGGCGGGTCTTCATGCTCGGCTTTGTCTTGTTCACGCTGGCATCGGGCGCCTGCGGTCTGGCACCCAGCCTGTGGGCGCTGGTGGCGGCACGCGCGGTGCAGGGTCTGGGTGCGGCGCTGCTGGTGCCCAATTCGCTTTCCATGCTGCAGCAGGCTTTTCCTGATCGGGCGCAGCGCAGCCGCGCGGTCGGTTGGTGGGGTGCCATCGGCGGCATATCGTTGGCTGCGGGGCCGGTGCTGGGCGGCGTGCTGATCACGCACAGCGGCTGGCGCAGCATTTTCTTGATCAACCTGCCCGTGGGTTTGATAGGGCTGTTGCTTGCGTGGCGCCATGCCGCGCCGGGCAACACCGGCCATCGCCGCAGCTTCGATCTTCCGGGCCAGGCCGCCATCGTCTGCACGCTGGCAGCGCTCACGGTGGCGCTCACGGAAGCCGGCCGTGTGGGCTGGCAGCATCCGTGGGTGCAGGGTGGCCTGTTGTCGGCACTGGCGGCGGCGTTGTGCTTCGTCGTCATCGAATGGCGCAGCCGGTCGCCGATGCTGCCGCTCGCGCTCTTTCGCATCCCTGCTTTCGCGGTGGCGTCACTGGTCGGCGTGATCGTCAACTTCGCCTACTACGGGCTCATCTTCGTCTTCAGCCTGTTCTTTCAAGTGGAGCAGCAGTTGTCGCCGCAGCAGACCGGGCTCGCGTTTCTGCCGATGACGATCGTGCTGGTGGCGGTGAACGTGATCGCCGGGCGCCTGATCACCCGCATGGGCGCCCGGCGCTTGATGGTTCTGGGCCTGGCGCTTGCTGCTTGCGGCTACTTGATGCTGCTGCCGATCCGCATCGGCGGCGACTATTGGCTGCTGATCGCGCCCATGCTGCTGGCGGCCAGCGGCATCGCACTGACCGTGCCGACGATGACCAACGCCACGCTGTCGTCGGTGGACGCCTCGCGCGCCGGCATCGCGTCGGGTGTACTCAACTCTGCACGCCAGACCGGCGGCATGCTGGGCGTGGCCGTGTTCGGCTACCTGGTGCGCGACACGGCGCACGGGCCGTTCATGCGCGGCATGCACGCGTCGCTTGGTGTGTCCGTTGCGTTGCTGCTGGCGGGCAGCCTGATGTGCCTGTTGGGGATTCCGAAGGATCGAAAAGAGGCGGCATGAGCGCGTCGTTGGCGGCGAGCGTGCGCGGGCCCTGCCGCTCCTTGGCCGGTGCAGCCACGCTCAGTGCCAACGAAAGACCCCCAGCTTGCCGCCCCTCTCGATTCGTGGCAAAAGCGGACCCCTGACCCAACCCCAAAAGGTAGACCCGACATGTGTGATCTGAACGACCAGGACGAACTCAAGAAGTACACCCGCCGCGACTTCGGCACATTGGCCGCATCCGCCGGCCTGCTGACCGCGTTGCCCGGCGTGGCCAACGCCGTGGGCGTGTCAGAGCGCGAGGTGAGCATCACCACGGCGGACGGCACCTGCGACGCCTACTTCGTCGCACCCACCGCGGGCGCGGCACCCGGCGTGCTGATTTGGCCCGACGTGTTCGGCCTGCGCCCGGCCTTCCGGCAAATGGGCCGGCGCCTGGCCGAGTCGGGCTACAGCGTGCTGGTGGTGAACCCCTTCTACCGCCAGAAGAAAGCACCCACCGCAGCACAGGGCGGCCAGACGGCCATCGCCGAAGTCATGCCGCTGATGCAGGCCCTGACGCCGGCCATGCACCTGGCCGACGCCAAAGCCTTCGTGACATGGCTCGATGCCCAAAAGGAAGTGGACAAGGCACGCAAGCTCGGCACCACCGGCTACTGCATGGGCGGGCCGATTGCCGTGCGCACCGCCACGGTGGCGCCCGACCGCGTGGGCGCCGTCGGCACCTTCCACGGCGCCGCCATGGTGACCGCGTCGCCCGACAGCCCCCATCGCCTGCTGGCCCAGACGAAGGCGCGCTACCTGATTGCAGTGGCCGAGAACGACGACGCCAAGGAGCCCGAAACCAAGACCACGCTGCGCACCGCGTTCGAGAGCGCCAAGCTGCCGGCCGAGGTGGAGGTGTACCCCGCGGCCCACGGCTGGTGCCCGCCCGACACCCGGGTGTACGACGCGGCCCAGGCCGAGCGCGCCTGGACGCGCCTGCTGGCCACTTTCAACCAGGCACTGGCCTGAATGCGGCAACGGGCTGACAAACGACGCATGCAATTTTCCAAGCTCAGTCTCATCCCTTGCGTGCTTCTGGCGGCAACGCCCGTGCTGGCGCAGATCAACGCCGGCGCGCTGCCCGCCAGCGCGTCGCCTCCCTTCAAGCTCACGAAGGTCGCGCAGTTCGACCTGCCGTGGCGCATCGCCTTCCTGCCCGACGGACGCATGCTGATCACCGAGAAGGGCGGCAAGCTCTTTCTGGCGACGCAAGCCGGGCAGAAGCTCGAGGTCACCGGCGTGCCGCCGGTGCTTTACCAAAGCCAGAACGGCCTGCTCGGCGTGTACATCGCTCCTTCGTATTCGAGCGACGGGGCGATCTACCTGACCTACTCCGAGCCCGGACAGCAGCCGAACACATCGAGCCTGGCGCTGGCCCGTGCGACGCTGAAGCTCGGCACCGGGACCGGGACTGCATCGCTGGAGAACCTGAAGGTCATCTGGCGCGACCCGATCAAGGGCAAGGGCGGCCAGGTCGGCGCTGCCGTGGCCTTTTCTCCGGACCAGAAATTTCTGTTCCTCACCGCCGGCGACAGGCAGCGCTTCACGCCTGCGCAGGACCCGAACCAACCCGCCGGCAAGATCCTGCGGCTGACCCTGGACGGCAAGCCCGCGCCCGGCAACCCCATGGAGGGCAAGACCGGTGCACGCTCCGTTCCGGTGATCGATCCGCCCAGGGACACCGAGGCCGCCAAGACCGCGCCCGTCGTGCGCACCCATGTTTTCGACGGCCCCAACCTCACGCCGTCGGAGACATGGAGCTCAGGGCATCGCACGCCCTACGGCCTTGCGTTCGCGCCGGACGGCCGCCTCTGGGAGCTGGAGCACGGGCCGCGCGGCGGCGATGAGTTGAACCTGATCGAGCCGGGCAAGAACTACGGCTGGCCGCTGGTCTCCTATGCGGTCAACTACAACGGCGTGCCCATCGCCAGCCCCGACACCCGCCCCGACCTCGCCAAGCCCGCCATCTACTGGACCCCGGTGCTCGCGCCCGGCAACCTGATGTTCTACAGCGGCGCGATGTTTCCGCAATGGAAGGGCTCGGCGTTCGCGCCCGGCCTCGTCAGCCGCGCCCTGCACCGGATCGATGTGCAAGGCGCCGTGGCCACACCGGCCGAACACTGGACCGTCGGCTTTCGCGTGCGCGCCGTCGAGCAGGCGCCGGACGGTGCGCTGTGGTTGATCGAGGACGAGCACGAAGGCGGCTTGTATCGGCTCACGCCGAAGTGAACACTGCTGCGCGGAAAAAACAGAAACGCGCCTACAGACGAAGTCACCCGCCGCGTACGTTCGCAGGCGCGCGAACAGCTAGCCTGAGCGTCCCCATCTTCAAAAACAAGGACCTCCAATGAAGACTTCGCTCGCCTTGCTTGCGGCCGCCACTGCAGCCGCGTTCCTCGCCATGCCCGTCGCTGCAAACGCAAAAGGCTGCATCAAGGGTGCCGTCGTGGGCGGTGTGGGCGGGCATGTCGCAGGGCACCATGGACTGATCGGCGCCGCGGGCGGTTGCGTGGTCGGGCGGCACATGGCCAACAAGAAGGACAAGGAAGCGGAAGCGGCCGCCGCCGCGCAACGGGCCCCCGCAGACTCGTCCGGCGACACGCACGCCAAGCATTGAGGCGAAGGCGGGCAGACCAAGGGCTTGACCTGAACACCTTGCCACATGAAAACCCATCGACTCGACCTCTTCGCAGACTACTTCCAGTTCTATCTGCAGGACGAAGCCAGCGAGGGCGACCTGTCGAACGCCTGGAGCGAGGAAGCGGTGCGTCGCATGATGGCGATGACCGAGGGCGTGCTCGGCATCGGCACGGTGCGCAACATGACCGTGCCGGTGACGCTCGAGTTTCTCGACGCCGAGCCCGCTGCTGATCTGGCCGGCTTCGACCATGTCGTCGAAGGCGCCATCGACGTGCCAAGCGGCCGTCTGGTGGTGGCTGGCTGCACCGACTTTTTTGCGGACGCACCGCGCTTCGATCTGGCGCCCGGCACGTACCGGGTCAGGTTGTCAGCCTCCGGACTCGACACGCTGTCGGAAGACGGGCTCGACGGACGAGATCACTACCTCGTGCAACTGTGGGCGGGCTCACTCTCCCTGGATGCGCCGAAAGTCTGGAAGCAGCATGCGGCCTAGGGTCTGACGCGACAGGTCTTGTCAGCCGCAAACCCGGGCTTCGCATGCCCTCATTGCCGCACGTAGCGCAGGTGCGTGGCGGCCGGGCCATCCAACACCCTGTCGATCCGAAACGCCGTGCCGATGTCGCCCATGTTCTCGAACAGACGCCGCCCGCTGCCGAACAACACCGGCGCCAGGGCGATCTCCAGTTCGTCGACGGCGCCGAGCTTCAGGTACTGCTGTATCACGTCAGCGCCGCCCGCGATGCGAATGTCACGCCCGCCTGCGGCTTCCCGCGCGAGCGCCAGTGCATGCGCCGGCCCGTCGTTGATGAAGTGGAACGTCGTGCCGCCCGGGCGCACCCAGGGTTCGCGCTTTTCATGGGTCAGCACGTAGACCGGGGTGTGAAACGGCGCGTCTTCGGGCCACGCGACCTCGCCCTGATCGAACATCCGCTTGCCCATGATGTTGGCGCCGATGCGCTCGAAGGTGCTGCGAACCAGGTCATTCACCGGGCCCGTCTCGCCGCCGGGTCCGGCCTTGAGAACGTTCTCGCGAAAGTGCTGCAGCCGGACCAGCCAGTCCATCATCGCGCCCCATTTGGCGCGCCAGTTCTTGTGCCCGGGGTCGCTCATGGTCATGCCTTCGGGGGCCATGTAGCCGTCGAGGCTCAGTCCGATATTGACGAATACCTTGCTTGCATTGCTCATGGGGCGGGACCTTTCATGTTGCATGTGAACGCCGTCCACAACTATATCGGGGAAGCGGGCGTTGTCTACAGGGGGCCCATTCATCGGCTCGCGCAGGGCGGGCCGTTGCCCCTCAATGGCACGACAAACGTGCAACTTTTGAATGGTAGAAATCCGACATGTTCACAGCCACGGCGCCGCCGCCATCAAGAAACGCGGCATGCGAGCAGACGCGGTGAATCGACAGCGATGTCGTCATAAACAAGGAGTAAATGCAATGGGACTACTTTCCGATTTCTTCGTTGCGAACGAAGAAGAAGCCGCGCGCTACGCAAACCGGATGAACGAGGACGATCAAGGCAACGCCATCGCATTGCACTTGCGTCCTGCCGAACACAAGGGCATCACCGACCTTGAAGTCGGCACGCTCTGGGCGATCCTGGAAGACAAGGAGTGGGATGCGGACGTGCACGAACTGGAAAATGACGAGGACGGCGACGAAGGCAGTTCATGGCTCTTTCGATTCCCGGATCGGTTGGTCCAACTTCTTGCGCGCGCCGAACCACCGGCACTCGATGCTGCGCTGCATCGATGGGCCGACACCGAGGAGCTTGAAGTCGATGCGCAGGAACTGCGACCTGTCGTGCAGGACTTTCAAAGACTCGCCAAGCAGGCCATTGCCGAGGACAAATCGGTGTACCTGTGGGGCAGCTTGTGAGCGCCTCTCGGGTGATCCGGCAGATGGCCACTTTGCGAGTGATTGAAGGTCGGGTTTGAGCCTTGCTCTGCCGAGAATCGACAGCCGCATTCGACCCAGGTTTTCAGGCGCGAACATCTCGCAATCTGACAAAGATGATCCCCGGCACGCAGACTGGCCTTGACCATGAATGACCTGCACAGCCTCGTCGAGGCGGCTTACCAAACCGCGAAGTCAGGCAACTGGCGCCAGCTCATGGAAGAGTGGGACGACTCGCCCATCCTTCTCAAACGCTGCAGCCGCTACAGCAAGCCGAGCTCCTTGTGGACCTTCCTTCACCAAGCGGCGTATGTCGGCCAGGACAAGGCTTGCAGGCTGCTCATCTCCCATGGCGCGAACCCAGCAGCGGCGGGAAAGGATTCGCGCACGCCGGCCGACGTGGCCACGCAGCACAGCCACACTGAAACCGCTGCAATGCTGCGCGGCGCGCTCACGGGTTCGCTATGGACACCGTCGACCGACCCCGATGTTCTTCCGGCAAGTGATCGCTGGAAGGACGCCGAAGAGGTCCGTGCGCCCACCGATATCTATGTGGCCTATGGCGGCGCCGCTGTCAGAATTCCGAAGGGAACGCCCCACTTCGTCGATTCCTTCGGGCGCGTGCTCGTCGGATGGCACGGAACATTCAATCCACCGCTCGGCATGGACGCCGAATCACTGCTGGATTGAAAGGCTGGCCACATCACCGCATTGCAAAGAGGCTCCTTTGAAGTTCCAGATCACCCGCGAAGCCTGCTGCTCCCAGGACGACCAGATCGGCCCGCTGGAAATGGCTTATGACCTGGCTGACGACGCAACACTCCGTCAACTTGTCGAGGCCATCGAGACGTCGAGGTTTCTTCAGTTCAGCTCGACCCATCAAGTCATGGCAGCAGAGGTGGACGACGTGGAACTCGTGCGCGTGTTCGCTCCTTCATTGCTGCGCCGCCGCGCGCCCAAGTACACCAAGTCGCCAGACGCCAAAGCCAGCGAGATCGCAGGAAGCGGAGAGCTGCGCTTCAGTTTTGTCTTCGACTAGCCTGGGTGGGAGGCGCAACGCCAGACCTGCTTCCCAGCGAGCCAATGTCCGACAGACCGTCGGTTCGGCCCTCCCTAAACTCGCGGCGAGCTGCAATGCCAGCTTTTCCGAAAATAAAACCTCTGGGAGCGATATGAAGAATGTGTTGACCTGCATGGCCGCGGCCATGGTTCTCTCTGCAGTCGGCCCTGCCTACGCGGCAAACCAATACGACCTCCACTGCAAAGGCACGGAGCAAAAGGAAACCGGAAAGCCTGCAAAGCCCTGGGCCGAGACATTTCGCGTGGACCTCGATGCAAAGCGCTGGTGCCGCGGCGACTGCCGCACAGCGGCTGGTATCGACTCCATCACAGCGGACGACATCGTCATCTCGAACAGCCGCGCCACCACGGGCGGTCCCAACGGCACCGCGCTGTCGTTCTCCAGAACCACGGGCGAGGTGCGTGAGTACATGGACTCGGGCTACGCCGGGTCGTTCGACATCGCGAAGGGCAAGTGCACGCGAGACCTGTTCAGCGGAATGCCGGGCGCGAAGTTTTGAAGAGCACGCGCTCCGCAATTCAGGTTGAGTGTCTGGGCTGCCCGATGGCGCAGCTCTTGGAGGCCAACTCGAGGACTGCTCCCTTTTCGCTTGCGGCGAAGTCAGTCAGACAGCCAGACAATAGCGCAGCGCTGTAGCCGGAGTAAGTAACGCGCTTTTAATCTCCGCAAGCCGGTGGTTGCCCGGAAAATTCACATTTTTCGCCGTTGCTTAACGCTAAAGCCTTACCCCTGCGCAAAGCCTCGCCGCAAGTGGCGTCTAACTGACTCTTCAGGGGTGTAGGATCGCCAGCGTTGTTGGCCAGGTGCTTGTGCGCTATGTGGAGTCGGCGGTCTACCCGGCCGTGGCGTAAAGCATGAGGTCCGAGCATTTGGCACGGATGGTCGTCACGAAGGCCGCCACCCACACACGAGCTACCTGATCGGTGAGCGCCAGCGACTGCCAACTTCTGATCAAGGCAATGCACCGGGCCACATTGCCGACCGGCCGCGCGCCATGCGTGTCCGGTAACCAAGGCCTTTTATCAGGGGACATTACGTACATGAAAAAACTTCTCGTTCTGGTGGCTGTTGCTGCCGCTCTCACTGCTTGCTCCAAGAAGGAAGAAGCGCCTGTTGCTGCGCCGGCACCTGCCGCTGCTCCAGCCGCCGCGCCAGCCGCACCGGCACCCGCTCCCGCAGCAGCACCTGCTGCAGCCCCCACGGCATCGGCCGCCGACCTGCCGCAAGAATGCAACGACTACTTGGCGAAAGTTCAGGCCTGCGTAAGCTCGCAGAGCGGTGCGGGCGCCGATGCGATGAAGTCGAGCCTGGACCAGACCAAGGCCGCATGGGCTTCGATGGGGACCGACAAGGCGGCTCTGGGTCAAGCCTGCAAGGCTGCTTCGGACGCTTTCGCTGCACAAGCGTCGGCCATGAAGTGCTGATCTGAAGAAATAGCTACTTGAATCCAAAGGCGCCGGCCCGTCCGTGGCTCGCGCCTTTCCGTTCGCAGAAGTTGGCGATGGAGCGCGGGTGGAGTCATCGACCCAGACGCGTTCGGCCGCTCGTGTCAGCTGACGTTCGCGGCGCATCGACAACAAGAGGGGCTCGGGGACCGGGGCGTTGTTTTCTACACCGCATCTTCCGGCATGCCATCAACACCAAATTCCACCCCGCGCTCTTCCAGCTTCGCGCGCGCTGCGTGATGCACGACGCCGCGTTTGCGCGTATCAGGCTCCAACAGCCTGCGCAGGGTGGCGTGACTGACATTGGCATTGCTCACCACTTGAACACGCACACCCCAGAATTTGTCATTCGCAAAACGATCCAGGATCGTTGCGTCTGCATTCGGGTTCATCGCCGCCACGGCGCGTATGGACTGATTGGGGTCAGTCAAAAAAGGCTCGAGCTCAACCGCACTGGCCGCAGCACCGGCAGCAATGTAGCGACGCTCCTGCGCATCTTTCTGTTCCGTTGTCTTTTTCACCATTGCTCTCTCAAAGGTATGAAGCTCATCTAGCTTCGCATACAACTTGGCTTTTCAAGCGGGCCGTTCTGTTTCAAGTCAAAATCTGTGGTGCGTGTTATTCAAAGGTACGCGTCGCTGGTTCCACGGTGACCGCCAGAAAATGTGTCGTTGAGCACGCGAATGCCGAAGTGAACGCGGATGTCGACTGTCGCGCTGATGAATGCAGGCGAACTGCCCGAACGATGAAAGTGCACAAGTGCGGGTGCACCCTACAGCCGCTTCAGGCCGAGGTTGACGTCAGCGCGAATCCGTGGCCACATGCCCCGAAAGCTCTTGGAGAGGTTACTTTGCTCGGACAGATGTACTTCATATTCGGCTTCTTGGCGATCGGGGCGCTCGCAGGCAATCTGATCGCAACGGTTGTCATATTGCGCAGCGATTTTTACTCGCCGCTGCAACGCAGGCTCCAACTGGCGCTGGTGTGGCTGATTCCCGTCATCGGAGCCGCATGCTGCATGAGCTTCGCATCGCTCCACAAGCGACCGATTCCGAGGCCCGATCAGAGCTTTCCGGGGCCCGACTCCTTCCAACTGCCCGGCGGTGAAGCCAACAGCCTTTGAACCCGGCCAGAAGCGATCGCTCAGTGCCCGAAAAAGTATGGCCGATTCAGACTGGCAGCTGCCGGTCGACACCAGGCGGCGAACAGCGTTGATGGGCTCATCGCTGAAGTTAAGCTACTGCCAATAGAAGCGTCGAAGGCTCTTGGAGCCCTTCATCATCAAAACTTTTTCCCCCGCTTGTTCGAGATGCCGACCTTTCGTCATGGATAAATTCTTGCTGCAACAGCAGGTGCTGCAAAGGCTCGCCGAAGATCTGCTGCAAGCCGAGCACGCAATGCGGGCGGCCCACGAAACGGCGACCCACGAAGAGAACATCGCCGAAAACAAATACGACACATTGGGACTCGAAGCCGCCTACCTGGCCACCGGCCAGGCTCGGCGCGCCGAAGCCATACGCCAGGCGATGGTCAATTGGCGCCAATTCCGCCCGCGTCCCTACGACGCCAGCAAAGGTATAGAGGTCGGCGCGCTGGTCTGCCTGGTCGATCCCGACGACAGGCAGCAACAGCTCTTTCTCGGCCTGGATGGGGGCAGCATGAAGTTGGTCGGCGGCGCTCAGCTTGTTCAGGTCATCAGCAGCGGAGCGCCTTTGGCCAGGGCCATGCTCGGCAAATTCGAGGGTGATGAGGTGTCGATACAGGGCGGTCCGAGCCGACAGCAGTTCGAGGTGCTGCGGGTTCAATAAGCCGCAAGCCGACAGTGCCGGACTGGCCGAGGTCAGCAGTGCTTCAAACCAGCCATTGGGTCGAGATGACACTGGCGCATGAATGACTGCTGCGTGGCCGTGGCCAAGACCGTGAACTCAGGGGGCCGACGTCATCTGCTCCAAGGACTCTACAAACCCGTCGAAGGCATCCAACAAGGGCTGGAACCGCGCCGCATCGCCTTCCAGTTGGCACAAGGCGTAGCAGGTCGCCTCCAGCGTGGACAGTTGGTCGGGCCCATGGGCTTTGCGGATACGGTAGTGCGAAGGCGGCAGGTTGCGCAGTGCCAAGCGGGGCAACTGTTGCAGCGGCGGGCTTTGGTAGAGCATCTTTCGGCTTTTGCGCCAGGTGCCGTCCAGCACGACCAGGCGCAGGCGCGACGGGGCTTGCGGCCACTCGGGCGGTAGCAGGGGCGGAAGCCGCAGGTCCGGGGCGGTATCTTGCAGACTGTCTGGGTACAGCAGCAGCGTGTGCTTGTCGTCCATCGGCCAGACTGGTGCGGCAAATGCCTCACCCACCACCAAGCGGCAGTGCGCCAAGCTCAGGTGCAGCAAGCGGGCACTGCCCTTGGCCTCGTGCACCTCCAGCGGGTGCTGCAGCACCAGTACCTCCACCGCATGGGCCGTGGGCGCGACCCAGCGGCAAATGCAGGCGCTGAGCGGGCGCAGGCAAGCGGTGCACTGGGGGCGTGGGACTGGAGCGGCGGACATGGCCGAATTTTATTCAGCGTGCTGGTTATCGCGAGCAACACGCTGGCCTCTGGCGTCGTGCGCATGGTTGTTCGCTGACACTGTCGGCGGCGCGAATGCGTGAAGCGGCCCAAGGGCTCCGCCCGCCTCTTCAATGCAGGTCACCCGCCGCTCCGCAGCACTTCTTGAACTTCTTGCCGCTGCCGCAGGGGCACGGCTCATTGCGTCCCACCTTGGGCTGCATCGACTTGGCCACCTCGCGCTGATGGACAGCGCGTCTGAGTGGCAACCAGTGCGCATGCATCTCCAGAACTGCCTGGGGGATCTGAAGCGCCAGTTCCGCCCTCATGGCCGGTGTCCTGGTGAGCTCGTCCTGGTCCTGTGAGAAGTCGCCCTCGCCGAGCAGGCCGATTGATCTGACCCACCCGAAATTCCATGCCCCAAAGATCACCGCGTCACAAGGGGCGTGGTAGCGCGAACTATGCGATGTCTTCTGCCCGACGGAGATGTCGTCAACGTAGAACGGTGCAAGGAATGGCTTCAGGATTGCGTCTATGCTGGATTCAACGCGGACTTCGAGCGCGGCTGGGTTCTTGGTCGCCGTGGGTGATTGCCTTGCCCGTTACTGATGCATCGCGCAGTGCTGCGTGCGGCCATGAACCGACATTCGTCAGCGGTGCTCAGTTCGCCCTGAAACAGCCAGCTGGCCCGCAATAATCTCTGGAGCGGGACCCGGAAAATGACGCAAGCGCGCGGCGATAAGTATCACGATCAATGGATACATTTGTAATCGCAGGCTAAATTTTCAAACTTTCACCTATGACAAATATTCGCCTTTACAGCTCGAGGGCCCCGCTTCGAACGCAAAGTGTCCCCTTCCGTTTAATCGAGCAAGCATTCGGCCGCGATGAGTTTGATTCGGCCTGCGACGAGATTCAGGCTGCTGCACGCACCGCTTGCACTGCTTCGCAGTTGATTTGCAGCTTCTCTATCGAGTGCGGACAATCAAACCCGTGGTATCACGCAGTGGCCGTATCGGTCGAAGGCATGCAAGATCAAGAATATGAAAACTTTTTGCTGGCGCTTTCTGGTCTTGGCTTAGTCGAAGCAACAGAGGCCGACAGGTCGTAGTCGGCCAGGAGCGGTTGTTGGCGACATGCATATTCTTCGGAGGAAAATCCCTACAAAAGCGGCCATGCTGTCGGCCGAATTCAGCGCAGCAAGCATTGGAGGCTTCTTGAATCTATGGCCACTCGTTCGTCGCTTCTTTGAAGAAGACGATGGCTCCTTACCCGACATATTCATCGAGAACTTGTCCGTCGAGCAGATGGAGGCCGTGTATGCACAGCTGCTGCGGCAAAGCAGCGTGGACCTGCGCGAGCACACCGCTTGGAGTCCAGCGATTGAGAGCGCCGTGCGTCTGAGTGAATTCGAAAGCCCAATCCGCGAGTACTCGACGGGCCAGATCGAGTCATTCCGACACCCGCTTTTTGGCTTGAGAGTCAATGCTGTCGAGTTGCCATGCCTTACCGTATGCATCGACCCTGGCTGCATCTCTCTTGACTATCGCATGGGGCCAGAGTGGTGTGAAGCAAACGTGCTCGGTCTCTTCGAGCTGCTTTACGCCATGCAACTTATTGCACCGCTAGCTGTCATCTATCAGGCCGCCGAGGGCCAAAACGACAGCCCCAACCCAGAGTTTGCAGAGGCCTTCGAGCTCTTTTTTTTCTCGCGGCGCTCTGAGTTTCGACCAACGGTGCAACTCAGGGCCCATCGCCGAAGTTAACCCGCAGCCAACACAAGCATCGAAGGCTTCTGCAGCCCTTCATAATCAAAACCCGCCCCCCCGCTTGTTCGAGATGCATACCTTTCGTCATGGATAAATTCTTGCTCCAACAGCAGGTGCTGGAACGTCTCGCCGAAGACCTGTTGCAAGCCGAGCACGCAGTGCGGTCAGCGCATGAAACGGCGACCCATGAAGAAAACGTTGCCGAAAACAAATACGACACATTGGGACTCGAAGCCGCGTACCTGGCCACCGGCCAAGCAAGGCGCGCCGAAGCCATACGCCAGGCGATGACCCATTGGCGCCGGTTCCGCCCGCGTCCCTACGACGCCAGCAAAGGCATAGAGGTCGGCGCGCTGGTCTGCCTGGTCGATTCCGACGACAAGCAGCAACAGCTCTTTCTCGGCCCGGATGGGGGCAGCATGAAGCTGGTCAGCGGCGCTGAGCTTGTTCAGGTCATCAGCAGCGAAGCACCTTTGGCCAAAGCCATGCTGGGCAAATGCGAGGGTGACGAGGTGTCGATACAGATCGCCCCAAACCGACAGCAGTTCGAAGTGCTGCGGGTTCTTTAAGTCGCAAGCAAGTTCACGCCGATTCACGCTGAATTGGCCGAGCTAAGCATGCCCGTCTTGGGTCAGTAGGCGCCCATGTAGTCGCGCTTGCCGACCTCAACGCCGTTGTGGCGCAGGATGGCGTACGTGGTGGTCACGTGGAAGAAAAACTGTGGCAGTCCGTAGTGCAGAAGATAGGCGCTTGCGGTCAGCTTCTTTTCCTTTGGGGTGCCGGGGCGCAACACGATCTCGCGGCTCTCGCTTGCATCGAATTGCTCGGGCTTGAAGGAGCCGATATGGTCCAGAGCTTTGGCGATCAACGCTTGCAGGTCGGCGAAGCTGACCTCGGTGTCGGGCCACGACGGCACCTCGGCACCAGCCAGGCGGGAGGCAATGCCCTTGGAGAAGTCTGCGGCAATCTGTACCTGACGCACCAGCGGAAACATGTCGGGGAACAGCCGCGCCTGCAGCAGCGCATTTGGCTCGATATTTTTTTGGGTCGCGTGGTCTTCGGCCTTCTTGAGCACGTCGGACAGGGCGCGCAGCATCTGCTGCAAGACGGGAACGGAGGCGGTGTACAGCGGGCTGGTCATAGTGAGTTGACTTTAAAAATTGGGCACGATGGCCGGAGTTGGCGTGGCAGAAACGCTGCCGACCATGCAAGGCTAACAGCACGGTGTGAACTGAATCGCCCCGCCTTTTATGAGCAGCTTTTCAGTGCGCGACACGCGGCCTTGCACCTCGAGCTCTCATCTTCTTGATTGCGCCGCGATAGCTGGACCATCGAACTTCCACCCGTTGCAACGCGCCGCGATCAGCGCCTGTCAATCGTCGCCGCAGAGACCATCAACCCACCCGGCGATACCAACGCAACACACTTGCGTTCCAGCACTTGACGTTCCCCATCGACAGCGCTTAAATTCCCCTCGCCTCGTGATGAGCGAGGCCGGGTTTGACAGCCTGCCGACATCTGCGACGAAAGCCGCAGCAACCGCACATGGTCTGCGGCTTTTTCGTTCGCGCTTCCTTTTTAGGCGGCTCGGACGGGAGGGCTCGCGCCCTGCCGGTTTTCGCAAGATGTCCCGGTCTGTCAACCCGTTCGAGCCGCCGCCTTCGTTTGACAGCGAGTGCGTCGGTTGTTGCAAATCGACAATCTTGGAGGCCCATGGCCAACGCTTCAAACGCACGCACCAACGCCGGCAGCTCTCGCACGCCGAACAGTCCCACCCCCCACCAATTCCAACCCTTCGACTGGGTTCAAGCCGAAAAGCTAGCCCCTGCCCAACAGAGCCTCGCCTTCTTTCTCAACCACGCACGCGACGTGGTGCAGGGCGCGCAAACGTTGGTCCAGTTGCTCGACTGGGACGAAGACCGTCGCGATGCCGCGTCGCAGTCAGAAGCAGAGGCCGCCCCTGCCCCGCTCTTCGACGCAGCCCAGCGCAGTGCGTTGCACCGGTTGCTCTGCGCGTCCCTGGGCCTTCTTCATGCCCGAATCGAAGACCAGTGCGAGGCATTGACGCCATAGAGGGCCCCCAAGGCGCTGCAAAAAACAGCAGCGCCCAAAAAGTGCGCAGGGCACCGGGTGCTCCCCGCAGCGAAATAAAGGAGGAGCGAAGCCGGGGACATTCGCGGAGGGGAGCACCCGGTGGCCTGCGCACGCGCCCTGAACGACAGCGCGAAAAACAAACGCAGACAACAAGCCATCTCAGCCCGCAGAGCGCCCCAAAGTAGCCAGCTTCTTCTTCGCACTCTGCAGCAGCCCGACCTTCTCGACAGCCAGCTGCGCCTTCGTATCCCCCGGCGCAATGATCTCGATGGCGGCACCAGAAGTGAGCTTCGCAGTCACCGCATCCCGCGGCGTCAATCCATTGAAGCTGATGTTAGAAATCACCTGCATTTTCAAATGCCGATGAATGTTCTTCGACAGCTTCTGGCACGCCAGCGTCATCGCAACTTCGTCTGGCATCAATTGGCCGTGCACGACCAGCAGCTCCAGCGTGCCGTCCGCGTCCTCTCCCAGAATGAAGGCGCGCACCACAGAGTCCTTGAACTTGCCGCGCAGCATCGCGCGCACCGGCTCCACCGCGGCAAACGACTTGAACGCGATGCTGCGCAGCTCGCCATAAAAGACAAACGTGCGGTCGATAGCAACGGCCTCGGCTTCATCGCCCTTCGGCTTGTGCAGCTTCAAGATGCCGCTGCCCACAAGATGCGCCACCGTGCGCGCCACATCCTCGGCGGGCAGCTTGCAACGCTGCGCCAGTTCGCTGAAAGAAAACTGTTGATGGGGCGCCGCGTAGACGACCGTCAATATCTTTTGAACCTCCGGGGCAAGAAGGAAATCTGCGGCGCTCATGTGTTCCTGGTTCCGAATGACAGGGCTGCATTATCGGGACCGCTCCGGCCCAAACCGTGAACACACGCCGCGCCCACACAGGTCTTCAAGCCGCGTTCAAGCCGCCTTCAAGAACACATCATGGTCCGGCGCAAAGTTGGCATGCAGCGGCAGCATCGCACCGCCCAGCGCGCAGGCCAACGCACCCGCCCTGCCGCCATGCAACTGCGGCTGCCACAGCCCCTCCCAGTTGCAACGCGCCAATGCCGCGCGCGTGCGCTCCAGCAGCGCCTGCAGCAGCAGCCGCGACATCGATCCATCGACCACCACATCGGCCAGGTCGAGCATCGCCGCACCGCTCACGACGGCATGCGCCAGCGCCTGTGCCGCGCTCTCCAGCCAGGCCTGCGTGGTCGCGGCAAACGGCGGCTGCAATGCACGCTCGTCATACGCGGCCATCGCGTCGAGCCCTTCACTGGCCAGCCGCTGCTCCAGCTCCCACAGCGACGCATGCGCGATCAGCTGCGTGGGCAGCGCGCCGCCGGCCGCGGGCGGCTGCATCGGCAATGAAGCCAGCGCACCCGCATTGCCATTCGCGCCCGTGTGCAGGTGCGAGTTGATGACCAGCCCGCCGCCCACGAAGGTGTCGACAAAGATGTACAGAAAACTCTTCAGGTCGTGCCCGCGCCCGCTCACCAGCTCGGCCACGCAGGCCGCCACCGTGTCGCGCGCAAAGCTCACCGGCACGTCGGTGCGCGCGCGCACCTCGGCGGCCAGGTCCATCTGGTTCCACAGGTCGGCCTGCGCCTTGGAGAGCCCCAGCGTGCGGTGCCAGCCGCCCAGCTGAAACGGCGCGGCCAGCCCCGCGCCCACGTTGCGCACGGCCAGCGGGCCCAGGCCGTCGCGCAGCCGGTGAATGTGCTGCGCAATGGCCGGCAGCAGCTCTTCTGCATCCGGAAAGTCGTAGCTGATGGCGTGGCGCTCGCGCACCTGCGCGGTGAAGTCGATCAGCAGCCATTCGGCGCCGCGCCGCCCCACCTTGATGCCGATGGAAAACGCGCCGTCCGGGTTCAGCGCCAGCGGCACCGACGGCTGGCCGATGCGCCCGCGCACGCGGTTCTGTTTGACGATGAGGCCGTCTTCTTCCAGCCGCGCGGTGATGAGCCCGATGGTCTGCGCGCTCAGCCCGGTAAGGCGCGCCAGGTCGGCCTTGGGCAGGCTGGTGTGAACGCGCAGCGCCTGCAGCACCGTGCGCTCGTTGAACTGGCGCATGCCAAGCTGGTTGGAGCCGCGCGGGCGCAACAGGTCGGGCATGCGCGCGGGGGCTTCCACATGCAAGAGCCCATCGACGGCACCGATGGCATCAGGCATGCGCCTCCGCGGGCAACTGATCGGGCGTCATGGCGCCGGTCATCACGGCCACCGTGTCGCTCATGCTGATCTTCTTCGGGTTGAGCACCGCCGCGCGCTTGCCCAGGCGCGCCACATGGATGCGGTCGGCCACCTCGAACACATGCGGCATGTTGTGGCTGATGAGCACCACGGGCAGGCCGCGATCGCGCACACGGCGAATCAGCTCCAGCACCATGTTGCCCTCCTTCACGCCCAGCGCGGCGGTGGGCTCGTCCATGATGACCACGTGCCGCGCAAAAGCCGCGCTGCGTGCCACGGCCACGCACTGGCGCTGCCCGCCGGAGAGCGTTTCGACCGCCTGCGTCATCGACTGAATGCCCACCTTCAGGTCTGCCATGCGCGCGGCGCTTTCGCTCAGCATGCGTTTCTTGTCGAGCATGCGCAGCACGGTGCCCAGAAAGCCGGGGCGGCGCAGCTCGCGGCCCAGAAAAAGGTTTTCGTAAATGGTCATGGCGGGTGCCACGGCCAGGTCTTGGTAGACCGTTTCAATGCCCGCGCGCCGCGCGTCCAGCGGGTTGCGAAAGTGCACCGGCTTGCCGTCGAGCAAGATCTCGCCTTCGTCCGGAATGGTCGCGCCCGACAGCGCCTTGATGAGCGACGACTTGCCCGCGCCGTTGTCGCCGATCACCGCCAGAATCTCGCCCTCGCGCAGCTCGAAGTCGACACCGTCCAGCGCCGTGACCTGGCCATAGCGCTTCACCAGGCCCTTGGCCTGCATCACGATTTTGGGGTTGGCTACGGCGTTCATCAGCGTGCTCCCTTGCGCGACAACTGGTCCGCGGCCACCGCAAGAATCACCAGCACGCCCGTCACCAGCACCTGGTAGATCGACGACACGCCCATCAGCGTGAGCCCGTTGCGAAACACGCCGACGATGAGCACGCCAATCAGCGAGCCCAGCACAATGCCGCGCCCGCCAAAAAGGCTGGTGCCGCCCAACACCACCGCGGTGATGGCGTCGAGGTTCTCCGTCTGCCCCGCGTTGGGGTCGCCCACGCCGGTGCGCGCCACCGACAGCAAAGAGGCAATGCCATACAGCACGCCCGCCGCCACATACACGCCCAGCAGCACGCGCTGCGTGGGAATGCCCACCAGCCGCGTGGCCTCCGCGTTGTTGCCCACCGCATAGATGTGGCGGCCCGCGCCCGTCTCGCGCAACACGAACCACACCAGCCCGTACAGCGCCACCATCAGCACCGAACCCCACGCCACTTCGGCACTGCCGATGGTGAAGGTAGTGCCCAGGCCGGTAAGGCCCGCGGGCAGATCGGTGATGGTCTGCGACGACGAATACAGCTGCGTGATGGCGAACGCGATGTTCAGCGTGCCCAGCGTCACGATGAAAGGCGGCAGCTTGATGCGCGTCACCAGCAGGCCGTTCAGCAGCCCGAACAGCGTGGTCACGCCAATGCCGCACAAGATGGCCAGCGGCACCGGCATGCCCAGCTCGGTCGCAAACTTGGTCATGATGATGCTGCCCAGCGCCATCACCATGCCGCACGACAGGTCGATGCCCGCCGTGAGAATGATCAGCGTCTGGCCGATGGCAATCACGCCCACCACCATCACCTGCTGAAGAATCAGCGAGAGGTTGCCGCCGGTCAAGAACCGGTCGGACTGGGTCGCAAAGAAAATGCATGCGCCCAGCAGGGCCAGCCAGGGGCCCAGGGCGCCCCAGGGGATGTGGTGCTTGGCTGCGGTTTTCGCCATCGAGGTGCTCCCTTGCTTGGTGTCTTGTCTTGGTGCTTTGTGTGGATCAGCGCCGGCGGTTTACTTCTTGCCCCAGCACAGATCGGCGCCGGTCTTGGTGTCCTTGCTGTCCACGCCGGCCACGCTCTTGCCGGCGATGAGCGTCACGCCGGTGTCGACATAGCCCGATGCCTTCTTGCCCGTCTTGGCAAACTCCACGCCCGCGGCCACGCCCATGGCGGCCATCTTCAGCGGGTACTGCTGCGAGGTGGCGGCAATGATGCCGGCGTTGGTGTCCTTGATGCCCTGGCAGCCGCCGTCCACCGAGACGATCAGCACGCCCTTCTCCTTGCCTGCGCGCTTGAGCGCGTTGTACGCACCGGCCGCGGCGGGCTCGTTGATGGTGTAGACCAGGTTCACGTCGGGTGCCTTCTGCAGGCAGTTTTCCATCGCGGTCTGCGCCTTGGCCTGGTCGCCGTAGCTGTCGGCCATGCAGACGATTTCAGGCGACTTCGACAGCTCGTTCGACTTGGCCTCGTTCGCCGGCAGGCCAAAGCCCTTCATGAAACCGTTGTGCCGCTGCGCGCCCACCGGGTGGCCCGGCAGCAGGTCGAGCGCGACGATCTTGGGCGTCTTGCCCGCCATTGCGGCCTTGGCGTATTCGCCGATCAGCACGCCGGCCGTGTAGTTGTTGGTGGCGAAGAGCGCGTCGGTCGCGTCCGGCGGATCGGCCGGGCTGTCGAGCGCGATCACCATCACGCCCTTGTCGCGCGCCTTCTTGATGGCCGGCACGATCGCCTTGGCGTCGCTGGGCGTGATGAGGATGGTCTTGGCGCCGGCCGCAATCATGTTTTCCATGGCGGTGATCTGCCCCGCGTTGTCGCCGTCGGCCTTGCCCGCGCCAGAGAGCAGCTTGGCGCCGAGCTTCTTGGCCTCTTCCTGCGCGCCCTCTTTCATCTTGACGAAGAAGGGGTTGGTTTCGGTCTTGGTGACCAGGCCGATGATGGGCTGGTCGGCGGCAAAGGCCGCGCTGGAAGCAAAGAGGGAAATGGCGGAAACGGCGGACATTGCCGACTTGGCCAGGATGGAGCGGGTGCTGAACATGGTGTGTCTCCTTGGGCAGGCGGCAAGGCGCCTGCGGTCTTTTCGGAACCGGATCGCTCGGCTTTTCTTGAAAGTGAAAGGCTCGGCGTCCGGGCGCAGGGGGACTATCCGTTAGGAGCAGGACTAAATCAAGATGATTTAGTTATCGGAAACCCGGGGTTGCGGTGAGCGATGGGAGGGGGTGGCCGCGCGGTTCGGGTCGGAATCTGCGGCGAAGAACGGCGGAACGTAGAGCGCTTCGGACTTGGCCTGGACGAGTTGCCAGATCCTGGCGGCGAGCTTTTTTGACAGCGCCTTCTGCTGCTCGTCAATCTCGAGCTGAAAAAATCATGTCGTTCAATGAATTGAATTTGGCGAAAAGAATCTGAGTGGCGTATTTGCGGCCTGAGCGCTGGCAAGACCAAAATTCGGCGGGGGAGAAATAGCCTTTTCCCAGAAACTCTGTCAGCTGGTCCTGCGCATAGGTCAATGCATCTCGACTCAAGCACAGCAGCAGCTTATTACTGGCCAAATTCACGCTATCGATCTCCTCCATTCGGAACGCGATCCGCGCATCATGAAATACACGTTCGGTGCAATGAAGACAATCCGCAAATTGGTCATGCGATGGATCAGCCAGCAGCTCGAAGATTTTGGAACGCAGCAACTCGGCGCCGGCGGGGTCGAGTGTGACCGTCAATTCATCCTTGCTGAATGGGCCGAAGTTAAAAACAATCATCAATGTCCATGCGAGAAATATTCGAGTAATTTCGCCTATCGAATCAAGGTGCCAATTTTTTAATTTCGGGGTTAAGAGGATCTTGGCGCACCGACTTGGCCGAGCTTCGCTGCTCAGCATCATTACTACAGTCAAATTCTGATAAGACATTTGCCAAGCGATCACCGATCAAATCCAGATGTTCGCGAGAAATACCAATGTCGAAATAGCCGATCAATATCCTCGCACGCAGGAACTCGGCGTACATCTTCACGATTGGTGCAAGCGACGCTTGCCTTTCGATCAACTGCGTTTCGAGAGCGTCCAGTTCTGCAATCTCGTCTTAAATGTATTGACCAGTCCCTTTCCCCCGATCATCGACTGCGATATTCTTCTTCATTTCCATGGAGGATCGCTTTCGTTGACGAAAAGCCATTGATAAAGCGGCTTGGCGTTTTTATGACCAGCGGGCAAAAAAATCTCCATGGTCTTGGCATCTAGCACATGAATGCATTGCAATTCAATGAGTTCGATCAGTTCAAGCTCAACAATATCTTTAACACTTTTTCTGACAATCGGTGTAGATACAGTGCCATCGGCGCGCATTCTGGATATATAGGCAAAAGGCGCCACCATAGAAATTCTTACCAAAAATTCAACGCCGGCCGTGGTGGACAGTAGATAGCCGAAGCTTACGTCACTATTTAAATCAGTGTCTTCGCTTACTGAAAATCGCTCGTGCAATCCGAGAAATACGGAGCGATAGGGCTTTGCCTCAGCTTCGTGGAAGACGAACGAATACTTCGGCGACTGGATGCTTCCGTATTTTTTCTCAAGAATTTCAACCCAATCTTTTTGCATGACGATTCCTAAAGTGCAAACCCACACACAAAAATCTTTACCTCGTATTCAGGCTCTTGCACTTCAAAGATCGCTTTATCTTGCTTGGAAACCCAACGATATCTTTGGTGCTTCGCGCTCGCTATAAATCCGAACAATCGAAAATTAAAGACAGCGCGCGCCGCAAAATCAATTCACCTCCCCGCCTATCGGGAAAATCCTCGAACTTGCCGGAGATCAGATCGGCTGCATTTTCGATATGACATTAAAAATTTGCTTCCGAATCATGGGCAGCATTTCTTTTCATCGTTGCTCAATGCCAAGAACGTTCATATAGAAATCATTGGTCTGACGGGCAATTTGATCTCGCTCTATATCGAAAAATCCAATCCATGAGGACCGATTTCATCGACCACGGTAAATTCATAGCCATTCAACAACGATGGAGCGCCGTTTGTCAACGCGAAAACAATGCCCTCAATGAATTCTTTTCGATTAAATACACGATTAAGTGGAAGATCATGCGGCAACGCATGCCTCCAAAACTTTTCAACGGCGCAGTCATTCCAGATGAAATTCAAGCCATTGACAATATTTTTCTTTGCGATCGGGCCGAAAGCCGCGAATGTCCTAGCCATCTCTTCAAAAAGAACATCGCGATTTTCACACGAATTGATGTCGAAACACTCTAGTTCCTCGTCGGTTTTCCGATAAAGAAAATCATAAACGCCTCGAACATAACCAAGGTTAATCATTTCCATGATGCAAATTTCAGACGGCATGGATTAAGCGTAAAACTCAAAAATTAATGAAGCCATGACCCCATATTCTCTTGAATTTAAAGCAGGTTATAGCGAGCCACCACTATGGACCCCCGATACTTCCAGGCATAACGCTTTCGACAGAAATCCAGTCGCAATCGAAGGATACCGAGAGGTCCTCTTTTCCGGATAGGCGCACAGACACCAAGTCGTCAATATTTTTTAGCATAAATTGAGTTGCGACGTTTTTTTTCTGCCAGCCAGTGGCGGAAAATTTTCTGACTCCGATAAAGGACAACGCCAAATAGACTACCTCATAATTTTCAGGCCATCGAGCTGGCGGGCGTGCAGGCTTATTGTCAATCATAAATCGTATCAACACCCTTGGCTCGTCGCGCGTCATCGTGATCTCCATTATTTCCGAATCATCCAAACTCGGAAACCCTTCATACAACGAAGATAGCGCCTGAGAATTCAGTATTTTTTGTAAGTTCATTTTTTATTCCGGCAATTGAAATAGTAGTGATCATCTATTGCAACAACCTTTCCGCTTGGCGCACCTGCACCAGCGGCACGAACGAGCCGGCTTCGTGGATGTAGTGCACGCTCCAGCCGTGTTCACTCCCCTCCTTCAGCGCTGACCGGCTCTGCGTGCTATCGAACGCGAGCAGCTTCATTCAATTTTTAAAGAACTCACGAGTAAGGGTTCTGACTCCAATTTTCCCCTGCTCAAACTCGAGAGAGTCTCCGAGCCCGCCGATCGATAAATTCTCAAACATCCACTTTGCGAAATTTTTTACCTCCAAGGTTTCTTTGCTATCGCTTAGCCCAAAGTTTTAAGCATTACTCGATAGACCGTGTTCTTGAAGATCACTGAGGCAGCAAAAAGAAACACCGCCCTTCATGATCTGCAAATCAAAAACAGGCCGCCGGGCAGCCACATCTTTGACTGCCATTACAAAAAATTTGAATTCCCCTAGTTCTGACTCAACTCGATCAGCCTCTACAAACTGCTGCGACTCGACCATCTCCTCATGCCGGGAAAATATTTCTCGGTAGTTCTCGAATTCGGCAAAAGGAGAGAACTCACCAGCATATTTATTTCTCGAGATAAGCTCAACGGTTACTCGACCCAGAATCTCTTTTTGATCTAACAAATTCAATACAATTTTGACTATGGACATGATGTTATCGACTCCAATGCATTTGAAAGTTTTGCAAATTCTGATCATTGAAGCCAGATTCGCCTTCTGGATGAATTGTTCGCGCGTGATTCGGGAATTTTTTGGATGGATCTTCGATCACATCAAATCCCGCCCCACGTATAGCCTCAGCATTGCCGGTTGCGACAGTACCAGCCAGTCTTTGCAACCCGGTCGCTTTGGGATACGCCTCCTTCATTTGTGATGAAGCTCGACATGGACAGCAACTGTGAAGTGTCGATATTCCAGGGGGACTGAGAATAGCTTCACCAAGTTTTAACCTAGGATTTTCGACCGAATTTCCTCCAATCCGGTTGACGCTCGTTCCATTGGGAAGGGGCTTTCCGCTCAGCCCCAAAGGATCAACCCACGCGACAGGATTCGGTGCGTACTGATTTAGATGGACACCCCAGCTAACTTGATCGGGTAATTCGATACGAAGCTCCCGATTTGTGGCTCGTAATACCGATACCGGTTGTAATGCAGCCCCGTTTCCTCATCGAAATACTGCCCCTGGAACCGAATCGGGTTCCTGAACCCCGCCCGTCTCCCCGCCTCGCTGATCGCCTCCCGCGCTTCCCTCACGCCTTGTACTGCGCCGACCAAGCTACGCTGCCTTCATGGTCCGTCAGCTCCTGCGGCGTGCCCAGGTGATCGCATTGATAGAACGCCATCTCCTTCCGGTCGAACGAACGCGGCACGTTCCTCTGCTCGCCGTTCCACAACGGGTCCCGCTCAATGTCGTAGACCTGGCCGCTCGCCTCCATCAGCGCCTTCGCATCGGTCGTCTCGTTCAGCGCCATCGCGCGCGCCTGGCGCACCTGCACCAGCGGCAAGAACGAGCCGGCCTCGTGGATGTAGTGCACGCTCCAGCCGTGCTCGCTCCCCTCCTTCAGCGCTTCTTGCCCTCGAATAAGAGCAGTTTCATTTAAGGTTTAAAGCACTTACGAGCTAACGAGGACCTGATTCCAAGCCCTCTCTCAATTCTTCAGCTTGAACAGATTTCGCGAGCTTGACAAGTCAATTGATCGGCCGCTTCATAAACTCTTTTTTTCATATCCACCTCATAAAGATCTGCACTACTAGTCATCGCCCCCCACATATCCAAAAATATTTCAGCCAGGCTTTTTGGTATGTCCCTTTTTCCGCCCAAGCGGTTTTTAATTTCCCTAAGAAGCTCAATCAAATCTTTGTACAAGGCCTCATTAAGGCCTTTTTTTTCGCGAATCTCCAGATCGAAATCTAGCCACTTCTCAATAAAAACATCAATTAACTGATCCGACATATTTATTCCTTAGGGCCTAACAATTTTTATTGCCGACGGAGGCACACGCCCAACAATTAGAACCTCGCCAAATGCTTGCGCTCGGCGGCGAGCGGTTGTGCCTTTCAACGGACTGCAATCACTATTCAAGTCCAATGAATCCTGTACTTGCGATAAATCAATACCTGCAATTCGCTCCTTTCCAGTTCCATATCTCGTCGAATTAGTCACTGCTTGCTCATAGGTCCGAGATGCAGAAATGTACTGGGTTTTCACACTATCCTTTGACGCATGCAACACGTGCCCCTCAACGGAATAATTTGCGGCTGGATCGCTGGCCGACAATCCGATCCCAGGATCTTCATCAGGCCTCAAGACACGATATGCATGGCCGTTTTTGCATTTGCAGCAAGGCTGGTGTTCAATAGCTGGTGCAGGGTCAGATTTCTTGCGCCGCTGAGGGCCCCATGGATCAATCCATGCAGTTGTATTTGGCGCATATTCATAGAAATTTAAACCGCCAGCCAACCCTATAGGGTCTTTTGACGTAAATCTTCCTGAATAAGGCTCGTAATACCGATACCGGTTGTAATGCAGCCCGTCTCTTCATCAAAATACTGTCCCTGAAACCGAATCGGGTTCCTGAACCCCGCCGGCTCCCCGCCTCGCTGAGCGCCTCCCGCGCTTCCACCCACGCTTTGTACTGCGCCGACAAAGCCACGCTGCCTTAATGGTCCGTCAGCTCCTGCGGCGTGCCCAGGTGATCGCATTGATAGAACGAAATCTCCTTGTCGTCGGCTACCGAAATGCAAGCAGAGCAGTGCGTGCATAACTCAAAAAAATCACTCCCATATTCGGATCAAATTTCTTCAACAAAAAAAGGTATCGAGGAATTGGCGTCGAATCCTCCTCTAGGTCGGGCTCCCACCCCTCTTCATCAGAAAAACAAGATACCGCACATCGAGCCAGTGCGGCCAGAGCAGGTTGTTCTTTTTCGACCCGGCTACAAAGCCTTATAAGTTCGACTCTGCGCTGTCGCCGCAATTCGTCGCTGGCATCGGTACCAAAGCTGTGAATTGCGGACTGCAGGCATTGAGCCACAACGGTCAATTCGGAAGACGACCCAAGGTCCCATTCAATCTTTTCGCTTGAGATCACGGACAACAAGAATTCCGCGTACATCTTCATCATTTGTACATAAAGAATTTTGTTGTCGCTCAACGCTTGTTCGAGGGTTTCGAGAGTTTTTTCCTCAACTTCACTGAACGGTCCAATCATTTTTTTGCTCCATCACAAACGCCGAGCCTGCCCATCACATGGCCACAAGAACTGCAGAACGGCAGTTCCTTTCCGTCATTTCTAACGGTAGTCGATTTCGCACCGTTAACGACCTTTCGAAGCTCCTCCGCGTTTGAAACTTTGTGTTGATTGGCAATCCCGCTCAATGCGTCAGGTTCGCCGCACCACGAATGCGAGTCAGATTGCTGCGCTGCAGGGACGGCGTCGTAGAGCTCCTTAACCAGCGGGTTGGAAGCGCCCTTCCCACCCGCTCGGCCGCTGTAGCCAATTGCCGGTTCTGAAAGCCCTCCTCCCTCAATCGTGGTTCGCGTGCCCTTGTTATTTGGAGTAATGCCCTTTTTCCCAGCCAATCCCAAAGGATCGATCCATCCCACGGGATTCGAGGCAAACCCATGAAGATTGAACCCGCCGAGCAACCCGATCGGATCTTTGGAGACAAACCTTCCAGCGACCGGATCGTAGTAGCGATACCGGTTGTAATGCAGCCCCGTCTCTTCATCAAAATACTGCCCCTGAAACCGAATCGGGTTCCTGAACCCCGCCCGTCTCCCCGCCTCGCTGATCGCCTCCCGCGCCTCGCCCCACGCTTTGTACTGCGCCGACCACGCGACGCTGCCTTCATGGTCCGTCAGCTCCTGCGGCGTGCCCAGGTGATCGCACTGATAGAACGCCATCTCCTTCCTGTCGAACGCATGCGGCACGTTCCTCTGCTCACCGTTCCAAAGCGGGTCCTGCTCGATGTCATAGGCCCCGCCGTGCGCCTCCATCAGCGCCTTCCGCATCGGTCGTCTCGTTCAGCGCCATCGCGCGCGCCTGGCGCACCTGCACCAGCGGCACGAACGAGCCGGCCTCGTGGATGTAGTGCACGCTCCAGCCGTGCTCGCTCCCCTCCTCCAGCGCTGACCGGCTCTGCGTGCTTTCGAACGCGAGCAGCTTCATTTAATTTTTAAAGAACTCAAATAAATTGAGGTCTAACGCAAATTCTCTCAAACTAACGAGGTTCAGATCCCAAATCTTCATCGCCCGATTTTTAAAGATACCGAGCATCGCACTTATTTTTCAGATAAAAAATAACGCAGCCGACCTTCATCCAATATATTTAATATCTCTTTTGCAGCCTCAGCGTGCTCACCGGACAACTCCCGATAAAAAAGCCATAGCCCTTCAATGGCGCAAGCCCGAACCCGTTTTTGCAGTTCTTTGTATTCCAAATTTCCAGCCTCAGCTACGCAGGCCGAGACCATCTGAAATATCAATTCCAACACATCAATTTTCGTATGTCTTGGGCGAGGATTTAAAAGGGACGCAATAAGCACTTGAATCGCAGGTTCAGCAGCACTAAACAACTCTCCCTGAACAACAACATGGTTTTCGATTTTCCAATAATGAGCTTCAGCCTCCTTGATAGAAGAGTTCAGCAAAAGCTGCAGCGTTTCAGGAATATAGTCAGCCGGCCCTTGAATTGTCTTGTATTCTTTCCAATTAAATCTAGAAGACTCAACCAATGAGTAATCAATCATTTTTTCCACGCTCCACCTGGTTCCGCCTTAACATCCGAAGGGAATTGATTAGGGCTGTATTTTAGCTGGCACCTGCAACAGACTGGAATTTCAGTTCTCTCCAGCTCATTTGTTTCTCTATTTCTACGCCAGCCAAATGCTTTTGTAAAACTCGCACCGGGGCCCAACTGCCGATCAATATCATCTTCTGCACAGCCGGTCGGATTTGTCGAGCATCCACCTACAGATTTGCCATTTTTTGCCCCACCAGCGTAAGTAGCATGCTTTCGCTTTCGGTCGTTCATCAAAGCATCTCGTGCTGCTTCTGCTTTTTCACAGTCTCGCTGATCTGCACGCCTCGCCTGCCTGCGCTGTTTTGAATTTCCGCTAAGCCCAAATGGATCTACCCATTCGGTCGGATTCGGCGCATATTTGTGTAGATTTGGTCCACCTAATAACTTTATCGGATCACTCGAAACGAATCTTCCACTATCCGGCTCGTAATACCTATACCGGTTGTAATGCAGCCCCGTCTCTTCATCAAAATACTGCCCCTGAAACCGAATCGGGTTCCTGAACCCCGCCCGTCTCCCCGCCTCGCTGATCGCCTCCCGCGCCTCGCCCCACGCCTTGTACTGCGCCGACCACGCCACGCTGCCCTCATGGTCCGTCATCTCCTGCGGCGTGCCCAGGTGATCGCATTGATAGAACGCCATCTCCTTCCGGTCGAACGCACGCGGCACATTCCTCTGCTCGCCGTTCCACAACGGGTCCTGCTCGATGTCATACACCCCGCCGTTGGCCTCCATCAGCGCCTTCGCATCCGTCGTCTCGCTCAGCGCCATCGCGCGCGCCTGGCGCACCTGCACCAGCGGCACGAACGAGCCGGCTTCGTGGATGTAGTGCACGCTCCAGCCGTGCTCGCTCCCCTCCTTCAGCGCTGACCGGCTCTGCGTGCTCTCGAACGCGAGCACGTCGCCGTCCCAGCCGAAGAGGGTCGTGGCCTCGCTCGAGCGCTTGGCGATGCGGCGGCCCAGCGGGTCGTAGGCGAAGGTGGTGGTGATGCCGCTCTGGTCCGCGGCCGCGGTCATGCGGTTGAAGCCGTCCCATGCGAACACGGTGCGCCAGCCGTTGCGCACGCGCTCGGTCATATTGCCCCGCTCGTCGTAGCGGTAGCTGGTGCCGGCGTAGTTCTTCAGCAGGTTGTCCAGCAGCTTGTGGACCGCACCGGTCGCGTGTTGCCGGGCTGCATCGTCTGCTGTTGCCGGGTCGGCGATGTTGCCCGCCGGGTCGAACGCGAACACCTCGCGCCCCACGCGGCTGTTGGCTTCGAGCAGGCGGCCGACCGGGTCGTAGCGGTAGCTCAGGTTGCCGCGCCGGCTGTCGCCGATGGCCACGAGCTGGCCGGCCTTGTCGTAGCTGTAGCTGCGCTCGATGCCGGTGGCCACGGTTCCGTCCACGGGCATGGCCTCGATGGCACCGGGCCTTGTGCGCGAGATCTGTTGTTCGAGCAACCGGCCGGCGGGGTCGTACGTCTGGCGCTGGCTCAGGCCGTTGCCCTGCTCGCGTGCCACCTCGCGGTGCAGGTCGTCGCGCTCGAAGCCGAGGATGTCCTGCCCGTCGACCAGCAATCCGTGCACGTGGCCGGAGCCGTAGGTCAGCCACTGGGTGACGTGGCCGTCGGGCCGCACGGTGGCGATGCGTTGGTTGAGCTCGTCGTAGCGGTGCTGCCACACGGCCGTGCGCTTGCGCTCCAGGTAGTCGTGGTGCTCGCGCGTGAGGTTGCCGGCGGGGTCGTAGAACCATTGCAGGCGCGCATCGGCGTTGGCCGCTTCGACGAGGCGGCCGTTGCGGTCGTAGCCGAAGCGCTCGCGCTGCTCGCCGGCGCGGCGCTCGCTCAGGCGGCCCAGCGGGTCGAATTCGAGTTGGATGCGGTGGCCGGCCTCCACCACCTCGGCCAGGATGCCGGTGGTTTCCTCGTGCACGTACTGCGTGCTCTTGCGGTCGAAGCCGGTTTCTTCGAGCAAGCGGCCGACGGGGTCGTAAGCGAAGTTGTAGCGGCTGCCGTTCTCGTTGTGCAGTTCGGTGAGGCGGCCGAGCAGGTCCCAGTGGTACTTGAGCGATCGGCCCGCGGCGTCGGTGCGGCCTGCGACCAGGCCGGCGCGCGTGTAGCTGTAGCGCGTGGTGCGCCCCAGCGCGTCGGTGTGGCTCAGCAGGCGGCCTTCGGCGTCGTGCACGAAGTGCTCGCTGGTGTCGTCGGGCTGCACGATCTGTTCGAGCTGGCCGGCGGCGTAGCGGTAGCTGGTGATGTGGCCGGCGGCGTCGGTGGCCTTGGTGAGGCGGCCGCGTTCGTCATAGGCCCAGTGGCTGGTCTTGGCGGAGCAGTCGGTGTAGCTGAGCAGCTGGCCCGACGGGGAATAGGTCAGCGTTTTAACGCCGCCTTTGGCATCGGTGATGCGCTCGGGCCGGCCGGCCTTGTCGTAGGCGTACTCGGTCTTGTGGCCGAGCGGGTCGGTTTCTTCGGTGAGGTGGCCTTGCGCGTCGTGGTCGCGCTTCCACACGCCGCCTTCGGCATCGCGGATGCCGGTCATGCGGTGCAGCGTGTCGTGTTCGAAGTGCACGCGGCTGCCGTCGGCGCGCGTGTGCGTCTGCAGGTTGCCGTCTTGGTCGTAGGTGTAGTCGTCGGTGCTGCCGTCGGTGTGGATGTGGCGGGTGATGTTCTTGGCGTCATCGCGAAAGAACCACTCCTGCAGCCGGTCGGGGTGGATCACGCGGTAGGTGTAGCCCTGAATGTCGTAGTAGTGCCAGGTCTCCCCGCCCAATGCATCGGTCACGTAGGTGAGGCGAATGTCGGGGTCCCACTCCAGCGTGAGCGCAAAGCTGCCGTCGTCGGACCATTCGCGCACGGCCTTGGCATCGGCGCCGGTGCCGTCGTAGGCGAGGTTCATCGCCCGGCCGGTGCGGTCGGTGTAGCGGGTGACCAGGTGGTGGCTGTAGGTGTAGGCCCAGCTGGCGCCGTCTTCGTCCTGCGCGGTGACGAGGTCGCGCTGCGCGTCGTGCGTGTAGGCCGCAAGCTGGCGAACGACCTGGCCGTCTTTCAGCTCCCACAGCGACTGGATGAGGCCGGTCTGCGCATCGGGCTGCGTGCCGACGTGCGCCATGGTCGCGTCGCCCTGTTTGCTGATGATGTCGCTGAGCACATGCTCGCCCGTGGCGGCAATGAAGTGGTCGTAGCGCAGGCCGATGGACTTGCCGTCTTTCGCCTGCTGCGCCACCAGCCTGAAGTGCGGTTGCTTGCCGTCGACCCGTTCGTACAGCTCGCGCCATTCGCTCTGCTCGCCCGCGGGCAGCGGCTTGCCGAAGTCCAGCGCCAGCAGGCTTTGGCTCAGCCGCGTGAGGGTGACTTCTTCAATGGCATCGAAGTGGCTCTGCCCCACCGCCAGCACCGGGTACGCATGGCTGCGCCCGTCGGCTGCGTGGTACACGAAGCTGGGCCGCCGCTGGCGCGGGCCGCGCGTGGGCGTGGCCATGTCCACGCGCATGCCGAAGGGCATGATCCAGCGCGCGCCGATGCTGCCGCCATCGAACGCATCAAGGTCGCTCGCATACGTGCGCGACCATTCGATGGGCAGCGGCGCGGCCAGCGCGAAGTCGGTGTGGGTGAAGCTCTCGTTGCCGGTGGCAAGGCTGACCGAGCCGCCCACGCGCGACGTGGCGGGGCAGTTCTTGCAGCCGCCGGTTGCATGCGCCGGCGCCTGCTTGCTGATGTGCCCGAGCGGCGTGCCCGGCAAGGTCTTGTGCGACTCGGCTCCCTTGTGCGCCGGCACGATCGCGTTGCCCTTGTGCTTCTTGCGCAGCAGCGCGTCGCGCAGCTTGTGCAGCAGCCACATGACGCTGGCCTGCGCCTCGCGGTCGGCCAGCTTCGACAACTGGCCGCGCAGCAGGCGCTTGAAGTCCAGCATCTGCGTGACGACGCCGTTGAGCCGGGTGGCGACACCCGCGGGCAGTTGGCTCGCGGCGGCCTTGGCCACGTAGTTGGCCGACTGCTTGGTGTAGCGCACCGCGCTGCCCCACATGCGGCTCCAGGTGCTCTGCGTCTTGGGGTCGTGCACCTTGCTCTCGGCGGAGGCCGGCTTGGCCACGGTGAACAGGTCTTTCTGGCCGAGCACGCGGCGCATGATGTCCACGAGGTTGTCGATGACCTTGTCGGCCAGGTCGGCGCAGTCTTTCAGGATGCCGCCGAGCTTGGCGATGGCGCCGTCGATGAACTTGTCCAGCTCGCCCATGATGGTGGCGTTCAGGTGCCCCACCAGTGCGGTGACGATCGCTTCGCCCAGGTTGGAGGCGGCCGTCTTCAGCTCTTGCTTGACCAGGTGCAGCGTGGGCCGAAGGCTCATGCGCGCGGCGGCCATGGAGGGCGGCAACGGAATCAGCCCGATGAGGTTGATGCCCAGGCTCACCCAGGTCAGAAAGGCGTCGACGCTGTCCTTGGTTTTTTTCTCGACGATGGTGATGATGTCCAGGAACACATCGACCAGCGCCATGATGTTGCCGACGATGGGAATGCTCCCCAGCACCATGGTGAGCCGCTCCAGCGTGACGTAGTCGCCGCTGATGGAGCGCAGCCAGGTGTCCACCGCCTTGCTGGCGGCGGCGATGTCTTCCGCACCGATGGTGTTGAGCGGCGCAACGGCCGTCTGGGGTTCGCGCTTCGCTGGCGCCTTGGGGCCGTCTGTGCCTGCCATTTCTTATTTCCCTGTCGAACTCAATGGATGTGGTTGCCCTGGAGGCGGCGCGCTTCAATCCATGCTTTGATAATTATCCCAATCCGAAATATCGACGTTGAAATCGTCTTCGAAACTCTCGGAAGTCACTTCGATGTAATTGCCGGATGGGTCCAGGATTCGTGCGAAATAAAAACCGGGCGTGCGCGCGAGCATGTCGAATTGAACGCCTTGCTCTTTCAGGCGCTGGCAAAAACTCGGGAAATTTCTGTCTATTGAAAATTCATACAACGCATCAGCTTCTTTTTTCTTGTCTTTTTCGTTCGAATTGAAATACTTGAAGCTGACCGCCAGGTTTGCGTGGCCCGGAACGCGCAGAACATCCAGCGCCATGTCTTGCTCGTACCCCAGAATGTTTTCGTAAAAAACATTCATTTCTTCGAGCATTCCTTTTTTTCTGCGCATCGGTATATGAATGATGAGTGGCTTCATGATTTTTTTCCGTATCGTCCTTTTGCCTTGGGCCGCGAACTCTCTTCGGCGCCCGTTCTCGCCGCCTTGATCGAGCACTGGTTCCCCCGGTACGTTTTCGCACCGGTTCTGCCCAGGGCCTTTTTCTCTGCCGCGTAAAACGGACTGCGATTCTCCGCTCCGTCAATTCCGATATCAATGAATTTGTAATTCTCCGCGGCACGCTGCCTGACCCACAGCGCATTGCCGGCCACGGCTTTCTGCTCCCATTCCTTGCTTCCGAATTTTTCGCGCGATGCACCGGACGCCTTGGTCACCGCTTTCCAGTCGCTCGTGATGGTTCGGAATTCATCGCATGGAAACTTGAGTTTCATTGCCGCGGCATAAGCATCGACCGACGTCTGGCCTTCGCCGATGATCACGTATTTCGTCAGGCCCAAGGGGTCGATAAATCCGGCCGGATTCGGTGCATAGGCCGTGGCATGCATCCCGCCGGCCAATCCAATGGGATCTTTGGATACGAATCTTCCGCTCTTGGGGTCGTAATAGCGATACCGGTTGTAGTGCAGCCCCGTTTCTTCGTCGAAATACTGCCCCTGGAACCGGATCGGATTGCGGAACCCGGCCCGTCTGCCCGCCTCGCTGATCGCCTCCCGGGCTTCGCCCCACGCCTTGTACTGCGCCGACCACGCAACCTGCCCTTCATGGTCGGTCAACTCTTGCGGCGTGCCCAGGTGGTCGCATTGGTAGAACGCGATCTCCCGTTTGTCGAAGGCCGCGGGCACGCTCAGTTGCTCTGCGTTCCAGAGCGGATCGAGCTCGATGTCGTAGACGCCTGCGTTGGCGTCCATCAGTGCTTTCGCATCCGTCGTCTCGCCCAGCGCCACCGCCTGTGCCTGCCGGATCTGCACCAGCGGCACGAACGAGTCGCGCTCGTGGATGTAGTGCACGCTCCAGCCCTGGTCGCGGCCTTCGTTTTGTGCCGCGCGGCTTTGCGTGCTCTCGAACGCAAGCAGGTCGCCGTCCCAGCCGAAAAGCGTTGCCGCGTCGCCCGAATGCTTGGCGATGCGGCGGCCCATCGGGTCGTAGCTGAAGGTGGTGGTGATGCCGCTCTGGTCGGTGGCCGCGGTCATGCGGTTGAAGCCGTCCCACGCGAACACGGTGCGCCAGCCGTTGCGCACGCGCTCGGTCATGTTGCCGCGTTCGTCGTAGCGGTAGCTGGTGCCGGCGTAGTTCTTCAGCAGGTTGTCCAGCAGCTTTTTCGCCGGCTGCGTGGACGCGTCTTCGGCCGTCGAAGGGTCGACGATGTTGCCCGCCGGATCGAAGGCGAACACCTCGCGCCCCACACGGCTGTTGGCTTCGAGCAGGCGCCCCACCGGGTCGTAGCGGTAGTTGAGGTTGCCGCGCCGGCTGTCGCCGATGGCCACGAGCTGGCCGGCCTTGTCGTAGCTGTAGTTGCGATGGATGGCTGCCGACTCGGCCGCGCCGCTCCGGGTGCGCGATATCTGCTGTTCGAGCACCCGGCCTGCCGGGTCGTACTTCAGCCGCTGGCTCAGGCCGTTGCCCTGCTCGCGCGCCACTTCTCGGTGCAGGTCGTCGCGCTCGAAGCCCAGGATGTCCTGCCCGTCGACCAGCAATCCGTGCACGTGGCCGGAGCCGTAGGTCAGCCACTGGGTGACGTGGCCGTCGGGCCGCACGGTGGCGATGCGTTGGTTGAGCTCGTCGTAGCGGTGCTGCCACACGGCCGTGCGCTTGCGCTCCAGGTAGTCGTGGTGCTCGCGCGTGAGGTTGCCGGCGGGGTCGTAGAACCATTGCAGGCGCGCATCGGCGTTGACCGCTTCGACCAGGCGGCCGTCGCGGTCGTAGGCGAAGCGCTCCGACTGTTCGCCGACCCGGCGCTCGGTCAAGCGGCCGAGGGGGTCGAATTCAAGTTCCGTGCGCTGACCCGCCTCGATCACTTCGGCCAGTACGCCGGTGGTTTCGCCGTGGACGTATCGCTTGGTCTTGCGATCGAAGCCGGTCTCTTCCAGAAGGCGGTCCACCGCGTCATAGCGGAAGTTGTGGCGGCTGCCGTTCTCGTTGTGCAGTTCGGTCAGCCGGCCCGCCAGGTCCCAGTGGTACTTGAGCGATCGGCCTGCGGCATCGGTGCGGTCGGCGATGAGCCCCGCACGCGAGTAGCTGAAGCGGGTGCTGCGTCCGAGTGCGTCGGTGTGCACCAGGAGGCGGCCTTCGGCGTCGTTCTCGAACTGCTCGCTCGTGCCGTCGGGCTGCACGATTTCCTTGAGGTATCCGCCGGCGTAGCGGTAGCTGGTGGCATTGCCGGCAGCATCGGTGGCCTTGGTCAGGCGGCCGCGCTCGTCGTAGGCCCATTGACTGGTTTTTGCGGAACAGTCGGTGTAGCTGAGCAACTGGCCCGACGGCGAATAGGCCAGCGTCTTGATGCCGCCCTTCGCGTCGGTGATGCACACGGGCCTGCCGGCGCCGTCGTATGCGTATTCGGTCTTGTGGCCGAGCGGGTCGGTCTCTTCGGCCAGGTTGCCTTGCGCGTCGTAGTCGCGCTTCCACGCGCCGCCTTCGCCGTCCAGGATGCCCGTGAGCCGGTTCAGCCTGTCGTACTCGAAGTGCACGCGGCTGCCGTCCACGCGCGTGTGCGTCTGCAGGTTGCCTTGGGCGTCGTAGGTGTAGTCGTCGGTGCTGCCGTCGGCGTGGATGTGGCGCGTGATGTTCTTTGCATCGTCGCGAAAGAACCATTCCTGCAGCTTGTCGGGATGGATGATGCGGTAGGTGTAGCCCTGGATGTCGTAGTAGTGCCAGGTCTCGCCGCCGAGCGCATCGGTCTCGTAGGTCAGGCGAATGTTCGGGTCCCATTCCAGCGAGAGCGCAAAGCTGCCGTCGTCGGACCACTCGCGCACCGCCTTGGCGTGGGTGCCGGTGCCGTCGTATTCGATGTTCATGCCCCGGCCGGTGCGGTCGGTGTAGCGTGTGACCAGGTGGTGCGAGTAGGTGTAGTTCCAGCGCTCGCCGTCTTCGTCCTGCGCCGAGACCAGGTCCCGCTGGGCATCGTGCGTGTAGGCGGCCAGCTGGCGCACGACCTGGCCGTCTTTCAGCTCCCACAGCGACTCGATGAGGCCGGTCTGCGCATCGGGCTGCGTGCCCACGTGCGCCATGATGACTTCGCCCTGCTTGCTGATGACGTCGCTGAGAACGCGCTCGCCCGTCGAGGCAATGACGTGGTCATAGCGCAGGCCGATCGACAGGCCGTCTTTCGACTGCTGCGCGGCCAGGCGGAAATGCGGCTGCCTGCTGTCGACGTATTCGTAGATCTCGCGCCACCGGGCCTGCTCGCCCTCGGGCAGCGGCTTGCCGAAGTCCAGCGCAAGCAGGCTCTCGCCGAGGCGCGTGACACTGATTTCTTCAATGGGGTCGTGAAAGCTCTGGCCCACTGCCAGCACCGGGAACGAATGGCTGCGTCCGTCGCCTGCGTGATAGACCAGGCTCACCTGCCCCTGGCGTGCGCCGCGCGACGGCGTGGCAACGTCCACCCGCATGTTGAAAGGCGTGACCCACCGCGCACCCAGGCTGCCGCGGTCGAAGGCCTCGAGGTCGCTCGCATAGGTGCGTGCCCATTCGATGGCCAATGGCGCTTCGAGCACGAAATCGGTGTGCATGAAGCTCTCGTTGCCGGTGGCCAGGCTGATCGAAGCGCCGGTGCGCGACGGTGCCGGACAGCTCTTGCACCCGCCCGTGGCGTGCGCAGGCGCCTGCTTGCTGATGTGCCCGAGCTGCGCACCCGGCTTGTCCTTCTCGGCCTTGCCGCCCTTCTGCGGCGACACGATCGTCTGGCGCTTGCTCTTCTTGTGCAGCAGTGCGCCGCGCAGCTTGTGCAGCAGCCACATGATGCTGGCCTGGGCCTCGCGGTCGGCCAGCTTGGACAGCTGGCCGCGAAGCAGGCCCTTGAAGTCCAGCATCTGCGTGATGACGCCGTTGACCCGGCTGGCCAGGCCCGCGGGCAGCTGGCTCGCGGCCGCCTTGGCCACGTAGTTGGCCGACTGCTTGGTGTAGCGCACGGCGCTGCCCCACATGCGGCGCCAGGTGCTCTGGGTCTTGGGGTCGTGCACCTTGCTCTCGGGCGTGGGCGCCTTGCCGACGGTGAACAGGTCTTTCTGGCCCAGCACCCGGCGCATGATGTCCACGAGGTTGTCGATGATCCTGTCGGCCAGGTCGGCGCAGCCCTTCAGGATGCCGTCGAGCTTGGCGATGGCGCCGTCGATGAAGGTGTCCAGCTCGCCCATGATGGTGGCGTTCAGGTGCCCCACCAGCGCGGTGACGATGGCCTCGCCCAGGTTCGAGGCGGCCGCCTTCAGCTCCTGCTTCACCAGGTGCAGCGTGGGCCGCAGGCTCATGCGCGCGGCAGCCATGGTCGGCGGCAGCGGGATCAGGCCGATGAGGTTGATGCCCAGGCTCACCCAGGTGAGGAAGGCTTCGACGCCGTCCTTGGTTTTCTTCTCGAGGATACTGATGATGTCCAGGAACACATCCACCAGCGCCATGATGTTGCCGACGATCGGAATGGCGCCCAGCACCATGGTGAGCCGCTCCAGCGTGACGTAGCCGCCGCTGAAGGAACGCAGCCAGTCGTCCACCGCCTTGCTCGCGGCGGCGATGTCTTCTTTCACGATGGTGTTCAGCGGCGCAACGGCCGTCTGGGTTTCGCGCTGCGCCGTTGCCTTCGATCCGTCCGTCCCTTCCATTCTTTTTGTCTCCTCTGTCTCAGTTGATGTTGGCGCCCTGGAATTCGAGCTGTTCGAAGGTGCTGCCCGTGAAGTCCACGCTGCGCCCCTGCAGCCCTTGCGCATGCACCACGGTGCCGCCGCAGTTCAGCACGCCCACGTCGTTCCACTGGCCGCCCGCGAAGCTGATGTCGTCCCAGTGGCACTGGGTGAAGGTGCTGGCGCTGATGCTGCCGCCGTCGAAGTTGGCGCGCGTGAAGTTGCAGTTGACAAAGGTGCAGCCCGTCACCGAGATGCCGCCGAAGTCGCACTGCGTGAAGCTGCAGCCGGTGAACTGGCAGCCCGTCCAGCCCGCCTGCCTGAAGCTGGTGGCGGTGAAGCTGGTGCCGGTGAAGGCGGTGGCGGCAAACTGCGCCAGGCCCAGGTCCAGCCCCGCGTAGGCGAAGCTGTCGGCCTGGCCCACGAGCCCGGCCGGCGCGCCGCCCGCGCCTTTGCGCCACATGTCGTGCGCGAGGATGATGATCTGCGAGCTCACGGGCGCGGGGCTTTGTTGGCTTTGGCTTTGGCGGCCTCGATCTCCTTGAGCAGATCACCGGCGTCGGCGTTGCCGTTCTTCAGCGACTCCGCGGCCCAGCGTGCGGCCTGCGCCAGGTCTTTGCCGTTCATGTACAGCTCATAGGCCAGGTTGTGTTGCGCAACGACGTGGCCGCCCTTGGCTGCAACCGACAACCAATGGATGCGCTGATCGAGATCCGAGGAAGTGAAGGTGTAGTACAGCGAAAGGCGAAACGCGGCCTCTGCGTCTCCGGCGTCGGCCTTTGCGGCGAGCGCGGTGCGCTGCGCTTCGTCGAGGTCATGGCTCTGCGCGCCCGAGACAGGTGAAGAGGAAGAAGGTGAAGAGGTTGAAGCAGGGCCGTTGTTGTCCATGGGAAGGTTCTCCGTTGCATGAGCGAGAAAAGGCCAGAAGAAAAGGAGCAGGGCCGGCGGTGCCAGCATGGCGCTGAACCTGGCGAATGTGTTCTTCATGGTTTGGGATGGAAGGTGTGCCACAGCCCCGGGTCGGCCGTGTCCATGGAGCCGTCAGGCTTTCGGCCCGCGGGGCGGTTCGTGCCGTCCGGCCAGATCCAGAGCAACTTGTCCGGCGCCTTCACGGGCGCGCCCAGCTCGTCGGCCAGCTTTTGCGCATAGGGGTCCGCGCCCTTGCCGGTCTCGCAAGAGATCAGCATCACCTTCTGACCCGCCGTGTAGGACGGATGCGCCTTGATGCGCCCCGCCATCTGCGCTGGCGTGATGCCTTTCTTGTCGGTGTCGGTCATGATGTTCTGCCCGCCATGAGAGCCGACCGTGAACGCGCCGGATGGGCTCGTGATGTTGTCCGCCGATTTGCGGATCGCCTCGTCGTGCGGGAACAGATTGATATCGACCAACCCCAGCGGATCGATGCCGCGCACCGGGTTGTTGCCCACGTACACATGCAGGTTGAGCCCGCCCGCCAGCCCCAGCGGATCGCGCGACACATAGCGCCCGCTGGCGGGGTCGTAGTAACGGTGGCGGTTGTAGTGCAGGCCGGTCTCGGCGTCGAAGTACTGCCCCTGAAAACGGATGGGGTTGGCAAAGCCGGCGCGCCGCCCGGCCTCGGCGATGGCCTCGCGCGCCTCGCCCCAGGCCTTGTACTGCGCGGACCAGGCCAGGCGGCCTTGGTAGTCGGTAAGGGCCTGCGGCGTGCCCAGGTGGTCGCATTGGTAGAAGGCGATTTCGTCGCGCGCGAAGGCCTGGGGCGCGGGCTGCTGTTCGCCGTTCCACAGCGGATCGAGTTCGATGTCGTAGGCACCGCCGTTGTCGGCCATGAGGGCCTGCACGTCGGGCGTGCGCGCCAGCACGACGGCCTGGGCGCGGCGCACCTGCACCAGCGGCGCGAAGCTGCCGGGCTCGTGGATGTAGTGCACGCTGGCGCCGCGGCCTTCGTCCTCTTGCTCGCCGGCCACGCTCTGCGTGCTTTCGAAGGCGAGCATGTCGCCGTCCCAGCCGAAGCGGGTGATGCGGTCGTGCGAGCGCTTGGCGATGCGCCGGCCCAGCGGGTCGTAGCGGAAGGTGGTGGCGGTGCCGTCTTCTTCCACGGCGGCGGTCATGCGGTCGAAGCCGTCCCAGGTGAAGCTGGTGGTGCGCCCGCCGCGCGTGCGCGCCACCATGTTGCCGTGCGCGTCGTAGCGGTAGCGGATGCCGGCGTAGGACTTGAGCAGGTTGTCGAGCAGCCGCGAGGTGGCGGCCGGTGCGGTCAGTGCATCGGGTCCCGCATGCGCAGGCCCGGCAGCACCCTCGATGTTGCCCGCCGGATCGAAGGCGAACAGCTCGCGGCCGTAGCGGCCCGTGGCCTCCACCAGCCGGCCGACCGGGTCGTAGCGGTAGCCGATGTTGCCGTGCCGGCTGTCGCCGATGGCCACCAGCTGGCCCGACTTGTCGTAGCTGTAGGTGCGGTGCAGGTCCAGCGTTTCGATGGCGCTCGGCTGGGTCTGCGCGATCTGCTGCTCCAGCCTGCGGCCCACGCTGTCGTAGCGCAGGCGCTGGCTCAGGCCGTTGCCCTGTTCGCGCAGCACTTCGCGGTGCAGGTCGTCGCGCTCGAAGCCCAGGATGTCCTGGCCGTCGAGCAGGAGGCCGTGCACGTGGCCGGAGCCGTAGGTCAGCCACTGGGTGACGTGGCCGTCGGGCCGCACGGTGGCGATGCGATGGTTGAGCGCGTCGTAGCGGTGCTGCCAGACGGCCGTGCGTCCGCTCTCCAGGCAGTGCTGGTGCTCGCGCGTGAGGTTGCCGGCCGCGTCGTGGAACCACTGCAGGCGGGCATCGCCGTTCGCGGCTTCGATCATTCGGCCGTTGGCGTCGAAGGCGAAGCGCTCGGCCTGCTCGCCGACGCGGCGCGACACCAGGCGGCCCATGGCGTCGAACTCGAAGTGGGTGACGCGTGCGGCTTCGCCTTCGTTGTTGCTCTCGCTCTTTCTCTCGATCACTTCGGCCAGCCGGCCGGTGCTCTCTTCGCGCCGGTACTGCGTGGTCTTGCGGTCGAAGCCGGTTTCTTCGAGCAACCGGCCGACGGGGTCGTAGGCAAAGTTGTAGCGGCTGCCGTTCTCGTTGTGCAGTTCGGTCAGGCGGCCCAGCAGGTCCCAGTGGTACTTGAGCGAGCGGCCGGCGGCGTCGGTGCGGCCCGCCACCAGGCCGGCGCGCGTGTAGCTGTAGCGCGTGGCGCGCCCCAGCGGGTCGGTGTGCGCCAGCACGCGGCCTTCGGCGTCGTGCACGAGGTGTTCGCGCGTGCCGTCGGGCGACGTGATTTCTTCGAGCCGGCCCGGGGCGTTGCCCTGTGCGTTGCGTGCCGCGCCTTCGCCCGACGGCGTGTAGCGGTAGCGCGTGGCATTGCCCGCCGCGTCGATGGCGGCGACCATGCGGCCGCGGCTGTCGTAGACCCAGCGGCGCGTTTTGCCCGAGCAGTCGGTCAGGCTTGCCAGGCGGCTGTCGGGCGTGTAGCTCATGCGCCGCGTGCCGCCCTTGGCGTCGGTGATGCGCTCGGGCCGGCCGGCCTTGTCGTAGGCGTATTCGGTCTTGTGGCCGAGCGGGTCGGTCTGCGCTGTCAGGTGGCCTTGCGCGTCGTAGTCACGCTTCCACATGCCGCCTTCGCCGTCGCGAATGCCGGTGAGCCGGTTCTGCGTGTCGTACGCGTAGTGCACGCGGCTGCCGTCGGCGCGGTTGTGCGCTTGCAAGTTGCCTTCGGCGTCGTAGGTGTAGTCGTCGGTGCTGCCGTCGGTGTGGATGTGGCGGGTGACGTTTTTTTCGTCATCGCGAAAGAACCACTCCTGCAGCCCGTCGGCGTGGATCACGCGGTAGGTGTAGCCGTCGATGTCGTAGTAGTGCCAGGTCTCGCCGCCCAGGGCATCGGTCACGTAGGTGAGGCGAATGTCGGGGTCCCACTCCAGCGTGAGCGCGAAGCTGCCGTCGTCGGTCCACTCGCGCACGGCCTTGGCATTGGCGCCGGTGCCGTCGTAGGCCAGGTTCATGCCGCGGCCGGTGCGGTCGGTGTAGCGGGTGACGAGGTGGTTGGTGCAGGTGTAGGCCCAGCTGGCGCCGTCTTCGTCCTGCGCGGCGACAAGGTCGCGCTGCGCGTCGTGCGTGTAGGCGGCCAGTTGGCGAACGACCTGGCCATCCTTGATTTCCCACAGCGACTGGATGAGACCGGTCTGCGCATCGGGCAAGGTGCCGACGTGCGCCATCACCGCGTCGCCCTGCTTGCTGACGATGTCGCTGAGCACATGCTCGCCCGTGGCAGCGATGAAGTGGTCGTAGCGCAGGCCGATGGACTTGCCGTCTTCCGCCTGTTGCGCCACCAGCCTGAAGTGCGGCTGCGGGCTCTCCACGCGCTCATACAGTTCGCGCCATTCGCCTTGCAGGCCGAAGTCCAGCGCCAGCAGCGTGTCGCCGAGCAGGCTCAGCGTGATGTCTTCCACTGCGTCGCGGTGCGCCTGCCCGACGGCCAGCGCCGGGTAGGTGTGGCTGCGGCCGTCGGCGCCGTGGTAGACGAGCCGGCCCTGCGCGGTGATGTCCAGCCGCGTGATGAAGGCGGTGGTCCAGCGCGCGCCCAGCACGCCGCGGTCGTAGGCGCCCAGTTGGCTGCGGTACACGCGCTGCCAGGCGATGGGCAGCGGCGCGCCCAGCACGAAGTCGGTGTGCACAAAGGTCTCGCAGCCGGTCGCCAGGCTGATGGAGCCGCCCACGCCCGCGCGCGCCGGCTTGTTGCGGCAGCCCGGGTCGTTGCGGGCAGGGGCCTGCTTGCTGATGTGGCCCAGTTGCGCGCCGGGGCGGTCCTTGTCGGCCACGGCGCCGTGGCTCGGCGGCACGATGGCCGAGCGCTGGCCCTTCTTGCGCTGAATGGCCGCCAGCAGCTTGTGCAGCAGCCACATGATGCTGGCCTGCGCCTCGCGGTCGGCCAGCTTGCTGAGCTGGCGCCTGAAGACGACCTTGAAGTCCAGCATGCGCGTGATGACGCCGTTGACGCGCGCCGCCACGCCGTCGGGCAACTGGTGGGCCGCCGCCTTGGCCACGTAGTTGGCGGACTGCTTGGTGTAGCGCACCGCGCTGCCCCACATGCGGCTCCAGGTGCTCTGCGTCTTGGGGTCGTGCACCTTGTTCTCTGGCGTGGGCGGCGTGCCGACGGTGAACAGGTCTTTCTGGCCGAGTACGCGGCGCAGCACGTCGATGAGGTTGTCGACCACGCTGTCGGCAAGCTTGGCGCAGGCCTTGAGCATGTCGTCCAGCTTGGCGATGGCGCCGTCGATGAACTTGTCGAGCTCGCCCATGATGGTGGCGTTCAGATGGCCTACCAAAGCGGTGACGATGGCTTCACCCAGGTTGGAGGCGGCGGTCTTCAGCTCTTGCTTCACCAGGTGCAGCGTGGGCCGCAGGCTCATGCGCGCGGCGGCCATGGAGGGCGGCAACGGAATCAGCCCGATGAGGTTGATGCCCAGGCTCACCCACAGCAGAAATTCGTCGATGCCGTCCTTGGCTTTTTTCTCGACGATGTTGATGATGTCCAGAAACACATCGACCAGCGCCATGATGTTGCCGACGATGGGAATGCTCCCCAGCACCATGGTGAGCCGCTCCAGCGTGACGTAGCCGCCGCTGAAGGAGCGCAGCCAGTCGTCCACCGCCTTGCTCGACGCCGCGATGTCGTCGGCGACGATGGTGTTCAGCGGCGCGACCGCGGTCTGGGGTGGGCGCTGCGTTGGCGCCCTGGCGTCTTCCGTCCCTGGCATTTTTTTATTTCTCCGTCGGCCTCGTCATGTCGGTGTTGAGCGGCGCGATGGCCGTCTTGGATTCACGCTGCGCTGGTGGGCTGCCTCGCTGTTTCGATTGATCGTTGTCCGTCACGTATTCCCGATTCCGCCCATCAACCCATGAAGCCCGGCGTGCGCCCGGTCGGCGCGGGCATGGCGCCATTGACGGAGTTCGCGGCGCCGTTCATGGCACCGTTCATTGCGCCATTCATCGCGCCGCTCACGGCACCTCCCATCCCGCCGGTGACCGCGTTGCCCGCCACCTTGACCGCGGCCGGCCCCATCGGCCCCAGCCTGGCGCCGGCCGCCTGCATCGCCATGCCGGTCGCGGCCTGGCCGGCCTGCCCCAGCAGCGCCTTCGCGCCGCCTTGCTGAACGGCCTGCGCGGCGCTCACCGCCTGCTGCGCCATGCCGGCCGCCTGCGTCACCTGGCCCAGCGCACCGGCGGCCTTGCTGCCCATGCCCGCGACACCGGCCAGCGCACCCGCGGCACCGCCGGCCGAACCGGCCATGCCGGCCATGTTCGCGATGCCGGACATGCTGGCCAAGCCGGCTGCACCAGCCGCTCCAGCGGCYCCAGCGGCYCCACCGGCTCCGGCCGCAGCGCCCGAAGCGAACCCCGACACCCCTCCCCCCGCCYCCCCSCCCGCACCGGCACCGGCGCCCTTGCCCTTCCAGTCCTTCGGCGTGCSGAAGGAGCTGCCCCACTTCCACGGGCCTCGCGGGTCCTTACCGAAGGGCACCTTCGA
>NNBV01000836.1_pt1 | contig 71640 bp, 77 predicted proteins | sample 1173771 | NCBI WGS metagenome assembly NNBV01 (sample SAMN07173938, study PRJNA388173) | plant metagenome | isolation source: symbiotic tissue sample KVS11 | place: Norway: Troms, Kvaloya island | reverse complement strand
GTGGGGAAGGTGGGGAAGGTGGGGGGATAGCGAAGGGTGTCGGGTGGCTTCTGGGCATGGCCGCCATTTTGCCGAAGCGCCGCGGCAGTGACCCTGTCGCCGCGGCGACCTCCGCCTTGGCGGGAGAATGCGCGGCAATCGATGACCACGCAAGACAAGGAGCCTCACACATGACCACGCTGCAACAACTTCTGGGCACTGAACTGCCCCTCGTCCAGGCACCGATGGCCGGCGTGCAGGGCAGCGCGATGGCGGTGGCGGTCAGCAACGCGGGCGCGCTCGGCTCGCTGCCCTGCGCCATGCTGAGCCCCGACGCCCTGCGCGGCGAGCTGGCCGCCATTCGCGCCGGCACCGACAAGCCCTTCAACGTCAACTTCTTCTGCCACACCCCGCCAGCGCCCAGCGCCGAGCGCGAAGCCACCTGGCGCTCTGCCCTTGCGCCGTACTACATCGAGCACGGCATCGACGCCGCGGGCATTGCGGCCGGGCCGGGGCGCAACCCCTTCAGCGCCGACGTGGCCGATCTGCTGGCCGAGTTTCGTCCGCCGGTGGTGAGCTTTCATTTCGGCCTGCCGCCCGCAGCGTTGCTGGCGCAGGTGCGCGGCTGGGGTGCGAAGGTGCTGGCCTCGGCCACCACGCTCGACGAGGCGCTGTGGCTCGAGGCGCACGGCGCCAACGCGGTCATTGCGCAGGGGCTGGAGGCCGGCGGGCACCGCGGGCATTTTCTTTCGCACGACCTCACGAGGCAGATGGGAACCTTCGCGCTGCTGCCGCAAATCGTGCGCGCGGTGAAGCTGCCGGTGATCGCGGCCGGCGGCATTGCGGACGCCGGCGGCGTGGCCGCGGCCATGGCGCTGGGCGCGGCCGGCGTGCAGGTGGGCACCGCCTACATGCTGGCGCCCGAGGCAACGACCAGCGCCATCCACCGCGCCGCGCTCAAGAGCGAGGCCGCGCGGCACACGGCACTGACCAACCTCTTCACCGGCCGGCCGGCGCGCGGTATCGTGAACCGCGTGATGCGCGAGCTGGGGCCCATCGGTGCGATGGCGCCGGAGTTTCCGCTTGCCACCTCGGCCATCGCGCCGCTGCGCGCGAAGGCTGAAGCCAAGGGCAGCGGCGACTTTTCTCCGCTGTGGTCGGGGCAGAACGCGAGCGGCTGTCGCGAGGTGTCGGCGGCCGAGATCACGCAGGCGCTGGCGCAGGGCTTTCGCTGAGCGGCGCAGGGGGCCGCAAGAGGGCAGCAAGTAAGCTCGCCAGCCGAAGATTTCGCATGAAGGTCACATGAAAAAAAGTGACTTCGTTTTGTTCCTGTCCATCCCGCACGCCTGAACCATGACCCGACTCCATCTGCCCCTCAAGTTCCTCGAGCATGCCGCCCAGCCTTCGGTGCGCGAACCCTGGCTGCTGGTGCTGATGCACGGCGTCGGCAGCAACGAGCAGGACCTGTTCGGCCTGGCGCGCATGCTGCCGCCGCAGTTCCATGTGCTGAGCCTGCGCGCGCCCTATGTGCTGTCGCCCGACGCCTATGCGTGGTTCGAGTTCCAGGTGCTGCCCAGCGGCGAGCGCCACATTGATGAAGAGCAGGAGCGCGAAAGCCGCTTCCTCATCGGCGAGATGGTCGCCTCCGCCGCGCAGCAGCTCGGCGTGCCGCCGGAGCGCGTGGTCGTGGGCGGCTTCAGCCAGGGCGGCATCATGGCCCTGTCGCTGCTGCTGACCAAGCCGGAGACCGTGCGTGCCGCGATGGTGTGGCACAGCCGGCTGCTGCCGCAGGTGGTGCAACACGTGGCGCCGCCGGAAGCCTTCGAAGGCAAGGCGCTGTGGGTGAGCCACGGCAGCGCAGACAACGTGATTCCGCCCAGCGCCGCGCAAACCACGCGCGAGCTGGCGCGCACGCTGCCGATTGCGTTGTCGGGCGCGGACTTTCCGGGCGCGCACGAACTTCGCCCGGCCGAGCTGCAGGCGACGGTGGCGTGGCTGCAGTCGCTCAGCGGACCGAAGGGCGCTTAGGCAGGCGCGCCTTCGCCGTCGCGTTCACCAGCGCCAGCATTGCGCCGACCCGCTCGCTGCCGCACGCTTCATGCGGCACTTCACCTGACTTTGCGGTCAGGAAGGGGGCCTTCGGTCTTAATCTGCCGTTAATCGGCTGCGCTGAACATCCACTTCCCTGAACCGGCCCGCATTCCGTGGGCATTCCGAGGAAAGTGCATGTTCATGTCATCGCCATCACGCGGCAGCGCGGGTACGTCGCCTGCCGGCGCGCCTTCAGCGTCTCCGCCTCCGCCCGAACTCACGCTGCACGGCATCGGCGATGCGCGCCGCGGCGCCGTGGAAGCCTTCATCAGCGAGGTCTACGCGCGCCGTTACGGCGCAACGGTGCCGCACTTCGCCCCGGTGCTGGTGGGCCTGCGAGAGAACGGCGAGTTGCTCGCCGCGGCGGGTTACAGGAGCGCCGCACATGAGCCGCTGTTTCTCGAGTGCTACCTGCCCGCACCGGTCGAGACCATGCTCGCGACCGCCACGGATGCGCGCCCGGCGCGCGCGCACATCGTCGAGGTCGGGCACCTCGCGGCCAACCGCGGCGGCGAAGGCCGGCGCCTGATCCAGTTGCTGGCGCCGCACCTTGCGGCGGAGGGTTTCGACTGGGTGGTGGGCACCGTCACGCAGGAACTGAGGCCCATGCTCGTGCGTCTGGGCGTGGCGCCGCTGACGCTGGGCGCCGCCGACCCCGCCTTGCTGGGCGACGATGCCGTCCATTGGGGCAGCTACTACGACCACCACCCCGTGGTACTGGCCACGCACCTGAAGCGCGCGCTGCGCCGCTACCTGGCGCGGCGCACCGGCGCCGAGGGAGCGAACCGATGAGCAGCGCCATCGACCCCCGGGCCGTGGCACTCGGCGACGGGCAGCGCCGTTGGAGCTTCGCCGAGCTCGACAGCGAAGCCGCTTCCCTGGCGCAGCGCCTGCGCACGCAAGGCACGCGCACGTTCGCCACGCTGATGGACAACTCGCCGGCCTGGGTGATTGCCGACCGGGCCGCGTCGCAAGCCGGTGTGGTGCACGTGCCGTTGCCGGTCTTTTTCACGCCCGAGCAGATGGCACACGCGCTGGGCGCCGCCGGCGTGGACACCGTGCTCACGCTGCCTGCGCTGGCCGCACGCTGGCCGCAGGTGCCGGCCGTCGAATGGACGGTGGCGGCGCAGCCGCTGGCCATGCTGCGCCTGCCCGCGCGTGGGGTGCCGATGCCTGCAGGCACCGGCAAGATCACTTTCACCTCGGGCACCACAGGCGCGCCCAAGGGCGTGTGCCTGGACCAGGCCGCGATGAATCGCGTGGCGCAGGGGCTGGTTCAGGCGATGGAGCCGCTGGACATTCGCCGCCATCTTTGCGCCTTGCCCTTCGCGGTGCTGCTGGAGAACATCGCGGGCGTCATGGCGCCGCTGTTGCGCGGCGCCACCTGCGTCGCGCTGCCGTTGCAAAGCCTCGGGCTGAGCGGTTCGTCGAGCTTCGATGCCGCGCGTTTTCACGAGGCGGTGGTGGCGCAGCAGCCCAACAGCATCATCCTGCTGCCCCAGATGCTGCGGGCATGGGCGGGCTACCTGGCGCACAGCGGCCGGCGCGCACCCGAATCGCTGCGGCTGGTGGCCGTGGGCGGCGCGGCGGTGGGTGAGAAGCTGATCCATGGCGCGCGCGCGTTGGGCATTCCGGCCTGCGAAGGCTACGGGCTGTCCGAAGGTGCCTCGGTGCAGACGCTCAACCTGCCTGGCAGCGACCGCCCCGGCACCGCCGGGCGCGCGCTGCCGCACGCCCGGCTGCGCATTGCGGGCGACGGCGAGATCGAGGTGGCCGGCAGCCTTTTCAGCGGCTATCTGGGCAGCGACACGGCGACACCCGCGTGGTGGCCCACCGGCGACCTCGGAAGCATCGACCCCGACGGATTCCTGCACATCGAGGGACGCAAGAAACATCTGCTGATCACCGCGTTCGGGCGCAACGTGTCGCCCGAATGGGTGGAGACGGCACTGCGCGGCGAGAACGCGATCGCGCAGGCGGTGGTCTTCGGCGATGCCCAGCCGGCATTGAGCGCGGTGCTGTGGCCGGTGCGCCCCGATGAAAGCGACGCCGCATTGCAGGCGGCCGTCGATACCGCCAACGCCGGGCTGCCCGACTACGCGCGCGTTCAGCGCTGGGCGCGAGGCCGCGCGGCCTTTTCGGTCGAAGCCGGCATGGCCACGGCCAACGGACGACCGCAGCGCGCGGCCGTACTCGAGCTTCACGCCGATGCCCTGGGCACGGCGACGCCTTCATCCAACGACACGGAGTTTTCATGAGCTTTCACGCACGACTTCTCGCGCAGACCGCCGATGCCCGCATGGGCCTGCTGGGCACGCCCATCATTCAGGGCTGCCTGCGCGGCGAGGTCTCGCTGCCCAGCTACCAGGCTTTTCTTCGGGAGGCCTACCACCACGTGCGCCACACGGTGCCGCTGCTGCGCGCCTGCAAGGCGGCGCTGCAGGAGCGCAATCTGTGGCTGCAAGGCCCGCTGGACGAATACATCGAGGAAGAACAGGGCCACGACCAGTGGATCCTTGACGACATACTCGCCAGCGGCGGCGATGCCGACGCGGTGCGCAACGGGCCGCCCGGCCATGCCACCGAAGTGATGGTGGCCTACGCCTACGACACCATCGCGCGGCGCAATCCGCTCGGATTCTTCGGCATGGTGCATGTGCTGGAAGGCACCAGCGTCTCGCTGGCGCTGATGGCGGCGGACCAGATCCAGAAGCCGTTGCGGCTGCCCGACGCGGCCTTCAGCTACCTGCGTTCGCACGGCACGCTCGACCAGGAGCACACGGCGCACTTCGAACTGCTGATGGACCAGATCGAGAACCCGCAGGACCAGCACGACATCGTCCACGCCGCATGCGCCTTCTACCGGCTCTATGGCGATGTGTTCCGCAGCCTTCCGCTGCCGAGCAGCGCTGCGCAAGCCCAGGCGGCCGCTGGAGCCGGCGCGTGAAGGCAAGTGCGAGCCGCGTGCTGTTCACGGGCGCGGGCGGCGGCATCGGCGATGCCGCCGTCACGAAGCTGGTGAAGGCCGGCGCGTCGGTGATGCTCGTCGGGCGGTCTCCCGCGCGGCTTGCCGCGCAGGCGCGCGCGCTGGTGCGCGACTGCCATGTCGAGCGCCAGCATGTCGAGTGGTATGCGGCCGACCTGGCGCGCGTGGCCAGTCTTGAAGGCATCGCGGAGGTCGCGAAGGGCTGGGGCTGCAACGTGCTTGTGCAGAACGCCGGCGTGCCCGGCTTCGGCAGGGTGGAGTCGCTCGATGCCAACGACATGGCGCAGGTGCTGCACCTGAACCTGTTCGTTCCCATGCTGCTGACGCAGACCTTGCTGCCGCATCTGCGCAGCCTGCCGGCGGCGCAGATCATCTTCGTGGGCTCGGTGCTCGGCAGGCTCGGGCTGCCCGGCTTCAGCGTGTACAGCGCCAGCAAGTTCGGCTTGCGCGGCTTTGCCGAATCGCTGCGCCGTGAGCTCGGCGACACGCATGTGCGGGTGCAGTATCTCGGGCCGCGCAGCACGCGGACCGGCTTCAACAGCGGTGCAGTCGAAAGCTACAACCAGGCCACCGGCACCGCGATGGACGCGCCCGAAGTTGCCGCGCGCGCGCTGCTGCAGATGCTGGAAAGCGGCAAGGCCGAGCGCTTTCTGGGCTTTCCCGAAAAGCTTGCCGTGCGGCTGAACGGCCTGGCGCCCACGCTGCTCGACGGCGCCTTCGACAAGCATCGGCGCAGCCTGCCGCCGGTGGCGCAGCCGGCCAGGCTGGCGCTGGACTGCGACGACGAACGGCAAGGCCCGGCCACCGATTCGCATTCGCTCATGAACACCAAACCCTGACACCCGAAGGAACACAAATGACTCCTGCTTTCTCTGCCCTCTCCCACCTTCTGCCGCGCACAAACCGCCGGTGGCTTCTAGGCGTGCTCGCCGCCGCCGCGCTCGCTGCGGCACTGCCTGGGCAGGTGCGCGCCGCCCCGGCGGACGACGCGGTCGCCGAACTGCAGCACGACTGGGAAGTCATTCGCTACCAGACGCCTGCAGCCGAGCGCGAGAAGCGCTTCGAGGCGCTTGCGGCCAAGGCGCACAAGGTCAGCGAGAGCCAGCCTGGCCGCGCGGAACCGCTGGTGTGGGAAGGCATCATCGTCAGCTCGTGGGCCGGCGAGAAGGGCGGCCTCGGGGCGCTCGGCCTGGTCAAGCAGGCCAAGGCGCTCTATGAGTCGGCCATTGCAATCAACGGCGACGCACTCGACGGCTCGGCCTACAACAGCCTGGGCGTTCTCTACTACAAGGTGCCCGGCTGGCCTGTGGGCTTCGGCGACAAGGCCAAGGCGAAGGAACTGCTGCAGAAGGCCCTGGCGCTCAACCCCAAGGGCATCGACCCGAACTTCTTCTATGGCGAGTACCTGGTCGAGACCAAGCAGCCCGACCAGGCGGTGGCCTACCTGGAGCGCGCCGTGCAGGCGCCCGCACGGCCCGGCCGCCAGATCTCGGACACGGGCCGGCGCGACGAAGCCCGTGCGCTGATGGAGAAGGCCAAGGCGAAATAAGCGATGCGCAGCGCCATCGCATGCAGCGGCGCCGTATCGCGCTCAGCGGTGGGCCGCGTCGAACTGCAGCAAGACCTTCACGCCCTGGCCCCCGGCGCCGTCGCTGAAGAGCACCTCCAGGCCGTGCAGTTGCGCGATGCGCCGTGCGATCGACACGCCGAGCCCGCTGCCGACTTCGGCCTGTCCGTCGGGCCGGTAGAAGCGCTCGCCCATCCGTGCGAGTTGTTCGGGGGCCAGCGGCGGCCCCTCGTTCTCAAGCTCGAGCTGCTCGCGTGCGATGCGCAGCGTCACGGCCGTGCCCGTGGGCGCGTAGCGCACCGCGTTGTCCAGCAGGTTGCGCAGCAGCACCGTGATGAGGTGCTCGTCGCCGAGCAGCGGCATCGGGTGCTGGCCGTGCGGCGGCCATTCGCAGGCCAGCTCGATGTGCCGGCGCTCGGCCAGCGCGAGGCAGTCGCTCATGGTGTGCTCCACGATGGCGGGCCAGTCGATTTCGGTCGTCAGGGCCGGCGCGACACCCGATTCGATGCGCGAGAGCGACAGCATCTGCGTGACCAGCCGTCCCATGCGGTCCAGGCCCGTGCCCAGCTTGCGCTCTGCCTCCTGGCGCTCGGCGGCGCTGGTGGCACCGCGCACCACGTCCCACTGCGCACGCAGCACCGCGAGCGGGGTGCGCAGCTCGTGCGCCGCGTCGGCGGTGAAGCGTCGTTCGCGCACCAGCAGTTCGTCGATGCGGGCGAACAGGCCGTTCATGGCACCCAGCAAGGGCTTGAGCTCGGCCGGAGCGCGCTCCTCGGACACCGGCTGCAGGTCGGAGGCATCGCGCGAGCGCAGCTCCGAGGTGAGCTGGCGCATCGGCGAGAGCGCGCGGCGCACCGCCCAGGCCATGACCGCGAGCAGGAACGGCAGCACCAGCAGCCATGGCACGACCTGTGTCACCGTGAGGCCGTACACCAGTTCGTCGCGTTCATAGGCACCCTGGCCGGCGGCCACCAGCCATTGCCCGTCGGAAGACGGGAGGTAGTAGACGCGCCACGCGCGGCCGTCGACGGCTTCTTCCACGAAGCCGCGGGCCTGCGGCCGGTGCCGCAGCTGGCTGCCTTCGCGGTCCGCGAGCATGAGTTTGCCGTCGAGGCTCCACACGGCCACGGCAAGGTCGCGCACATCGGCATCACCGGCGTCCTGGTCGCCCTCGCGCGGCTCGGGCGGCAGCACCGCCGTGGTGCCGGGGTAGGACGGGCTCAACGTGGCCTGCACCTGCCGCGCCAGCCGGATCAGCTCGGTATCGAACATTTCGTTGACTTCATGCCGCGCCCGGCTGATCGAGAAGTACAACGCCACGCCCCACACCAGCGGGGCACAGACCAGCAAGTACAGAAGCAGCCGGCGCTGCAGGCTCATGCGCCGGCCTCGCCGGAGCCGATGGCGTAGCCCACGCCGCGCACGGTGCGCACGATGCGCGGATCGATCTTGCGGCGCAGATGGTGGATGTGCACCTCCAGCGAGTTGCTCTCCGGCTCTGCACCGCTCCAGTCGTAGAGTTTTTCCTGCAGATAGGCCTTGGACAGCACGCGCTGCGATTGCCCGAGCAAGGCTTCGAGCACCGCGAGTTCGCGCCCGGTCAGCTCGACCTGCTGGCCTTGCCAGCGCACCAGTTTGTGCGCCGGGTCGTATTCGAGCGCGCCGTGCTGCCAGACGGCCTGCGCCTGTCCGGCCGAGCGGCGCACCAGCGCGCGCAGGCGCGCGGCAAGCTCGTCGATGGTGATGGGCTTGACGAGGTAGTCGTCGGCGCCCGCGTCGAGGCCGGCGATACGCTGCTCGACGCCGTCGCGCGCGGTGAGCACGAGCAGCGGGCACTTCACCCCGCGCTCGCGCCAGCGGCGCAGCCAGACCATGCCGTCGCCGCCGGGCAGGCCCAGGTCGAGCACGACCGCATCGAAGGGCGCGGCGGCGAGTGCGGCGTCGGCCTTGGCGCCGTCGCCGAACCAGTCGACCGCATGGCCCAACTGGCGCAGGCCGGCGGCCAGCGCGTCGCCGAGCAGGGTGTCGTCTTCGACAATCAGCAGACGCATGGAAGGTTCAACTCCGGGTTCGAGGCCCGGGGAGGCCGCGGGCAGCCGCCATTATGGGGACAGTGCATCAGGCGCGTCGGCCTCGCAATGGACCGCCAAAGGCCATTCATCGGGGCGTGCCTGCGGGTTGGGGCCGCGGTGCTGCGGTGTCCGCCGGCGCCGTGCCCAGTCCCACAAGCGAAAGTACCGAAGGCAAGGCCGAGCGTTCCAGGTCGAACCAGTTGTCGTCGAACGCCTTGTAGAAGCCGCACTCGACGGCGACGGCCGCCACCGCAACGCTCAGCATGACCGCGACGATGCAGGCATTGGCGAGACCGAACGGGCGCGCGTCGACCGGCTCGCAGGAGCGCTTGGAGGAGCGCTCGCAGGTGGAAGGCTGCCGGGTCATCGAATCGCGCGTCGGGCCATCCGGGCTTTGCATGAACTGTCTCCTTGGTGAATGCGCATGGCGGCAGCCGACTGCCGTGCAGCAGACATGATTCCTGCCGAAGATTTGTTTTTGCTTAAGGGCTTTTCAAGCGCTGGCAGCCTGCGCGTCACAGGGCGTTACGACGACATGGCCGGTGTGCGGCCCGAATGGGTGCACCATCGTCATTCGCCTCCCCTGACATTCATCGCAAGGAACCCGATCTCATGTCCGACAGCGATACCCGCGACCCCCGCCAAGCTTCCGACTTCAGACCCCGCCGCGAAACACCCACCGGCACCATCGTCATCGCCGTGCTGGTGCTGCTTGCCGCCGCCTTCTTCGGCTGGCGCTGGTACCAGCAGCAACAGGCAACGCCGGCAGAACCCGCGCCGGTGGCCGCGGCACCCGACGACGCACCCGCAGCACCGCCGCCCGCCGCTGCAGAACCCTCCGGCCCGCAGAACCCCGTCGATGCGCTCGCGCCGCCCGACACCGCCTTGCCCAAGCTGGCCGACTCCGATTCACGCGTGATGAAGGCATTGGCCGACCTGCTCGGCGCGAAGAACGCGCAGGCATTTTTGCGTTCCGACGGCATCGTCAACCGCTTCGTGGCCACGGTCGACAACCTGGCGCGCGAACACGCGCCGGCCAATGCGTGGCCGGTGCAGCCCACGGGCCAGCGCTTCATCACCGAAGGGCAGGGCGAGGCGCAGGCCATCTCGGCCAACAACGCCGCGCGCTACAACGCCTTCGTGCTGCTGGCGCAGTCCATCGATCCGGCCAAGGCCGCGGCGGTGTACGCCAGGCTCTATCCGCTGTTCCAGCAGGCATATGAAGAGCTGGGCTATCCGGGCAAGTATTTCAACGACCGGCTCATCGCGGTGATCGACCACCTGCTGCAGGCCCCCGAACCCCAAGGCCCGGTGCTGGTGCGCCTGGTCGAGGTAAAGGGCGACGTGCCCTCGCAGCGGCCCTGGGTGCGCTACGAGTACGTCGATCCGCAACTGGAGGCCATGTCCTCCGGCCAGAAGATCATGGTGCGCATGGGGCCGGAGAACGAGCGCAAGCTGAAGGCCAGCCTGCGCGGGCTGCGCCAGCAGATCGCCACGGGGGACGTGGCGAAGAAGAAATCCTAGAGCGCCTGCAAGGAGGGCCCAGGCAAGCATGCCTGCGAGGCGGCTGCGCGCAGCAACACCGCCTTGCCGCTCTTCCTCAGGCCGCTTCGGCTTCCTTGTAGTCGCCCACGGGCAGGCAGCTGCAGAACAGGTTGCGGTCGCCGTACACGTTGTCGACGCGGCCGATGGGCGGCCAGTACTTCGCGTTCTTCAGCGCGGCCAACGGGTAGGCGCCGAGTTCGCGCGCATACGGGTGGCTCCATTCACTGCCCAGCAGGCTGGCCGCGGTGTGCGGTGCGTGCTTGAGCGGGTTGTCGTCCTTCGGCCAGACGCCTTCCTCGATGCGGCGGATTTCGCCGCGGATGGCGATCATCGCGTCGATGAAGCGGTCGAGCTCGGCCAGCGGCTCGCTCTCGGTCGGCTCCACCATCAGCGTGCCCGGCACCGGAAAGCTCAGCGTGGGCGCGTGAAAGCCGTAGTCGATCAGGCGCTTGGCCACGTCTTCCGCGGTGACGCCGCTGGTGTCCTTCAATGGGCGCAGGTCCAGGATGCATTCATGCGCGACGTGCCCGTTGGGGCTCGCGTACAGCGTGGGGTAGTGGTCCTTCAGGCGGGCGCTGATGTAGTTGGCGCTCAGGATGGCCGTTTCGGTCGCGGCCTGCAGGCCCTTGGCGCCCATCATGCGGCAGTACATCCAGCTGATCGGCAGCACGGCCGCGTTGCCCAGCGGCGCGGCCGACACGGCCCCCACGCCGTGCGACGGCACGCCGGCCGTGGCATGGCCCGGCAGGTAGGGCACCAGGTCTTCGACCACGCACACCGGGCCCACGCCCGGGCCGCCGCCGCCGTGCGGAATGCAGAAGGTCTTGTGCAGGTTCAGGTGGCTCACGTCGCCGCCGAACTCGCCCGGCGCGGCCACGCCGACCAGCGCGTTCATGTTGGCGCCGTCCACGTACACGCGCCCGCCGTGTTCGTGCACCAGTTCGCAGAGCTCCTTCACGCGCGTTTCGAACACGCCGTGCGTGCTGGGGTAGGTGATCATCACGGCGGCCAGCTTGTCGCTGTGCTTTTCGCAGGCGCGCTTCAGGTCGTCCATGTCGACGTTGCCCTGCGTGTCGCAGGCCGTCACCACCACCTGCATGCCGACCATCTGCGCGCTGGCCGGGTTGGTGCCGTGCGCGGAAGACGGAATCAGGCAGATGTTGCGGTGGCCCTGGCCCTTGGCCTCATGGAAGGACTTGATGGCCAGCAGGCCCGCGTACTCGCCCTGCGAACCCGCGTTGGGCTGCAGGCTGATGCCCGCGTAGCCGGTGGCCTCGCACAGCCAGGCGCGCAGTTGGGCGTCGAGCTGGGCATAGCCCTGCAGCTGGTCGGCGGGTGCGAAGGGGTGGATGTTGGCGAACTCGGGCCAGGTGATGGGGATCATCTCGCTGGTCGCATTGAGTTTCATGGTGCAACTGCCCAGCGGGATCATGCTGCGGTCGAGCGCCAGGTCCTTGTCGCTCAAACTGCGGATGTAGCGCAGCATGGCGGTTTCGCTCTTGTGGGTGTTGAACACCGGGTGCGTGAGAAAGGCGCTGGCGCGGCGCAGGTCGTCGGGAATCAGCGGCGTGGTGTGCGCGGCCAGTTCGTCGAAGCGCGGCATGGCGGTGCCGGCGGGCACGAACAGCGCCCACAGCGTTTCGATGTCGGTGCGCGTGGTGGTCTCGTCCAGCGAGATGCCCAGGTGCTGCTGCAGCCGCTGGCGCAGGTTGACGCCGCCGGCCTGCGCCCGCTCCAGGATGGTGTGCGTGTCGTCGCCGGTGCGAATGGTCAGCGAGTCGAAGGCGGTGGTGTTCACCGGCTCGCGGCCCATCTGCGACAGGCCTTTCGACAAGATAGCGGTGAGCACGGCCACGCGCTGCGCAATGCGCGTGAGGCCGTCGGGCCCGTGGTACACGGCGTACATGCTGGCCACCACGGCCGGCAACACCTGCGCGGTGCAGATGTTCGACGTGGCCTTCTCGCGGCGGATGTGCTGTTCGCGCGTTTGCAGCGCGAGGCGGTAGGCGGGCTGGCCGTGGGTGTCCACGCTCACGCCCACCAGGCGGCCCGGCAGCGAGCGCTTGAACGAATCGCGGCAGGCCAGGTAGGCGGCGTGCGGGCCGCCGTTGCACAGCGGCATGCCGAAGCGCTGCGTGGTGCCGCAGACGATGTCGGCATCGAACTCGCCGGGCGCCACCAGCAGCGTGAGCGCCAGCAGGTCGGCCGCCACGATGAAGGCGGCGTCGCACTGGTGCGCATGGCCCGCGAGCGGGCGCAGGTCGTGCACATGGCCGGTGGTGGCGGGGTATTGCGCGAGCACGCCGAAGAACTCGCCGCTCACCATCAGGTGCGGCAGCGTTTCGGACACGGTGCTCACCTTCACCTCGATGCCCAGCGGCGCGGCGCGGGTCTTGATGACCTCGATGGTCTGCGGATGGCAGTCACCAGAGACGAGGAACACATTGCTCTTGCTCTTGACGCTGCGCTTGGCCAGCGTCATGGCCTCGGCCGCGGCCGTGGCTTCGTCCAGCATCGACGCGTTGGCGATGGCCATGCCCGTGAGGTCGCACACCATCGTCTGGAAGTTGAGCAGGGCTTCCATGCGGCCCTGCGAAATCTCGGCCTGGTAGGGCGTGTAGGCGGTGTACCAGGCGGGGTTCTCGAGCACGTTGCGCAGGATGACGCCCGGCGTGTGCGTGCCGTAGTAGCCCTGGCCGATGAAGCTCCTGAACACCTTGTTCTTCGACGCCATCACCTTCAGCTCGGCCAGCGCGTCGGCCTCGGTCACCGGCGCGGGCAGGCGCATCGGCTTGGCGCGGCGGATGGCCGCGGGCACGATGCCGTCGATGAGCTCCGCGCGCGTGGCCGAGCCGATCACCGGCAGCATGCGCGCCTCGTCCGCCGCATCGATGCCGATGTGGCGGGCAAGGAATTCTTCGGCGTTCTCTAGTTCTTGCAAAGAGGGAAGGGCGGGCGTCGGCATGGCGGTGACTGTCTATCGGCGTTAATAAAAGAACTCAGCGGTCGCCGCCGGGCCGCCCCAAGGCGGACCGCGCCTTCCCCACGGGGGATGGAGAAGCACACGAAGTGGCAAGCCGAGGGGCAAACATCATTTCAGGATTCGGCGGCGAACTGGTCGTACGAGGCCGCGTCCAGCAAGGCGTCGAGCTGCGCGGGTTCGCTCAGCTTGACCTTGAAGAACCAGCCGCTGGCCAGCGGGTCGCTGTTGGCGAGCGACGGGTCGGCGCGCAGCGCTTCGTTCACTTCGATGACTTCGCCCGACACGGGCATGAACACGTCGGCGGCGGCCTTGACCGATTCGACGACGCCGGCCACTTCGCCTTGCGCGAAGGTCTTGCCCACTTCAGGCAGGTCGACGAACACCACGTCGCCCAGCGCGTCCTGCGCATGCACGGTGATGCCGACGGTGGCCGCGCCGCCTTCGGCCGACACCCATTCGTGGTCCTTGGTGTACTTGATGCTCATGGAAAACTCCTCGTGGAAAAAATGTTTCGGGGGGCAGAGCCTAACGGGGCTCGGTGTCCTTCAACCGCGGTAATAGCGGGTGGGAACGAAAGGCATGGTGGACACTTCCATCGGCACCGGCTTGCCGCGCACGATGGCCTGCACGCGGGTGCCTGGTTCGGAGAAAGCGGTGGCCACATAGGCCATGGCGATGCAGCGCTCGGCCGTCGGGCCGAGCAGGCCGCTGGTGACGATGCCGATGTCTTGGCCTTCGAACGACTGCAGCACGCTGCCTTCGCGCACCGGAATGCGCTCCAGCGCCACCAGGCCCACGCGCTTGCGCTTGAGCGTGTCGTGGTCGGTGTGGCCGGCCGCGAGCGCGGTGGCGGCGGTGAGCTGCGCCAGGATCTTTGCGGCGCCCGGAAAGCCGCCTTCGCGCGCGCCGCCCGTGCGGCGCACCTTCTGCATCGCCCAGTTGAGCGACGCCTCGACCGGCGTGGTGGTGGTGTCGATGTCGTTGCCGTACAGGCACAGGCCGGCTTCCAGGCGCAGCGAGTTGCGCGCGCCCAGGCCCACGGGCTTGACTTCGGGCTGGGCCAGCAGCAGGCGGGCCAGCGCGTCGGCGTCCTGGGCGGCCACGGAGATCTCGAAGCCGTCTTCGCCGGTGTAGCCGCTGCGGGTGACGAAGGCGGCCACCTTGACCTTGTCATCGCCGATCTGCACCGCGCCGCCGGTCATGAACACGAAGCGCTCGATGCCGGGGGACAGGCGCGCCAGCGTGGCGGCGGCCTGCGGGCCTTGCAGGGCGAGCAGGGCGTGGTCGGGCAGGGGCTGCACCGCGCAGCGCGCACCGATCTTCTGCTGGATGTGGGCGATGTCGGCCAGCTTGCAGGCGCCGTTGACGATCACGAAGATCGAGCCGTTGCCTTCGTTGAAGAACATCAGGTCGTCGAGGATGCCGCCGTCGTCGTTCAGCAGCAGGCCGTAGCGCTGTTTGCCGGCGGGCAGGTCGATGACGTCGACGGGCATCAGGGTTTCGAAGGCCGCGGCGGCGTCGGGGCCCACCAGGCGCAGTTGGCCCATGTGGGAAATGTCGAACAGGCCGGCCGCGTCGCGTGTGTGTTTGTGTTCGGCCATGAGGCCGGCGGGGTACTGCACGGGCATGGAGTAGCCGGCGAAGGGCACCATGCGGGCGCCGAGCTCCAGGTGGAGGTCGTGCAGGGGCGTCTTGAGGAGGGTGTCGGAAGCAGATGCGGCAGAGGCCATGGGGCACTCCAAAGGGGCAGACGAAATCCATGACGCAAGCCATGGGCCACCCCTGCTGTCCGCTTTACCTGAGAGATTCGCCCCACGATCGGGGTTTGCTCCTTCGGTGGGCTGTTGTCTGGCAACGGCCTCTCTCCAGCAAGGAAACGCCGGTGTTCACCGGCGTCTTGTCAGTCCTTTTGCCTGAGCGTTCGGGGAATCCCTGCGCCTTCGGCGGCCCCGTCATGCGGGGCTCTCTCCTGACCCGGGCGAGTGTAGTGGATTCGTGCTTTGGTTTGCTGCTGGGTTTTTGGGGATTCAGGGCGCGTGCACAGGCCGCCGGGTACTCCCCTCCGCGAATGTCCCCCGCTTCGCTCCTCCTTTATTTCGCTGCGGGGAGTACCCGACGCCCTGTGCACCTGTACACGCTGCTGGTGTTCCGCCGATCAACCCCGACTCTGAAAACGCTCACGTCGATGGGGTGCCTTGCGCAGCGAAATAAAGGAGGAGGGGCGAAGCCCCGGGGGACATTCGCGGAGCAAGGCACCCCGTCGGCGTGAGCGTCGCCCTGAACAGAACATCGACGCACTTCAACCGTTCAATGCACAACCTCAGCCGGCGGCAACAGCCGATCAATCCGCTCGCGCAACGATTCCGCCCGCTCCGGCCCCGCGCTCTTCTCGACCTCCGACAGCATCAGCGCCGCAATGGTCAGCATGGCCTCGCGGTCGCGCGCCTCGCGCAGGGCGTCGCGCATCTGCAGCGCAAATTTGGGGTCGCGGCGCACGAACATGCGCTCGCACATGTCGAACAGGAACATGCGCGTGGTGGCCAGCGAACGCTTGCCGTCGAAGGTGTCGGCCGACTGAATCGGCTCGGCCACGGCGGCTGCGGCAGCCTGCGCCACCTGCGCGGCGGCCGATGCTGCAACAGCCGCCGCATGCGGGTCGTGAAGGTAGCCCCGCTGCACCAGCGCCAGCAGCACCTGCTCGGCCTCGCCCCGCGTGGTGAACAACGGACTGAAGTCGGTCAGCGAACGCCGGCCGTCGGCCATCAGCAGCAACGCACGCTCGCGTTGGCTCAGCTTGCGCTGGCCGCCCTGGAGTTCGTCGCGCGCCTTGTCGGTCTTGGTGGGGAGCATGGCAGCCACAGCTTTCGGGGATCGGGGGCTGAAGCATCGTTGCATGCGGTGACATCTTCATGAACCTCGTTCATTGCTCGGTCTGAAGGGCCAGGCTCAACCCCCCGCGCTTTCCCTGCGAATGAGCCAGCGGTTGCCCACGCGCTGCAGCTCCAGGGTCTTGCGGCTTTTCTCGCGCAGCCTGTCGGCGCTGTAGGTCTGCTGAAACGTGACGTTCGCCGACGTGCCCCGGATGCTGATGACCAGGCTGTCGATGCCCACGCTGATGGCCGCCTTGTCGGTGATGCGGGCGCGCCTCTCGGCCTCCCACAAGGCGCGGTCCTGGCCGCGCGGCGGCGTGAAGTCGCTCGCGTAGGCCGCGAGATAGCGCGGTACGTCGCGCGCCGACCAGGCCGCGGCCCAGGCGCGAACTGCGGTCTCGACTTCGGCGATACCGGCAATCCCGGCGATGTCTGGTCCTTGGCCCATCAGTGCCCCGCTCGGTGCGGGAGCCGGTGCTGTCACCACCTGTGCGCGCAGCATGGCCGGCGTGAAGCAGAGCAGTGCAGCCGCGCTCAACAGCGGCGCGCCGCCGAACAGGCCGATCCATGGTCGATGCATGCAGGTCCCTCCTTGTCGGTTGTCGCCCCGATGTGGCTGCCCTCGCAGTCTGGCAGGCATCCGCGCAGCCGCAAAGCGCTCGCGCCGCGCCCGCAACACGCCGCAGGGCAGCAGCTTGCGAGTGGCGGCGGTGCTGATGTCGTCCAGGTGCCTGAACGCGGGGGCAATGCGGGCGATGTCGCCGTCGGACACACCCGAGCGCTCGAACGGTACCTTCCATCGACGGACCACCTGCCACACCTCGTCGATCAGCGCGCAGGCGCGGGCCATGCTCAACGAGAGCATGGCGTGCCCGGCCAACGCGTTCTCCAGCGTTGCCAGCCGCCCCTGCGGGCCGACGCCCAGGTGCGGGTAGCGCTCGGTGGCCAGGCACGGGCGCGGCAGCACGTCATACAGCGGGCTGAGCCGCCAGCCGGGCAGGCGCGGGTCCCGCAGAAAGCCGTGGTCGTGCAGGTGATCGCTGTCGTTGCTGGCAAAGTGGTTGAACACCTAGCGGGCCGGCAGCGTTGCATTCAAAAATGACCGTTCAATCGGTCATTGTTGGTTTGATGCTCGATTCAACGAGCATATTTGCGCTGCCTCAAGCGGTGGCAGCGTCCGCATCCACGGTCACGCCCAGCATCGTCCGGTTGCGCAACCTGAGCGCCAGCACCGTCGCCATGCACAGCACGCACAGCACTGCCGTCAGCGTGGCCCCCAGCCCGCGCGCGTCCGACAGCATGCCGAACAGCGGCGACACCAGCCCGCCGACGGAGAGCGCCAGCCCCAGCGTGATGCCGCTCGCGGTTGCCGGGTTGCGCGGCAGGTAGTCCTGCGCCAGCGTCACCTGCGCCGCGAAAGGCAGAAACATGCACATGCCCAACAGCGCGGTGCAGGCCAGCGCCCAGGCCGCGTTCGGCGCCAGCACCAGGCCCGCCATTGCCGGCAGGGCGCACAGGTAGCCCGCGCGGATGGTGCCCATGCGGCCGATGCGGTCGCCCAGCCAGCCGCCGAGCAGCGTGCCCACGGCACCGAACGCGGTGAAGGCGGTGAGCGCCGCCGCACCCTGGAACGCGGTGCCGTGCAGGTCGCGGGTGATGCGCAACGACAGCATCGACAGCACCGTGACATACGGAATCGACCAGCCCACGATGGTCGCCACCAGCACGCCGAAGGCACGCCAGTCGTTGTGCGGCTTCTGCAGATGACTGGCGGCCTGGCGGGCGGCCGCGGCCGCTGCGACCGAGGCACGTTGGCCCCCCGCGTTCGCCACCACCCAGACCACGCCCATGGCCAGCGCGGGCAGCCCCAGCAGGTAGCTGCGCGACAGGCTGCCGCTGCCGACCACCGTGGCCGCGAGCACCGGCGCGAACGAGGCACCGAGGGTGCCGCCCACCGAGAACACGCTCATCGCCTTCTGCGAGGCGCCGCCGGCCGCGCGCGCGGCCACCGTGGCCGGCGGGTGGTAGGCCGCAATGCCCAGGCCGCACAGCGCAATGGCGATCCAGGTCAGCAGATAGCTCTGGCTGACGCCCGCCAGCACCACGCCCAGTGCCGCCACCAGGAAGCCGGTGGGCACCAGCCAGCTGCGCGGATGGCGGTCGGCATACAGGCCGAACAGCGGCTGCACCACGCTCGACAACCCGGTGGCCGCCAGCATCAAGCCGGCCGCGGCCGTGTAGCTGTAGCCGCGCTCCAGCACCATGAAGGGCAGCAGCGCAGGTACCAGGCCCTGGTAAAGGTCGTTGACGGCGTGGGTGCCGGTGAGCAGCCCGAGTCGGCGCTTGTTCATGACGGTCGCTTCTTTCGTTTTCTGGTGAAAAAAGCATCGTAGGAAGCCATGCGAAGATGTTCTCTCTACGAACTGGCATTCATCGTCGCGAAATGGACAAAGCAATCAACCTGCGCCCCGACGAAGGCGAGTCGACCCCGCGCGCCGTCGCCGTGCTGGCGACCGACCCCGCGGGCGACGCCTTCATTCCGCCGCACACGCACCGGCGCGGGCAGCTGATTCACGCCATCTCCGGCGTGATGCTCGTGAGCGCGGCGGCTGGCAGTTGGGTGGTGCCGACCGGGCGCGGGGTGTGGGTGCCCGGCGGCATGGCGCACCAGATCCGCATGGCGGGCGAGGTGCGCATGCGCACCGTGTTCGTCGAGCCCGGCATGCGCGCGGACCTGGGCAGCCAGTGCCGCGTGATCCATGTGGGCGAACTGCTGCGCGCGCTCATCGTCGCGGCGGTGGCGCTGCCGCTGGACTACGCACCGGGCGGGCGCGACGAACGCGTGATGGAGCTGATGCTCGACGAGATCGAGGCCGCGCCAGCGCTCTCGCTGCATGTGCCCATGCCGCGCCATGCGCGCCTGGTGGCGCTGTGCGAAGAACTGGTGCGCAACCCCTCGCTGCCCGCCTCGCTCGACGCCTGGGCGCTGCGCCTGCACATGAACAGCCGCACGCTCGCGCGCCTGTTCCAGCGCGAGACGGGCATGAACTTCGGGGCGTGGTGCCGGCAGGCACGGCTGCTGCTGAGCCTGCCGAAGCTGGCCGCCGGCGCGTCGGTTCTGGACGTGGCGCTGTCGCACGGCTACGAGAGCCCGAGCGCCTTCACCGCCATGTTCCGGCGCACGCTGGGCGTGCCGCCCAGCGTGTACCTGCGCCGTTGATGGCTACTTGGCGTAGACCAGGTCGCGCAGTGCCAGCGACACCCACGGCACGTAGGTGATCACCATCAGGCACGCCAGGATCACCAGCACGAAAGGCACCAGGTGCCGCACGATGCGGTCCAGCGATATTCGCGCCACCGTGCAGGCCGCGAACAGGTTCACGCCAAAGGGCGGCGTGATCATGCCCAGCGCCAGGTTCACCACCATGATCAGCCCGAAGTGCACCGGGTCGATGCCGAAGTGCATCGCCACCGGCGCCAGGATGGGCGCCAGCACGATGATGGCCGCGCTGGTCTCGATGAACATGCCGATCACGAACAGCGCCGCGTTCACACCCAGCAGGAACATGGCCGGCGACTTCAGCACCTCCTGCAGCCAGTGGCCGATGGCGTCCGGCACGCCCGCGCGGGTGATCAGGAACGCGAACAGCCCCGCGTTGGCAATGATGAACATGATCACCGCCGACGACAGCACCGACTTGCGCAGAATCACATACAGGTCGGCCACCTTGATCTCGCGGTAGATCACCACGCCCACCACCAGCGCGTAGAACACCGCCACGGCCGACGCCTCGGTCGGCGTGAAGATGCCGCCGTAGATGCCGCCCAGAATGATCACCGGCATCAGCAGCGCCCAGCCGGCCTGCCACAGCGCACGGCCGAAGGGCATGCGGCCTTCGCCGTCGTTCTTGCCCCAGCCCTTCCACTTGCAGTAGGCCCACACGAAGAACATGAGCGCCAGGCTGATCAGAATGCCCGGGCCGAAGCCCGCGATGAACAGCTCGCCAATGGAAACTTCGGCGCTCACGCCGTAAAGAATCAAGGGAATCGACGGCGGAATGATCACGCCCAGCTCCGCGCTGGTGGCCTGCAGGGCCGCCGCATACGAAGTGGGGTAGCCGTGCTTGATGAGCGCCGGAATCAGGATGGCGCCAATGGCAAAGGTGGTGGCCACCGACGAGCCCGACACCGCCGCAAAGATCATGCAGGTGAGCACGCAGGTCATGGGCAGGCCGCCCTGCACGCCGCCCACGATGCTCTTGGCAAACTCCACCAGCCGGCGCGAGATGCCGCCGGTTTCCATCAGGTTGCCCGCCAGAATGAAGAACGGAATGGCCGCCAGCGGAAACTTGTTGATCGAGTTGAACATCTCCTTCACGGAGATGAGCATGTTGGCGTTGGTGACCTGAATGCCCACGATCGACGAGAGCCCGATGGACACCGCCACGGAAATCGACAGTGCAAAGCACAGCACCATCGTTGCAACCATCACGACACTCATTGCGCGGTCTCCAGTTCGAGCCGCTTGGGGTCGAGAAAATTACCAACGATGCCGAACAGGCAAAACACCGAACCCACCGGCAGCGCCAGGTAGGCCCACACCATCGACAGGCTTTCAAGCCCGGCCATCGACTGCACGCGCCCTCGCATGGCGTAGTCCCAGCCCCACCACAGAATGACGAGCATCAGGGCCAGCGCCGCCAGGCTCACCACCGCGTCGAGCACGCGGCGCATGCGCGGCGGGCTCCAGCGGTAGAGCACGTCCACGCTCACCATCGCGCCTTGGCGAAACGCCATCGGAATGCCCATGAAGACCATCCAGATGAGACTCACGCGGATCAGAATTTCACTCCATTCGGCCGGCTGCTCCAGCACGAAACGGGTGACGATCTGGAACACGCCCAGCGCTGAAGCCACGACCAGCATCGCGCAGGCCATCAGCATCGAGAAGCCGGTGGTCCAGCGCTCGATGCCCAGGAACTTGTCTTTCACTTGTAGTCGCGGATCTTGTCGAGATTGGCCTTGCCGAAGTCCTTCTCGAACTGGGCATTGACCGGCGCGAGCGCGGCAACGAACTTGGCCTTGTCGACGTTGTCGATCACCGTCACGCCCTTGGCGCGCAGGTCGGCCACGCCCTTGGCGTCGTCTTCGTCCACACGCGCGCGGTTGACCTTGGTGCCTTCCTTGGCGGCTTCGAGGAACGCCGTCTTGTCGGCTGCGCTGAGCTTGTCGAAGCTGGCCTTGTTCATCAGGAAGATGCAGGGCGAGTACACGTGCCCGGTAAGCGACAGATGCTTTTGCACCTGGTCGAACTTGGCCGAGATGATGACCGGCAGCGGGTTCTCCTGGCCGTCGACCGTGCCTTGCTGCAGCGCGGTGAACACCTCGGGGAAGGCCATGGGCGTGGTGATGATGCCGAAGCCCTTGTAGGCGGCGATGTGCACCGGGTTTTCCATCGTGCGCATCTTCAGGCCCTTGAGGTCTTCGGGCACCTTCACGTCGCGCTTGCTGTTGGTCATGTGGCGAAAGCCGTTCTCGGCCCACGCCAGCGCCTTGAAGCCCTTGGCGTCGAACTTGGTCAGCATGTCCTGGCCGATGGGGCCGTCGAGCACGGCGCGCGCATGGGCCTTGTCGCGGAACAGGAAGGGCACGTCGAGGATCTTGGTCTCGGGCACGAAGTTGGGAATCGGGCCCGTGGACGAGAAGGCCAGCTCCTGCGTGCCCAGTTGCACCGCCTCGATCGACTCGCGCTCGCCGCCGAGCGCGCCGTTGTAGAAGGTCTGCACCTTGTAGCGGCCCCCGGTGCGCTTTTCGACTTCCTTGGCGAAGGTGTCGATGGCCACGCCCTGGTGGGAGTTCTGCGCGGTGGAGATGCTGATCTTCATGGTCGTCTGCGCGAAGGCGACCGACGTCATGGCGACAGAACTCAGGGCGAGCGAAAGGCAGGCGGCGGCGATGGGGCCGAATTTCATGGTGTCTCCGGGGAGTTGTTGTCAGGAGCGCGTCAGGTGCGCCGGGCTCTGACTATGCAACACCGGGGAGCTTCACCGCGTCGGGATTTTCACGGACGTAATCGCGAATGACGTCGTCGAAGCTCGCGTCGGCCGTGAGGCCCAGCGCGTTGGCGCGCGCGGTTTCGATGTGGCCCGGCCAGGTCTTCACGATGCGCTGGATGACCGGGTCGGGCGTGCGGTCGAGCAGGGCGGTGGCGGCCTTGCCGGCCACGCGCTCCAGCGCCGCGGCCATCTCGCCCACGGTGGTGGCCAGCGAGGGCAGGTTGAGCGCGGTGCGCGGACCCCATTGCGCGTCGGTCGCCTCGGCGGCGCGCAGGATGCCTTCGATGGTGCGCGCCGGCGACGCAATGGCCACCGGCGTGGCGTCTGGCACGGGGCAGGCGGCGGGCAGGCCGGCCAGCGGCTCGCGGACCATGCCGCTGAAGAAGCCTGAAGCGGCGCCGTTGGGCTTGCCGGGCCGCACGCTCACCGTCATGAGCCGCACGCTGCGCCCGCGCACGAAGCCCTTGCGCGTGAAGTCGGCCACCAGCTGCTCGCCGATGAATTTCTGGATGCCGTAGCTGGTCTGCGGCGTGGGCAGCGTGTGGTCGTCGAGCACGCGGGGCAACGGCTGCTCGGGCGAGTCGCCGAACACCGCGAGCGAACTGGCGAACACCAGCACCGGCTTCGTGCCCAGCGCGCGCACCCGTTCGAGCAGCGCGTGCGTGGCGGCGAAGTTGCTGCGCATGCCCAGGTCGAAGTCGGCCTCGCATTCGCCGCTAACCGCGGCGGCCAGGTGAAAGATGGCGTGGGCGTCGCGCCAAACGGTGGCGTCGGCATCGGGCGCCAGCTGCGCGTTGAGGTCGCCGGTGACGGCGGTGATGCGGCTGTCGGCGGCCAGGTCGGCAGGGGGCGGAGCGCGGTCCACGAGCGTGATGCGCTCGATGGGTTGGGCCTGCGCGCCCGCCAGCGAAAGCTGGCCGCGTGCGAGCAGCGTGCGCGCCAGGCGCGCGCCCAAAAAGCCGGCGCCGCCGGTGATGACGATATGCATGGGTCTTGTCTCCTTGTTTCGAACAAGGATAGCGCCCGCCACCGCACCGGCAGACCCAACGGACCGGGCCGTGCGCGCTCAGGCGGCCAGCGTGGCCTTCAGCGTGATCTCCGGCACGCCGGTCAGCGCCTTCGACAGCGGGCAGCCGGCCTTGGCGGCGGCGGCAATCTGCTGGAACTTGGCTTCCTCGAGGTTGGGCACGGCAGCGTCGAGCTCGAGCGCAATGCGGTCGATCTTGAAGCCGTCGCCGTCCTTGGCCAGGCGCACGGCCGCCTTGGTGTCGATCTTCGTGGCCGCCAGGCCTTCCTTTTCGAGCGCGAAGGCAAAGGCCATCGTGAAGCAGGCGGCATGCGCCGCGCCGACGATTTCCTCGGGGTTGGTGCCGCGCTTGTCGTCCTCGAAGCGGCTGGCGAAGCCGTACGGGTAGTCCTTCAGCGCACCGGTCTCGGTGCTGACCTGGCCCTTGCCGGTCTTGCCGGCGCCTTCCCAGTGAACGCTTGCGTGCTTGTCTGCTGCCATGTCGGTTCCTTCAGTTGGTGGGTGTTTTTGAACAAAGAGCATCAGGTATCGCGCGGAAAGCCGCCGCTGTCTGTAGTCGCACGGCGCGTGCGGGGTCGCCAATGTGACGCTCCGGGGGCTTCCCCGATGGGAGCGGCGGCGTTGGCGGCTTAGGCTGGCGGGCTGTTCGCTCTTTCTTCCCGCCTGTTCCCACCATGCAACAACGCCCGCATCACAAGTTCTGGCCCAAGCGCCTGCCGCATTCGATCACCGTGCCCGCCACGTCGCTCTGGCACAACCTGGCCACCTCGGCCGCGCGCTACCCCGACAAGGCCGCCCTGGTGTTCTTCGGCCGCGTCATCAGCTATGCCGAGTTCGCGGCGCAGGCCGAGCGCCTGGCCGGCGCGCTGCATGCGCTGGGCGTGAAGCGCGGCGACCGCGTGATCCTGGACATGCAGAACTGCCCGCAGCTGGTGATCGCGCATTTCGCGATATTGCGCTCCAATGCCGTGGTGGTGCCGGTCAACCCGATGAACCGGGCCGAGGAGCTCAAGCACTACATCACCGACCCCGACGCCAAGGTCGCGATCATCACCGGCGACCTGGCCGCCGAACTGGCCAAGGCCAGCAACGCGCTGCCGCCCGAGCAGCAGCTGGCCCACATGATCGTGACCCAGTTCACCGACGCCTTCGACGCCGATGCGAGCGGTGACGACGCCCCCGCGCCCGCCTGGAAAGACTGGCTCTGCACCCGCCACCCGCTGCCCGAACTGGCCAGCGGCAAGACCCTGGCCTGGACCGACGCGCTGGCCGCCGGCCACCCGCCGCCCGCGCACGTGGTGGGCGCCAACGACATGGCGCTGCTGCCCTACACCAGCGGCACCACCGGCCTGCCCAAGGGCTGCGTGCACCACCATTCGAGCCTGATGCACAACGCGGTGGCCGGTCAGATGTGGGGCGGCTCGACCTCCGAGGCGGTGGTGCTGGCCGTGGTGCCCATGTTCCACATCACCGGGGTGGTGAGCATGATGCACACGGCGGTGCTGGCTGCGGCCACGCTGATCGTCATGCCGCGCTGGGACCGCGATGTGGCCGGGCGGCTCATCTCGCGCTGGAAGGTGACGGCGTGGACCAATATTCCGACCATGGTCATCGACCTCATGGCCAGCCCCAACTTTGCGAGCTACGACCTCTCCAGCATGAACTACATCGGCGGTGGCGGCGCGGCCATGCCGCAGGCCGTGGCGCAGCGCCTGTTCGAGCAGTACGGCCTGAAGTACCAGGAGGGCTACGGCCTGACCGAGACCGCAGCGCCCTCGCACACCAACCCGTCGGACAACCCCAAGCAGCAGTGCCTGGGCATTCCGTTCGTGAGCACCGACGCGCGCGTGGTCGACCCCGACACGCTGGCCGAAATGCCCATCGGCGAGTCGGGCGAAATCATCATCCACGGCCCCGAGGTGTTCCAGGGCTACTGGAAGCGCCCCGACGCCACGGCGGCCGCGTTCGTCGAGTTCGAGGGCAAGCGCTTCTTCCGCTCGGGCGACATGGGCCGCATGGACGAAGACGGCTACTTCTTCATCACCGACCGCCTGAAGCGGATGATCAACGCGAGCGGCTTCAAGGTGTGGCCGGCCGAGGTCGAGCTGCTGATGTTTCGCCACCCGGCCATTCAGGAGGCCTGCGTCATCTCGACCAAGGACGCCTACCGCGGCGAGTCGGTCAAGGCCGTGGTGGTGCTGCGCGCCACGCACAAGGACACGACCGAGCAAGAGATCATCGACTGGTGCCGCGAGAACATGGCGGTCTACAAGATTCCGCGCAAGGTGCAGTTCGTGGATGCACTGCCCAAGAGCGGCAGCGGCAAGGTGATGTGGCGGCTGCTGCAGGAAGACGAAAGCAGCGCGGCCCCGCAAGCCAGCTCGTAGGCAGCGCCTCCTACTTGCGCGCCAGCGACTTCAGCAGCGAGCCGGCTTCCTTGCGCCCGTCCGCGCTGATGCGCGGCGACGCCGCGGCCTTGCTCAGGTAGTCGACCACCTTGCGGTGGTTCTGGTTGGGGCCTTCCCACAGGAACAGGCGCCCCAGCTCCAGCGCCGCGTCGTCGTCGCCCTTCGCATAGGCGCGCTCGAACCAGAAGCGGGCCCAGCGGAAGTTGCCCTCGTCGCGGTAGCAGATGGCCAGGTTGGCGCAGCCCGCGATGTCGCCGGCCCTGGCGGCCTTGCGGTACCAGGCGCGCGCGGCCTCTGCGTTCTTCTTCACGCCGATGCCGTGGTCCAGAAAGTAGCCCACGCTGTTGAGCGCATGGGTCTCGCCCGCGGCGGCCGCCTTCAGGAACAGCGAAAGCGCCTTCTTGTGCGCGCCGGCTTCCCATGCGTCGTTGGCCGCGAGAAACCAGTCGTCGTTGGTCGGTTCTTGCATGGTGCGGTGTCTCCTTCGAAACGCTGGCGGAAGAAAGAGGGGGAGCAAAGGAAAAGGAAAAAGTCTGTGTACTGCAGCGCTGCGGCACATGGATGACTTAGCCTTGATCCGGCGGCCATTCTCCGGCACCGGCCCGTCTGCTGCTCTTTTCCTGCTCTTTCATGCACTTTCGCGCACTGCTCTCCGTCATTTCCATTTCCTGCCTCCTGGCCATTCCGCTTCTCTCCCACGCCGCTCCCCGCACCTGCCTTGTCGTCGGCATCAGCGACGGCGACACGCTCACCGCGCGCTGCGGGCGCAGCGGCGCCTACGAACGTGTGAAGGTGCGCATCGCCGCCATCGACGCGCCCGAAAAATCACAGCCTTACGGCCAGCGCAGCAAGCAGGCGCTGAGCAGCCTGTGCTTCCAGGAAAAGGCGCGCATCACCGAGATCGACACCGACCGCTACGGCCGCACCGTGGCCGACGTGGACTGCAACGGCGAGGACGTCGGCAGCCGCATGGTGGCCGACGGCTGGGCCTGGGTGTACGACTACGACCGCATCGCCACCAAGCGCGGCGGCGGGCTGTTCAAGCTGCAGAACAGCGCGCGGGCGCGCCATCTGGGCCTGTGGACCGACGCCAAACCGACGCCACCCTGGGACTGGCGAAAGCGCCAGCGCGCCGAGCAGCCGCATTGGGGCGGCGCGGCCTCGGGCCGGGGCTGGGGCAGCTTCTTCTGAGGCTTTTTCTTGAGGGCGTTCGCCCTCAGGACTCGCTCTTGCCCTGCACGTCCGCCACCACGCGCGCGTTGCGCCTGAAGCTCCAGTACGCGCCGGCCCAGTCCATCATCACGACGATGCGGTTGCGAAAACCGATCAGGAAGTACGCGTGCGCGAACAGCCAGAACAGCCACGCGAGCCGTCCGCTGAACCGCAGCGGCCCGAACGGCGTGCCCAGGTCGACCACGGCCGAGTTGCGCCCGATGGTCGCCAGGTTGCCGTAGTCCGCATAGCGGAACGGCACCGCCGGCTCGCCCGCGATGCGGCGCAGCACATTGGCCGCGGCCGCGCGCCCCATCTGCTTGGCGCCGGGCGACACGCCGGGTACCGGCTTGGGCGGCTTGCCGGGCGCGTGGCTCATGGCGGCTGCCAGGTCGCCCACCACGCTGATCTCCGGGTGGCCCGCCAGGCTCAGGTCGGGCTCGACCTTGATGCGCCCGGCGCGATCGCATTCCACGCCGGTGGCCGTGCCCAGCATGCGGCCCAGCGGAGATGCCGCCACGCCGGCCGCCCACACCACGCAGCTGCTGTCGATGCGGTAGCTGGTGGCCGGGATGCCGTCCGCGCCACCGCCGGTCTGCACTTCGAGCCCGGTCGTGTCGATGGCCGTCACGCGGGCGTTCAGCCGCACCTCGACGCCCAGTTTTTCCAGCTGCTCCAGCGCCTTCTGGCTCAGCGATTCGGGCATGGCCTGCAGCACGCGCGGGCCGCCTTCCACCAGCAGCACCTGCGAGCGGCTCGGGTCGATGTGGCGGAACTCGCCGGCCAGCGTGTGCTTGGCAATCTCGGCCAGCGTGCCGGCCATCTCCACGCCCGTGGGGCCGGCGCCGATCACCACGAAGGTGAGCAAGGCGCTGCGGCGCTCGGGGTCGGTGGTGATCTCGGCGTTTTCGAAAGACAGCAGCACGCGGCGGCGGATCTCGAAGGCATCGGCCAGTGTCTTCAGGCCCGGCGCCACCGGCGCCCATTCGTCGTGGCCGAAGTAGCTGTGCGTGGCACCGGCCGCAACGATCAGGTGGTCGTAAGGCACGTGGTCGCCGTGGGCCAGGTGCACCGTGCGGGTGGCGGGGTCGATGCCGCTCACCTCGCCCAGCAGTGTGGTGATGTTCGGCTGCTTGCGAAACAGCGAGCGCACCGGCGCAGCTATGGAGGGCGCCGCCAGTCCGGCGGTCGCGACTTGGTAGAGCAGGGGTTGGAACAGGTGGTGGTTGGTCTTGTCGATCACCGTCACATCGACATTGGCGCCCTGCAGCTTGCGTGCGGCTTCGAGTCCGCCGAATCCGCAGCCGACGATGACGACTTGGGGCCGGCCCGAGGGGTTGGTCGTTTGCATCCGACGGATGATACGCAGCCCTCCTGCACGCGCCGTCGTCTTGTGCCACAGTGGCTGCCCGCCGATTTTCCGGCTGCGGACCCGCGGGGTTTTGTCCTACGCACCGCCGTCACCCGGATGGGCTACAACTTGCGGCTGACCCGACTGGAGACCCCATGACGCTTTCCCGGCCGATCACACCGGCGGCAAGCGCGCTGCGCGACAAGTTTCGCGAGGTGCGCGCCACGAGCCTGGCACTGGCCGCCCCGCTTTCCGCCGAAGACCAGTGCATCCAGTCCATGCCCGATGCAAGCCCCACCAAGTGGCATCTGGCGCACACGACCTGGTTCTTCGAAACCGTGCTGCTGCAACCGCACGCCACGGGCTACATGCCCTTCGATGTGCGTTTTCACTACCTCTTCAACTCGTACTACGAGGCGCTGGGGCCGCGGCATCCGCGCCCGCAACGCGGCCTGCTCACGCGGCCTTCGGTGCACGAGGTGCATGCCTACCGCCGCCATGTCGACGACGCGGTGGTGGCGCTGCTGGAAGAGGGCGCGTTCGACTGGGCGGCGGTCGAGCCCATCGTCACGCTGGGCCTGAACCACGAGCAGCAGCACCAGGAGCTGCTGCTCACCGACATCCTGCATGCCCTGTCCTGCAACCCGCTGCTGCCGGCCTACAAGCCCGCGAGCGGGCCGGCGCTGCGGCTGGCCACGGTGGCGCCTGCGATGCGCTGGATCGAACAGGCCGGCGGCGTGGTCGAGGTGGGGTTCGCGGAGCACGCGGGCCAGCCGGCGTTCTGCTTCGACAGCGAAACGCCGCGCCACCGCGCACTGGTGCAGCCGCACGCCATGGCCGACCGGCTGGTCAACTGTGGCGACTACGCCCAGTTCATTGCCGACGGCGGCTACCAGCGGCCCGAGCTCTGGCTGTCCGACGGCTGGGCCGCGGTGCAGGCGAACGGCTGGCGCCATCCCGCGTACTGGCTGGCGCCGGACGATCCGCGGCTGGGCTTCGGCTTGCAGACGCAGGGCGCGGCCAGCTGGCATGTGTTCGGCCTGCACGGCGTGCGGCCGATGGAGGCCGACGCGCCGGTGTCGCAGCTGAGTTTTTACGAAGCGGCCGCATATGCCGAATGGGCCGGTGCGCGCCTGCCGACCGAGTTCGAATGGGAGGCCGCCTGCAACGCGCCCGGCATCACGCAGATGACGGGCCATGTGTGGCAGTGGACACGTTCGTCTTACGACCCGTACCCGGGTTTTCGCCCGATGCCCGGCATCGCCGCCGAATACAACGGCAAGTTCATGGTGGGCCAGTTGGTGTTGCGAGGTGGCAGCGTGGCCACGCCCGAGGGCCACACGCGGCCCAGCTACCGCAACTTCTTTCCGCCGGCCGCGCGCTGGCAGTTCTCGGGGCTGCGGCTCGCGAAAGACCTTTGATCATGCGCAATCCAACCAACTCGTCTTCGCTGTCCTTCGTGCCCGCCAAGGGCGATGCATCGCCGAAGAAGTCGTCTGCTGCAGAGGCTGCGGCCGCGGCGCCGGTGTCTGAATTCGGGCGCGAAATGCAGGCCGGGCTGGCACGCTCGCCGCGCAGCATTTCGCCCAAGTTCTTCTACGACGTGGCGGGCTCGCAGCTGTTCGACCGCATCTGCGACCTGCCCGAGTACTACCCCACGCGCACCGAGCTGCGCATTCTGGGCGAGTGCGCGGGCGAGATCGCCGAGCAGATCGGGCCGAACGCGGAAATCGTCGAGTTCGGCGCCGGGTCGCTCACCAAGGTGCGGCTGCTGCTCGACGCACTGCAGTCACCCAAGCGCTACCTGCCCATCGACATCTCCGGCGAGCACCTGGAGGCCGCTGCGCAGCGCCTGAAGGCGGACTATCCGGCCCTGGTGGTGCAGCCGATCGCGGCCGACTACACCATGCCTCTGGTGCTGCCCGCGCCCATGCCGGGGGCAGGACGCCGGGTCGGGTTTTTTCCGGGTTCGACGATCGGCAATTTCGAGCCTGAAGAAGCGCTCGCGTTCCTGCAACTGGCCGCGCGCATGCTGCGCGGCGGGGGCTTGCTGATCGGCGTGGATCTGGTGAAAGACCCGGCCCGTCTGCATGCGGCCTACAACGACGCACAGGGAGTGACGGGGGAGTTCAACCTCAACCTGCTGCGCCGCGCCAACCTGGAGCTGGACGCCGACTTCGATGTCGACGGCTTCGCGCATGCGGCGTTCTACAACGCGCCCCGGCAACGGATCGAAATGCACCTGGTGAGCCGCCGTGCCCAGAGCGTTTCCTTGAACGGCGAACGCTTCGGCTTCGAGGAGGGCGAGACCATTCACACGGAGTACTCGCACAAGTTCACGGTGGACGGTTTGCGTGCGCTCGCAGTGCGCGCGGGCTTCAAGCCGGGGGCGGTGTGGACCGACCCGGAGCGGCTCTTCAGCGTGCACTGGCTCGCGGCGTAGGCTTTCTTGCGCGGGACCAGCGGACTGCAAGAGGGGGCTCCGTTCCCCGGCAAATAAACCAACCTGGTCAGGGTCGATAAGGCGACGACGCAGGCGGGCCTTGCGGCAGCGGCACAATAGCGCTGCCCCGTGCGGCATGCGCAACGGCCAGCGCCCGCAACCCTCCCCCTGGAGACCGAGACCATGAAAGCAACCTGGAACGGCGTCACCATCGCCGAAAGCGACGACACCGTGCTCGTCGAAGGCAACCACTATTTCCCGATGAGTTCGCTCAATCGCGATCACGTGACCTTCAGCAACCACAAGACCACCTGCCCCTGGAAGGGCTCCGCGAGCTACTTCTCGCTGCTGGTCAACGGCGAGCTCAACACCGACGCCGCCTGGTACTACCCCGACCCCAAGCCCGAAGCCGAAGAAATCCGCGACCGCGTGGCGTTCTGGAAGGACGTGAAGGTCAGCGCGCAGTGACCACGGCCGCTTTCACGCCGCCGTTCATTTCTCCCACCGAGCTGCCCGCCGCGTTGCGCGAGCAGGGCTATGCGGTGCTGAGCCCGCAGGGTGTCGGCGAATGGCTGGGCACGCCGCTGGCGCAACTCGACGCGCTGCATGCCGACTGGAACGACCTGCCGCCCGACGAATACCTGAAGGACGGCGGGCGCTACCGCACACGGCGCCATGCCTGCTTCACGGTCGAGGCCGACGATCACGCCACGCTGGCGCAGGTGCCGCACCGCGCGCACTGGCAGCCGGTGGAATACAACGCGCTGCACGGTGGCATGCAGCGCTGGTTCGCACCCATGCGCGAAGCCACCGTGGCACAGCCCGTGTGGCAGCGCCTGCTGAAGCAGCTCGGCCAGGCCAGCAGCGACATGCGCGGCGCGCCGCAGCGCTGGTTCGTGGAAGCACACCAGTTCCGCATCGACACGGCCGGCGGCATCGGCCGTCCGACGCCCGAAGGCGCGCACCGCGACGGCGTCGACCTGGTGGCGGTGGCGCTGGTCGGGCGCCACGGCATCAAGGGCGGCGAAACGCGCGTGTTCGAGGCCAACGGCCGGCGCGGCGAACGCTTCACCATGACCGAGCCGTGGAGCCTGCTGGTGCTCGACGACGCGCGCGTGATCCACGAGTCCACGCCCATCCAGCCGCTCGAAGAAGGCGCTGAAGGCTGGCGAGACACGCTCGTGATCACCTGTCGTGCCAAGGGTTTTCAAGGGGACTGAGCCTTCGCGGCGGCCCCACGCGGCAGCTAGCGCGAGCGCAGTGCGTCCTCGCTGGCACGAGTCCTACAGCCCCGCTGCACAACAGCGGTTAAATTCGAACCGCGGCGTTCCGTGACTCCTCAGGCGCCGTGTCTGTCTGTGAACTAAAGCGAGGTCCCGCCATGTTCAATCACATCCTGGTTCCGATCGACGGCTCCGAAACTTCCATGCTCGCCGTCAGCAAGGCCAGTGGCCTGGCGTTGGCTTTCGGCAGCCGCATCACGTTGATTCACGTGATCGACAACTACCCCTTCATCGGCGTGGGCGCGGACTATGCCCTCGGCCAGAACGAATACCTGGCCGCCGCCACGGCGAGCGCCAATGCGGCGCTCGCTCGCGGCGTGGCCGCGCTCGCGGCCGAAGGGCTGCACAGCGACCAGCGCGTGATCGACGGCCATGTGGTGCACGAAGGCATCGTCGACACGGCCATCGCCATCGCGGCCGATCTGATCGTGATGGGCTCGCACGGGCGCAGCGGCATCGAGAAGCTGCTGCTGGGCAGCGTGACTCAGCGTGTGCTGCAGGACGCGAACATGCCGGTGCTGGTGGTCAAGGGCGACTTCAACTAAGCGTCGATCAGGTGCCGATTGGCGCGGTGGGTGCGAAGTCGGGCGGTCGCCTGAATTCGAGACGCTCTTGCGTCACCGGGTGCACCAGGCCCAGTTCGCTCGCATGCAGCAGCAGGCGCGGCGCGCGTGCCTGCACCGCGGCATCGCCATACAGCGCATCACCCAGGATCGGATGACCGACCGACAGCAGGTGCACGCGCAGCTGGTGCGACCGCCCGGTCAACGGCTCCAGCAGCACATGGGTTGCAACCGCACCGTCGTTCGCCGATGAAGACAGCGCCTTCCACCGCGTGACGCTCGGCTTGCCGGCGGGGTCGGTCTTCTGCAGCGGGCGGCGCGGCCAGTCGGCCATCAGCGGCGCATCGATCAACGACCAGTCTTCGCGCAGCGGCATCGCGCCATCGACGACGGCCTCGTAGCGCTTGCTCACGCGCCGCTCGGCAAAGGCCGCGCTCAGCGCGCGCTGCATCGCCAAGCCGCGCGCCATCACCACCAGGCCGCTGGTGCCCATGTCGAGCCGGTGCACGATGAGCGCGTCGGGCCACTGGCGCATGGCGCGCGCGCTCAGGCAGTCTTGCTTGTCGTCACCGCGGCCGGGCACGCAAAGCAGGCCGGCGGGCTTGTCGAGCACCAGCAGGTACGGGTCTTCGTGAACGGGGGACAGCAGGGGCGCGCAGGTCATGGGTGCCGCCGAGTGTAGAGAGCGGCTGGCAGGCGCGGCGGGGCCATCGCGGCGTGCTCACGACCCGCTCACGAAGCCTCGGCTATCCTCGAACGAAATGTCCGGCCCCGCTCCTGCCCCTTCTTCTCCTGCTTCCCCCTCTTCCTCTGCCACCGCCGCTCCGGCCGCCGGCTCCGCCTCTTCCCCCAGCTTTTCCGACCTGACGCGCGAACGCCCGTTCATGCAGATGTGGACGGCGCGCCTGTTCGGCACCGCCGCCTCGCAGATGCTGCTGGTGGCCATCGGCTGGCACATGTACGACCTCACCGGCAGCGCCTGGGACCTGGGCCTGGTCGGCCTGTACCAGTTCGTGCCGGCGCTGCTGCTGGCGCTGCTGGCCGGCCACATCGTCGACCGCCACCACCGCGGGCGCATCGTGGCGGCCTGCTTTGCGGTGCAGGGCCTGGTGGCGCTGGTGCTGCTGCTGGCGGTGATGGAGAAGCACGACACGCGCGGCCTGCTGCTGGGCCTGTCGCTGGTGCTGGGCGCGGTGCGGGCGTTTCAGATGCCCGCGCAGCAGGCGCTCACGCCGCTGCTGGTGCCGCCGACCATGCTGGCGCGCGCCATGGCTTTCAGCTCGGCCGGCATGCAGGGCGCGATCATCGGCGGCCCGGCCCTGGGCGGCCTGCTGTTCGTGGCGGGCATGGCGGTGGTCTACGGCGCCAGCGTGGCGTGCTTCGTGATTGCCTGCGCGCTGGTGCTGCGCCTGCGCTACGCCTACACGCCGGCCGCGCGCGAGCCGGTCACGCTGGCCACCGTGTTCGCGGGCGTCGACTTCATCTGGAAGCGCAAGCCCGTGCTCGGCGCGGTCTCGCTCGACCTGTTCGCGGTGCTCTTGGGCGGCGCGGTGGCGCTGCTGCCCATCTACGCCAAGGACATCCTGCACACCGGGCCCTGGGGGCTCGGCCTGCTGCGCGGCGCGCCCGCGGTGGGCGCGCTGGTGATGTCCATCGTGCTCACGCGCCGGCCGGTGGAGCGCAACGTGGGCCGCACGCTGCTGCTGGCCATCGCGCTGTTCGGGGTGTGCATGGTGGTGTTCGGCATATCGAAAAGCTTCGTGGTGTCGCTGATTGCGCTGGCCGTCTCGGGCGGCGCCGACATGGTCAACGTGGTGATCCGCCAGACGCTGGTGCAGCTGGAAACGCCCGATGGCATGCGCGGGCGGGTGAGCGCGGTCAATTCGATCTTCATCGGTGCCAGCAACCAGCTGGGCGAGTTCGAGTCTGGCGCCACCGCGGCGCTGCTCGGGCCGGTCGGCTCGGTGGTGGTGGGCGGCGTGGGCACGGTGCTGGTCGCGCTCACCTGGTTCAAGCTGTTCCCCTCGCTGGCGCAGCGCGACCGGCTGGTGGTGGCGGCACCTTCGGTGCGCCCGCAGCCCTGATCCGCGCGGTCTAGTCGGAAAAAAGCGAGCGCGCGGCCGGCGCCTGGAGCAACAGGTCGCCGAGCGCCTGCGCCACGCAGGGCAGGATCCAGCCCTCGGCCTTTTCGTCGGCGCTCAGGCCGGGCCAGTCGATGGTGTGGCGGGTTTCGCCGGAAAGCCGCAGGCAGATGCAGGTGCGGCAGGTGCCGTTGCGGCACGAACTCGGCAGCTCGATGCCGGCGGCCTCGGCCGCTTTGAGCAGTGTGGTCTGCGCGTCGGTCTCGAAGTCGAGGCCCGAGGGCTCGAGTCGGACCTTCATGGCTGGGCAGGCGGGTCTTGCGGCAGGTCTTGCTGCACGTCTTGCTGCAGGTCGTGCAGCGGCTCTGTCTGCGGTTGTTGTTGCTGCTCGCGGCGCTGCTCGCGCAGCATGAACAGGTACAGGCTCTCGACCTTCTCGCGCGCCCACGGCGTCTTGCGCAGGAACTTGAGGCTGGAGCCCACGCTCGGGTCGATGGCAAAACAACGGATGGGAACCAGCTCGCTCAGGTGCTCCCATCCGTAGTAGTCGGCCAGCGTGGTGACGATGGCCTCCAGCGTCAGCCCGTGCAGCGGGTTGCGCGGCTGGGCCTTCTTGGCCGCGGGCACCGGCGGGGCCGGCGCTGGCGCGTCGTCGGTCACTTGTTCTTGAGCTTGCCGCGGGGGATCACGGCGGTCGTGATCGTGCGCACGGGCTCGATGCCTCCGGTGCCCACGGGCTTGGGTGGCGAAGTGTCCTTCTTCGGTTTCTTCGCTTCCTTGTTGGCGCGTTGCTGACCTTTGGCCATGTCGATTTCTCCTGTTGTTGCGACGGATACAGCGGGCAGTTTAGCGGTGCGGCGACAATAGCCGGTTCCATCCGATTTCCTGCATTCATGTCCGATTACGAAGTTCGCCCCGCCACCCTGCGCGACGCCAAGGCCGTCGCTGAAGTCCATGCCCTGGCCGCCCAGGCCGCCTACCAGGGCATCCTCCCCGAAGAAGAGTTGCCCGTGCTGGCCCCGGCCTCGCGCGAAGCCAAGTGGCGCGAAGCCATCGAGTACAGCGAGCCCCAGGTCCGGGTGGCCGTGCTGGGCAACGAGGTTGTCGGTTTCGTCGGCTACGACCGCTCGCGCGACCCCAAGACCCCGCCCACCACGGGCGAGATCTGGGCCATCTACGTCAAGCCCGAGCACTGGAGCAAGGGCGTGGGCGTGGCCCTGTGGGACGCCGCCCGCGACGGCCTCGAAGAAGAGGGCTGCACCAACGTCACCGTGTGGGTGCCCATTCGCAACGACCGCGCCCTGCGCTTTCACGAACTCGCCGGCTTCAAGCGCGAGATGAAGACCGCCAAGACGACCGCCATGGGTTCCGTGCGCGTGGAAGAAATTCGCCTGAAGCGCACCGTTGCCTGACGCATGAGCGCCGACAGCAGCACCCTGGACCACGGCGCGCGGGTGCGTGCCCACCGGCGGCGCACTGCGGTCGTGAAGTGGATTCGCCGCACCCACGGCTGGTTCGGCCTGTGGGGCGCGGTGCTGGGGCTGCTGTTCGGTTTCAGCGGCATCTGGCTCAACCACCGCAACGTGCTGAAGCTGCCGCAGGCCCAGGAGCGCACCCGTGCGCAACTGGCGCTGCCCGATCCGGTGCCGGAAACGCCCGAGGCCATGAGCCTGTGGCTGCAGGGCGCGCTGCGCATGAGCGGGCCGCCCAACAGCACGCGCATCGAAGCGGCCAAGCCCGTGGCCTGGGCCGACAAGAGCGACAAGAGCGCGCCGGTGCTCACGCAGCCGGCGCACTGGGTCTTCAATTTCGGCGGGCCGAACGAGATCGTGCAGGCCGAGTACTGGCAGGGCAACCGGTCGGTGGGCGTGGCCACCACGCACAACGGCTTTGTCGCCACGCTCACCAACATGCACAAGGGCGGGGGCATGCCGCTGGCGTGGATTCTGGTGGTCGACACGCTCGCGGGCAGCCTGATCTTTCTGTCGCTGTCGGGCGTGGCGCTGTGGATGCTCACGCACCGCCGCCGCCGCGTGGGGCTGGCGCTGTTCGGTGCGTCGCTGATCACGGTGCTCGGTCTGGCGCTGAGCGCGCTCTGATTCGCCGCGCAAATCGGCTTTTGCGCCACGTTCGTGGTGAATTCCGATCTTCGCCACGTTCGCGGTGAATTAGCTTTTGCGCCACGTTCGTGGCGCGTGCGTACGGTTATTGCAAGGCCCGGTGGCGGCTGCGGCTAAGCTCCCCGCTTCTTTTCAGACCACCCCTTTTGCCCATGGCCACCAGCCTTCTCCTGCTGCTCGACGACATTGCGACCGTTCTCGACGACGTGTCGATCCTCACCAAGGTGGCCGCCAAGAAAACCGCCGGCGTGCTGGGCGACGACCTTGCGCTGAATGCGCAGCAGGTGTCCGGCGTGAGGGCGGAGCGCGAAATTCCGGTGGTGTGGGCGGTGTGCAAGGGCTCGCTGGTCAACAAGGCCATTCTGGTGCCGGCCGCGCTGGCCATTGGTACCTGGCTGCCCTGGCTGGTCACGCCGCTGCTGATGGTGGGCGGCGCCTTTCTCTGCTTCGAAGGTTTCGAGAAGCTCGCGCACAAGTTCCTGCACAAGAAGGAACACGCGGCCGACACCGAGCGCCACGAAAAGGCCGTGGCCGACACTGCCGTCGACCTGGTCGCCATCGAGAAGGACAAGATCAAGGGCGCGGTGCGCACCGACTTCATTCTTTCGGCCGAAATCATCGCCATCACGCTGGGCACCGTGCAGGGCCAGCCGTTTCTCACGCAGCTGAGCGTGCTGGTCGGCATTGCGCTGATCATGACCATCGGCGTGTACGGCCTGGTGGCGGGCATCGTGAAGCTCGACGACGCGGGCCTCTACCTGAGCCAACGCGCGAGCGCCGCCTCGCAAGCCTTCGGCCGCGCCATTCTGTGGGCGGCACCATGGCTCATGAAGGGGCTGTCGGTGGCTGGCACCGCGGCCATGTTCCTGGTGGGCGGCGGCATCCTGGTGCACGGCGTGCCGGTGTTCGGCCATGCGGTGGAAGACTGGGCCAAGGCCACGGGCGGCGTGTTCGGCACGCTGGGCTCGATGGGCGTGAATGCCGCCGTGGGCCTGGTGGCCGGCGCCATCGTGCTGGCGGTGGTGGAGCTGGTCGGCAAGCTGCGCAAGAAGAAGGCTTGAGCCTAGGCTCGAAGCTGCCGCGGGCAACCGCTCCCCTCGTTGAAAACCCGCCTTGCAGCGGGTTTTTTTCTTTACTGACGCGGCCCTTTGCCTTGTTTGCCGCGCTTGATCAGCTCGCCCACCACCAGCACCGCCCCCAGCACCAGCGCGAACCAGCCGACCAGGTACGCGCCCGCGACCATCTCGAACCAGCGTGTGCCTTGCAGAAAGCGGGGCCCCAGCAGAACGGCGGCGCCGATCACGAGGCAGAGAATGCCGCGTTCGAGCGTGCGGAGTGGTCGTTTGGGTTGCGCCATGGCTTCTTCGTTGGGGGGCAGAGTGGAATCAGTGCGTCATTGTCCCGCGCATCGCCGCCGGATGCCCCTGCAACGGAAACGATTTGCCCGTGGGCACCAGCGTGTCGCCGTCGAGCCTCAATATCGTGATGTCCTGGTCGATGAAGTTGCCTACGTACAGGTACTTGCCGTCGGCGCTCCACACCGCGCCTTCGGGCAGGCCGCGCACCACCACCTCGTTGGCGCGCGTGACCTTCTTGCCGTCGATCTTCAGCAGCACCACCGAGCCGTTGCGGTTGTAGAAGTAGGCGTTCTTGGCCGAGTTGCTGCCGCGCAGAATCACCGCCACCGCATGCCGCCCGGTCGGGCTCACGGCCAGGCCTTCGGGGCCATCGCCGACCACCACCTTGTCGACCACGCGCGGCGGCGTGGCCTCCATGTCGATCACGCTCACCGTGTCGACCTGCCCGTCGGACGCGCCCGAGTTGCCGTTGTCCGCCGTCAGCGCCAGCTTGCCGTCGGGCGTCAGGTCGACGTTGTAGGGCCACAGGCCCGCCGCCAGGTCGACCTTGTTGTAGCTGACCTTCTCGCCGTCAACCTCGAGCAACGCGATCTTGTGGGTGGTGAACTTGGCCGCCAGCGCGCGCTTGCCGTCGGGCGTGAAGCGCACATGCGCCACCGAATCGCCCATGGCCACGGTGTCGATCAGCGTGACCTTCTTGCCCGCGATGCGCAGCACGCTCACCGAGTTGTCGGCGCGGTTGGCCACCAGCGCCAGCGTGCCCGCGCGGTTGATCGACAGCCCCGAGGGCTGCTTGCCGAGCTGCAGCGTGTCCAGCAGCTTGGGCGGCGTGGTGGTCAGGTCGATCACGAAGAGGCGGTTGTCGGGCACCTGCTTGCGCACGCCGTTCTCCTCGACCACGTTGAGCGAATTGGCCACCAGCGCCAGCGTTTCGCCAGGCGTGATCGCCAGGTTGGTCGGCGGACCGGCGATGGTGTTGTCCAGCTGCAGCGTGCCGAGCAGCTTGGGTGCGAGCGGGTCGGTGCCGATGTCGAGCACCTGCACGGTGTCGCGCCCCATGGGGCCGAGGATGACGGCGCCGGCGTCGTTCCACGACTGCTTTTCGTCGTTGGCGACCAGCATCAGCTGGCGTTGCGCAACAGTGGGCGTGAGGGGCGCGCAGCCTGAAAGGGTGGCCAGGGCGGCCAGGGCAAGCGCCGCGAGCGCGGCAGGGCGGAAGGTCATGGTGTCTGTCTCCGGTGTTGTTGTGTGTGGGGATGGTAGCGGTGCCCGGCACAATCGTTCGACCGACCGACCCCCGAAATTCCCTGGAGACGAGCACCCATGACCATCGAGATTTCGAAGGACGCACGCCAGCTGGCCATCGCGTCGATCCAGCGCTACTTTCAGGAGAACATGGAAGAGCCGATCGGCAACATCGGTGCGGGTGCGCTGCTCGGCTTCTTCCTGGAGGAGCTCGGCCCGCTGGTCTACAACCGCGCCGTGGCCGAGGTGCAGGAGCGCCTGCAGCAGCGCATTGCCGAGGTCGACCTCGAGGTGCACGAGGACGAGTTCCAGTACTGGCGCAAGTTCGACAAGCAGAAGAAGGGCAGGTAGGCGTGGTGCCGTATCGCCCACGCATCGCCATGCATTCAAGGATGCTTCAAAACGTTGCAAAATCCGTCGCCATGCATCTTCACCGCCCGCCCCTTCGCTCCCCGCTCCCTTCCGTTCTGCGCGCCCTGTCCGCCTTGCCTCTCGTGCTCGCCGCTTCCCTGGCCTGCGCGCAGCAGAACCCGGCCGACTTTCCGCTCGATTCGGTCGGCTACCTCAACGAGGAGCTGCCCCGCATGGAGGCCGCCATTGCCGCGAAGGACCGCAGCTTCTTCCATGGCGCCATGGTGCGCACGGTGCAGTTCTCGGAGCGCTGGGGCTTCAAGGTCACGGCCAACCCCGACCTCGCGGCCTACCCGATGTGCACCGCCGCTGTCATGGACTACGCTGTGGTCGGCATGTGCCGGCTGGTGCCCTCGGACGAGTGCGAGCCCGGCCTGGCCTCGCGCTTCGACGCCAACGTGAAACGCTGCCGCGAGGTGGCGCTCAAGAAATAGCCACCGAGACACCGACCGGAACCCCCATGGACTACACCCGCTACCAGACCCTTGCCATCACGCGCCGCGGCGTCAACGGCGCGGTGCTCGACATCCAGATGCGCGCGGCCAACGGCAAGCTGCCCACGGCGGGGCATGACGGGCACCGCGAGCTTGCGGAAATCTGGCGCGACGTGTCGGCGGACGACACGGTGCGATGTGCCGTGCTGCGGGGCGAGGGCCTGGGTTTTTCGGGCGGCGGCGACCTGGCCATGGTGCAGGACATGACCACCGACGACGCGGTGCGCCAGCGCGTGTGGCGCGAGGCGCGCGACCTGGTCTACAACATCATCAACTGCGACAAGCCCATCGTGAGCGCCATGCACGGCCCGGCCGTGGGCGCGGGGCTGGTGGCAGGCTTGCTGGCCGACATTTCCATTGCCGCGAAGAACGCAAAGATCGTGGACGGCCACACGCGGCTGGGCGTGGCCGCGGGCGACCATGCGGCCATCGTCTGGCCGCTCTTGTGCGGCATGGCCAAGGCCAAGTACCACCTGCTGCTGTGCGAACCGGTGAGCGGCGAGGAGGCCGAGCGCATCGGCCTGGTGTCGCTCGCAGTGGAAGAGGCCGACCTGCTGCCGCGCGCCTACGAGGTGGCCGACCGGCTCGCGGCCGGCAGCCAGAGCGCCATTCGCCTGACCAAGTACGCGCTGAACAACTGGCTGCGCCAGGCCGGCCCGACCTTCGACGCCTCGCTGGCTCTCGAATTCATGGGCTTCGCGGGCGCCGACGTACGCGAGGGCGTGGCCTCGCTGCGCGAACGGCGCGCGCCGAACTTCGGCTGAAGTCCGGCTCAATTCCGACGCGGTTGGATCAGGCCTTCTTCAGGCCCTGCAGCGTCTGCAGCAGCACCACGCGCGTCTGCCCCAGCACCATGCCCTTCCACTCCTCGTTGTCGCAGTAGAAAGCGTCGCGCAGCTGCGCACGAATTTCGCGCTTCTGCGATTCCGGTGCCTCCGGGTGGCGGCGCAGCCAGGTGTCGGCGCGCAGGCGCACCAGCACTTCGAGGTCGGGCAGCGTGCCGAACTCCAGCCCCATCGGCGCCACGCGCGCGTTCGGGCATTCGTCGTAGGCGGTGGAAATGACCGGGCCCGACACGTCCGCCGAGGCTGAGTCACCCGCGAACGGCGCGAACACGTCGGCGCCCCACCAGGCATGGGCCAGCGCCAGGTCTTCAGGCGTGTTGCGGCCGGGGTAGATCTTCTCGCCATGGCCGTAAGGGCCCAGGCCGGTGTGCACGTCGATCCAGCCCAGGTGCGTGGCCGCGGCAGCGTACTTGCGCAGGATGGCGCGGATGGTCTTGTTGCTCCACGACGGCGCGGTGCCACCGTAGAAGAGACCGTCGGGCGAGGTGTACTGGCCCTTGGTCACGGCCGCGCGAAAGGCGGTCATGCCGTGCTGGCCGATGTAGGCCGCCACGGCCGCGTCGTCGGCGGGTGTCGGCGGCCAGGTGGCGGGCAGTACCAGCGGCTCGACCTCGGCATAGGCCGCGTTCACCGGCAGCGGCGCGGTGAAGTCGATGTGGTTGCGGTTCAGGTCGATGTTGTCTTCGTTGGTGCGGTGCAGGTGCGAAAAGCCATGCGGGTTGACCGCATGCACCAGCAGCAGCGCCACGCCGGCCTGCTGCAGCCGCGCGAGCAGGTCGGCGTCGTTCAGCGTGGCCACCTGCGTGCCCGAGCCGCAGAAGCCTTCGGGGCCGTGCGTGCCCGAGGTCACGAGCAGCACCTTCTTCGCGTCGATGGCGCCGATCAGCGCCACGTCGGTGGCGAGCTCTTCGCCGAGCGCACCGCGGTGGTCCGGGTGCACGAACGATTCGACGGCCGCGCCGCGCTGGGCGGCAGCCTCCAGAAACTTGGCGCGGGCTTCGACGTAGGTGCCCGAGAAATACCGCGTGGCGGCGCTGCGTTGGGTTGGCATGGGGTGGGTTCCTGTGCGTTGCTTGTCGTGAGAGATCGGTGAAAGGGGTCAGCCGTTGGCGTGGGCACCGGCGGCATCGATGTCGCGCCCCGTATGGTCGCGCAACCAGAGCAGGCCCAGCAGCGACACCAGCGTCATCGCCACCAGATACCAGGCCGGCGCCAGCTTGCTGCCGGTGGCGTTCAGCAGCCAGGTGCTGATGAAGGGCGCGAAGCCGCCGAACAGGGCCACGCCCACGCTGTACACCAGCGACATGCCGCTGGCGCGCACCGCCTTGGGAAACATCTCCGGCAGCATCGTGATGCCCGGCACCGTCTGCACCACCAGGCCGAAGCTGAACACGCCCAGCACGGTGAACAGCACAGCCGGCGTGGGCGAGGCGTTGAGCCACAGAAAGCCCGGGTAGATCGACACCGCCAGCGCAATGCGGGCCCACAGAATCAGCGGCTTGCGGCCTACCTTGTCCGACAGCTTGCCCACGAAGGGCGCGAACGCGAACGAGATGAGCCCCGTGAGCGCGGCGCCGAACAGCGCCACCGACGGCGTGAAGCCCAGCTCGCGCACCGCGTAGGTCGGCATGTAGAAGGTCACCACATAGGCGGCCGTGGTGCCGCCCACCAGCGACAGAATGGCCGCCAGCACGGTCTTGCCGTGCTGCGTGCAAACGATCTTCAGGCTGCTCTCGCGCGGCGCCGCGGCTTCTTCGGGCGAGATGTGCAAGGACTCTTCCAGGTGGCGGCGGATGTACATGCCCACCGGCGCAATCAGCATGCCCAGGATGAAAGGCACACGCCAGCCCCAGCTCAGCATGGCCTCGGGCGAGAGCGTGGACGTCAGCACGCCCACCACCACCGCGCCCATCAACACGCCCAGGCCCTGGCTGGCGAACTGCCAGCTGGCCATGTAGCCGCGGTTGCCTGGTGTGGCGTGTTCGACCAGCAGCGTGGTCGACGCACCCACTTCACCGCCGGCCGAAAAGCCCTGAATGAGCCGTGCCAGCACGATGACGATGGGCGCCGCCACCCCGATGGCCGCGTAGGTGGGCGTGAAGGCGATCAGCGCGCAGCCCAGCGCCATCAGGAAGATGGTGAGCGTCATGGCCTTCTTGCGGCCCGCGCGGTCGGCGTACGCGCCAATCACGATGCCGCCCAGCGGCCGCATGATGAAACCCACGCCGAAGCTGGCCACCGTCAGCAGCAGCTGGCCGTACGAGTTGAAGGTCGGGAAGAACAGCTTGCCGATCACCAGCGCCAGAAAGCCGTAGACGGTGAAGTCGAAAAACTCCAGCCCGTTGCCGATCGTGGTGGCCACGATGGTCTGGCGCCTGCGCGCGGGGGATGACGACGCTGACGGCCGGTTGCTTGCGATGCTCATGTCTGTCCAGTGGGTGCTTTGCGAGAAGGGTGTCGGGCACGGGCATGCATGCGGCATGGATGCCCTGTGCCGCGCCGGATGCTAGTGACTCGCCGCTGTCATGAAAAGACAATAATCGGGCCGCGACGATAACTTTTGGTTGTCTTGAGGTCTACCCTATGAAGCACCCCCGATGAAACCCAACCAGTTGCACGCCTTCGTGGCGGTGGTCGAGCAGATGAGCATTCGCGCTGCCGCCCGCGTGCTGGGCGTTTCGCAGCCGGCGGTGACCAAGATCGTGCGCGAGCTGGAGCGCGAGGTGGGCGCGCCGCTGGTGGAGCGCAGCGTGAAGGGCGTGCGCCTCACCGAATTCGGCCAGGTCTTCGCGCCGCGCGCGCGTCTGCTGCTGGCCGACATGCAGCGCGCACGCGACGAGATTGCGCAGATTCGCGACGGCGCCACCGGCTCGGTGTCGATGGCGGTGAGCGCCTCTTTCGCGCTCACCGTGCTGCCCGCGGCCTTCAAGGACTTTCACACGCGCCTGCCCGCCGTCGACGTGCAGTTCAGCGAGGCGGTGTTGCCGTGGATGCTCGCGCGGCTGCGCGACGGCTACCTCGACTTTGCGGTGGCGCACGTGGTGCCCGGCACGCTCGACCCGCAGTTCGAGGCGCTGGAGCTGTTTCCGGTGCAACTGGTGGTGGGCATGCGCACGCGCCATCCGCTGCGCGGCGCGCGTTGGCTGCGCGAGCTGTACGAGGCCGAGTGGATCCTGCCGGGCGACGACCACCGCGGGCGCGAGTCGGTGGCGCCGCTGTTCACGCCGCTGGGGCTGCCGCCGCCGTCGCGCATCATCCAGGGCCAGTCGGTCACGGTGGCGCTGGGGCTGGTGGGGCACATGGACCTGATCGGCCTGTTCGTCGAGCCGCTGGTCAAGCTCACCTTCAAGCGCCACGGCATCCGCCGCGTCGACATCGAGGAGCAACTGCCGATGCTCAACGTGTGCGTGGTGCGCCGGCGCGGGCAGCTGACGACACCTGCGGCGCAGCGTTTCATCGAATGCATCCAGCAGGCGTCGGCGGTGGCGATGAACGGCTGAGGGCTGACCCGTTCAGGCCAGCATTCAGGCTGGCGGAAAGCCGACGCCGGCCTCGCCGCTGTGCCACGGCGCGTACTTGTGCATGGCGCGCTCGAACAGCGCCGACGCGGTCCAGCCCGCGAGCCAGGCCTGCAGCCGCGGCCAGGGCTGGGCCTCGAACCAGGCGGCATCGACCATGGCGAACTGGCGCACGAAGGGCATCAGCGCGGCATCGGCAAGCGTGGTGTGCGCACCCGTCAGATGGGTCGATGCCGAGAGCCGTGCTTCGAGTCCGTGCAGAAACTGCGCGCCGCGCGCGCGGGCCGGCTCGCCGCCGTCGGCATGGCGGGCGGGGTACTTGTAGCGGTCCAGCTGGGGCTTGAATTGCTCGTCGCACACGGCCACCAGCGCGAGCAGGTCATCGAGCGTGCCGGCCTGGGGCTGCAGCCAGCGCTGCGGGTCGTTGCGCCGCAGGGCCCACAGCATCACGTCGAGGCTTTGTTCCAGCACCGTGCCTTCTTCGGTCAGCAGCACCGGCACCGTGCCCTTGGGCGAGGCGGCGAGCAGCTCGGGCGGCTTGTGCCGGAGCACCACCTCGCGCAGTTCGCACGACTGCCCGCTGGCCACCAGCGCGAGACGGGCGCGCATGGCGTAGGGGCAGCGGCGGAAGGAATAGAGAACGGGGGACATGCGGGGTGCAAGGAGGCGAGGGCGCCGATTTTCGGCCACGGCGGCGGAGTCGCGTGCGGACGGGTTTTTTCAGACAATCGCTTCCCATGGGCGAACGCCTCTTCCTCCGTCTTCACGACGACCCGCTGCAAGGGCCGGAGTCGGGCGTGCCCGCCGGCACGCTGCGCGCGGTTCCCGTGGGCGCGGCGTTGCGCGGTCATGTCGCGCACCTGATGCTGTACCGGGAAACTTTCGCCGAAGGCCGGGAGGTGCGGGAGCGCGTGCTGCCCGACGGTGCCGTGCGGCTGGTCTTCAACCTCGGCGACGCGCCCTCGGCCGGCGACGGCGAGGGGCTGGCGGTGGAGGCCATCGGCGCGTCGGCCGCGCCGGTGGTGGTGCGCCTGCGCCGCAGGGTCGAGGGGCTTTCGGTCACCTTGCGCCTCGGTGCCGCCGCGGCCGTGCTCGGTGTGCCGGCCGGCGAGATCGGCGGCGGTGCGGTGCACCTCGATGCGCTGTGGCACGGCGAAGGCACGCGGCTGCTGGAGCGCATGGCCGCGGCGCCCGACGATGCAGCGCGGGTCGCTTTGCTGCAGGCCGCGTTGCAACACAGGCTCGACGGCGGCAATACTGTCGGGAAAATCGCTGGCAACGCCATCGCCATGCAAGCCGCGCGCTGCATTGCCGCGGCCGGCGGGCGCCGGCCGTTGCGCGATGTGGCCGCCGCCGTCGGCGTCGGCGAGCGGCGTCTGCAGCAACTGTTTCAGATGCACGTCGGCCTGTCGCCGCGCGCCTGGAGCCGGCTCGCGCGCATGCACGGCTGCCTGCGCGCGCTGCGCGAGCAGCCGTCGCCGGCCTGGGCCGATGTGGCGATCGACAGCGGCTTCTGCGACCAGTCGCATCTGGTCAACGAGTTCCGCGCGCTGTGCGGCGTCACGCCGACGGAGTTTCTGGGGCGGGCGGCTTCGGGTTCTTCCAAGACGGCGGGCTGAGGGCTCTTTATCGTCGGCCGTTTCCAGGCAAGGCCATCGAAGGAGCAATGAAGAAGATGCACGACAAGAACACACACCGTCCGCTGAAAGACTGCGTGGCCGTGGTCACCGGCGCGAGCCGCGGCGCGGGGCGCGGCATTGCGCTCGAGTTGGGCGCGGCGGGCGCCACCGTGTACGTCACCGGCCGCAGCACGCGCGCGCAACCCGCACAGAGCTACGGTCAGTTGCTGGCCCTGTCAGATCTGGCGGCGCTGCCCGGCAGCATCGACGACACGGCCGACGAAGTCACGCGCCAGGGCGGGCGCGGCATCGCGGCGCAATGCGACCACGCGAACGAAGACGACGTGGTGGCGCTCTTTGCCCGCGTCGAACGGGAGGCGGGCCGGCTCGATCTGCTCGTGAACAACGCCTGGGGCGGCCACGAGAGCTTCAACGGCGTGTTCGACGCGCCGTTCTGGGAGCAGCCGCTCGCCCACTGGAACACCATGTTCGAGCGCGGCGTGCGCAACCACCTCGTGGCCAGCCGCTGCGCCGCGCCGTTGCTGGTGCGGCAGAAGAAGGGCCTGGTCGTGACCACCACGTTCTGGGACCGCGGCCACTACCTGCGCGGCAACCTGTTCTACGACCTGGCCAAGGCCGCAATGACGCGGCTGGCCTTCGGCATGGCGCAAGACTTCAGGCCGCACGGCGTGGCTTCGGTCGCCGTGTCGCCGGGCTGGATGCGTACCGAGTTCGTGCTGGCCGGCCACCAGACCGACGAGGCGCACTGGCAAGAGCGGCCTGCGCTGGCGCGCACCGAATCGCCGCGCTATCTGGGGCGTGCCGTGGCGGCGCTGGCGGGGGACGCGGCAGTGATGAAAAAAAGCGGCGAGGTGCTGCGCGTGGCCGACCTCGCGGCGACCTACGGTTTCACCGACATCGACGGCCGGCGCATCGAGGCGTTCGAGATGTAGCGCGGACCCGGCCGCCCAGATGTGGCGAGCCGAGCCGAGCCGAGGCGTGCGCGGTAGGACAAATTCGCCTGCTGAAAGCGAAGTACACGGACTCTCGACGAACCGGCAAGACGATCACCATCGCGGCAGCTTCAACGTACTCGCCCCCAGGAGGTGCCCTGCCATGCCGTCCCCGACCGAATTCACCGGCCTTGCGTCCGCCAGCCATCTCGCCCGGTCCAACCCCCTGCGCTTCCCTGGCGAAAGCGCCGCCTACCGCAAGGCGCGCACCGAGTTGCTGGCCGAGGAAATCGATCTGCGCCGGCGCATCGAGCACGTCGCCGAAATGCGCCGCGCGCTGCCGCCGGGCGGCGCCGTGCCGGAGGACTACCTGTTCCAGGGCGTCGAAGGCCCGGTGAAGTTCTCCCAACTGTTCGGCACGCACGACACCCTCATCACCTACAACTGGATGTTCGGCATCCAGCGTGAGCGCCCTTGCCCCATGTGCACTTCGCTGCTGAGCGCCTGCGACGGCCAGATGCCCGACATCCTGCAGCGCGTAGCGTTCGCGGTGATCGCCACCTCGCCGCTGGTGCGCATGACGGCCTTTGCCGAAGAACGCGGCTGGCGCCACCTGCCCCTGTACTCGTCGGCCGGCAACCACTTCAACCGCGACTACGCGGGCGAGAAACCCGACGGCGGCGACAACCCGGCCTTCAATGTGTTCAAGCGCGACGGCGATGTGATCCGCCATTTCTGGGCCGCCGAAATGAGCCCCGGCACCGCCGACCCCGGGCAGGACCCGCGTGGCGCGCCCGACCCGATGCCGCTGTGGAACCTGCTCGACATGACACCCGAAGGCCGCGGCAAGGACTGGTATCCGAAGCTCAGCTACTAGCCCTGCGCCGGGCTGCCGGCAGGCGCGAAAGTCGGTTGCGATAAAACGCAACCTTGTTGCAATGCATTCCTATAATGCAATCCTGTTGCATATATGGAGCCTGCCCTCATGGCCGACCGCCTCCCCGTCACCGTGCTTTCCGGCTTTCTTGGCGCCGGCAAGACCACGCTGCTGAACCACATCCTCCACAACCGCGAGGGCCGCCGCGTGGCGGTCATCGTCAATGACATGAGCGAGGTCAACATCGACGCCGCGCTGGTGCGCGACGGCGGCGCCAAGCTCTCGCGCACCGAAGAAAAGCTGGTGGAGATGAGCAACGGCTGCATCTGCTGCACCTTGCGCGAAGACCTGCTGCTGGAGGTGGGCCGGCTCGCCAAGGAGGGGCGCTTCGACCAGTTGGTGATCGAGTCGACCGGCATCTCCGAGCCGCTGCCCGTGGCCGAGACCTTCACCTTTGCCGGCGAGGACGGCAAGAGCCTGGCCGACGTGGCCCGGCTCGACACCATGGTGACGGTGGTCGACGCCTTCAACTTCCTGCGCGACTACGGCTCGGCCGACAGCCTGGGCCAGCGCGGCCAGTCGCTGGGCGACGAGGACACGCGCACGGTGGTCGACCTGCTGATCGAGCAGATCGAGTTCTGCGACGTGCTGGTGGTGAACAAGACCGACCTGGTCACCGCCGAAGAACGCGAGCGGCTCATGGCCATCCTGCGCAGCCTGAACCCGCGCGCGCGCATCGAGCTGTCGAGCTTCGGCCGCGTGCCGCTCGACCGGGTGCTGAACACCGGCCTGTTCGACTTCGACCAGGCCGAGCAGGCGCCCGGCTGGCTGGCCGAACTGCGCGGCGAGCATGTGCCCGAGAGCGAGGCCTACGGCATTCGCAGCTTCGTGTACCGCTCGCGTTTGCCGTTCCACCCGATGCGCTTCTGGAAGCTGGTGCAAAGCGAATGGGAGGGCGTGGTGCGTTCCAAGGGCTTCTTCTGGCTCGCAAGCCGCGCCACGCGCGCCGGCACGTGGTCGCAGGCCGGAGGTGCGTGCCGCTACGGTGCGGCGGGCTTCTGGTGGGCGGCGGTGCCGCGTGAGCACTGGCCCACCGACGCCGACGCGCTGGCGCTCATCGAAAAGAACTGGGACCCGGCCACGGGCGACGCGCGCCAGGAACTGGTGCTGATCGGCATCGGCATGGACGAAGCGGCGCTGCGCGCGCGGCTCGATGCCTGCCTGCTCACGGAGAACGAGATGCGCTTCGGCGCCTCGTGGTGGCAGAACTTTCAGGACCCGTTCCCGTCCTGGAATACCTGAGGGGTGTCCGCGCGGACTGGGGGCGAGCCCTAAGTCCTGTCTATCTATCTGGCGCATTCCCCGCACGTGCCGTGCAGGGTGAGGGCTGTGTGGCGGGTGTCGATGCCCTGCTTGCGCAAGGCCCGGCCCAGCCGGCCCATGACCTTCGGCAGCTCCGGGTCGGACGGCAGCGCCAGCACTTTGTGGCACTGGTCGCATTCGAAGATGTTGCCCGACGCGGCCTCCACATGGCGCGAGAAGCGGTTGACCCGGTCGGCGCCCACGCGACGGTCGCACAGGCCGGCCTCGACCAGCCGGTCGAGCACGCGGTACACCGTGACGCGGTCGGGCGCCTCGCCGGTGGCGGTGGTGTAGGCCGCGGCCACGTCCTCGTGCGTGAGGGGCTGGGAGGCACGCTCGAGCAGTTCGAGCACCGTCTGCGCGGCGCGGGTGACGCGCAGGCCGCTGTCGCGCAGCAGTGTTTCGCTGTCGAACGGGGCGGCGACGAGAGGGGCCTGGGGCTTCGGGTGCGGGGTGGTGGTCTTCATGCGAAACGCCATTGTGTTGCATACAGGGTCTCCGTGTCGCGCCCGGGGCCGGGTGCCGGCACCGCATATGCCCGAATGGACCTAAGCATCTGACGAATGGGTCGTTCGCTTGCGGGCCGATGCACGACAGAATCGCGCCCCCTGTCTTCTGCTCTCTGCAACCGAAAGTTCTCCATGCGCGTGCGTTCTCCGTTGAAGCTGGCCCTTGCACTGTGGGCCGGCGTTGCACTCGCCACCGCCGCGCAGGCCCAGGCACCGGCCGCGCCCGCGTACCCGTCGAAGGCGGTGCACATCACGGTCGCCAACACGCCAGGCAGCTCGCCCGACGTGCTCGCGCGCCTGCTGGGGCAGCGCCTGTCGGAGCAATGGAAGCAGCCGGTGGTCGTCGACAACCGCGCCGGCGCGGCCGGCATTCTGGCCGCAGACGGCCTGGCCAAGGCGCAGCCCGACGGCTATTCGCTGCTGGTGGGCGCGGACGGCCCCATCACCATCCTGCCGAACATCCAGCCCGGGCTGCCCTACGACGCGCGGCGCGACCTGGTGCCGGTGGTGTCGCTCGGGCAGATCGACTTCGTGCTGGTCGCCAACCCGAAGACGGGCTTTCGCACGGTGGCCGACTTCGTGCGCGCGGCCAAGGCCCAACCTGGCCGCATCAACTACGCGTCGGCCGGCAACGGCAGCCCGCAGCAGCTCAGCATGGAGCTGCTCAAGCAGAAGGCGGGCATCTATGTCACCCACATTCCGTACCGCGGCGGCCCGCTGGGCATGCAGGACGTGATCGGCGGACAGGTGGACGTGATGTTCATCGCCGTGGGCCCCGCGCTGCCGCACATCCGCAGCGGCCGGCTGGTGGCGCTGGGCACCAGCGGCGAAAAGCGCCATGCGCTGTTGCCCGAGGTGCCCACGGTGGGCGACACCTATGCGGGCTACCGTTCGGGCACGTGGTTCGGGCTGTTCGCGCCGGCGCGCACGCCGCAGCCGGTGCTGGACGCCATTGCGGCGGACGCCGGGCGCATCGTGCAATCCACTGCCTTGCGCACCGAGCTCGCGGCGCAGGGCATCGAGGCAACGGGCTATCCGCAGCGCCAGTTTCAGGCGCGGGTGTCGGCCGAGTACGAGCGCTATGCGCAGATCGTGAAGGCGGTCGGCATCAAGCCTGAATAGGGCGCCGCCGCCTCACTTCGCCGACCGGACCACCGCCTTGGCAAAGGCTTCCACGTCGCCGTCGCGGCACACCTCGGCGGCCAGCGGCGCGTGGCCCTGGGTCATGGCGACCAGCGCCATCGCCTTCTTGGGGCACAGGCCCAGGCAGCTGCACTCCACCACTCGAAGGCGCACCGGCATGTGGGCCAGGCCGTGCTTCAGTTCCTTGCGCACCTGCCGGGCGGTGAGCCGGGTAGGGCCGTCCTTGCGTTCTTCGCATTCGCCGCAGACCAGCACGGCGCCGGCCAGCTTGGTCTCGACCAGGGGAGGGGAATGGCTCACGCGGGGTTCCTTGATGTTGTTTGAACCATGGTGGGCGCGCCGCGGCGATGTGCAAGTCAGCCAACCGGCCGTTTCGGTGTTTCCGTGCCTCCCTGCCTCTGGTCGGCCCTGGATGCGCTAAGGTCTCGCCCATCTGTTTTTGAACACTCTCGAGCGACCATGTCCCGTTCCCCCATCGAAATCGAAACCGCCCCCAACCCCACCGCCACGGTGATCGTCATGCACGGCCTGGGCGCCGACGGCAACGACTTCGTGTCCCTGGCCAACGAGCTCGACCTGTCCGCCGTGGGCCCGGTGCGCTTCGTGTTTCCCAATGCGCCGGTCATGCCCGTCACCATCAACGGCGGCTACCAGATGCCCGCCTGGTACGACATTGCTGTGGCCGACCTGGCCGCGCAGGAAGACGAGGCCGGCCTGCGCCGCTCGCAAGCCACCATCGACGCGCTCATTGCCGGCGAGAAGGCACGCGGCATTGCCGCGGAGCGCATCGTGGTGGCCGGCTTCTCGCAGGGCTGCGCCATGGCGCTCATGACCGGGCTGCGTCACGGCGAGCGGCTGGGCGGCATCGTGGGGCTGTCGGGCTACCTGCCGATTGCCGCCACCACGGCGGCCGAACGCCATGCGGCCAACCATGAGACCCCCGTGTTTCTCGCCCACGGGCGGCAAGACCCGGTGGTGCCGCTGGCCGCGGCCGTGCGCTCGCGCGACGCGCTCGTGGCGCTGGGCCACACCGTGGAGTGGCATGAATACACGATGGCGCACTCGGTGTGCATGGAAGAAATTGCCGACCTGAACCGCTTTCTGCTGCGCGTGCTCGGCTAACGGCGCCAGCGCGCAAGGCGCTCCTTCATCGGGCCGCCGCAAGGCCTGAATTCAACGCGCCGTTCGACCGGAGAGCGGGCGCATTGCTTGGGAAGTCTGCTATGAAAAAAGTAGCGAGCTACAGGGTGCCGAAGCCCGGGATTCCCTGCGCAAGCAGTGCCTGCGCGACCGTGCTACCTTCCAGCCCCTCAGAAGATAGATGGGTCATAACAATATGAGCAGCAGATTGCAGGAGAGGTTGGGTGCACTTTCAGCCGCACGACTGAAGGGCATGCGACGCGGCATCGAGAAGGAAAGCCTGCGCGCGCTGCCGGACGGCAAACTCGCGCTCACGCCGCACCCCCTGGCGCTGGGCGCCGCGCTCACGCATCCGCACATCACGACCGACTTCAGCGAATCGCAGCTCGAGCTCATCACCGGCGTGCACGCCAGCGTGGAAGCGGCGCTCGAAGAGCTCACCCAGGTGCACCAGTTCACCTACCGCGTGCTCGACACGCTGGGCGACGAGCGCCTGTGGGTGTCCAGCATGCCCTGCGGGCTGCCCACCGACGAGACCATTCCCATCGGCCGGTACGGCGCTTCGAACGTGGGCCGCGCCAAGAGCGTGTACCGCATGGGCCTGAGCCATCGCTACGGCCGCCGCATGCAGACCATCTCCGGCATTCACTACAACTGGTCGCTGCCCGAGGTGTCGAGCGAGCAGTACTTCGCGCTGATCCGCAACTTCCGCCGCCACGCCTTCTTGCTGCTGTACCTGTTCGGCGCCTCGCCGGCGCTGTGTTCGAGCTTTGTGGCGGGCCGTCCGCACGAGCTGCAGCCGCTGGGCGACGGCAGCATGTTCATGCCGCACGGCACCTCGCTGCGCATGGGCCGCCTGGGCTACCAGAGCGACGCGCAGGCCTCGCTGGCCGTGAGCTACAACAGCCTGGACGGCTACGGCGCCTCGCTGCAGGACGCGCTCACGCGCCCCTGGCCGGCCTACGAGGCCATCGGCATCCAGAACCTGGGCGGCGACTACAACCAGCTGGCCACCAGCCTGCTGCAGATCGAGAACGAGTTCTACGGCACCATCCGCCCCAAGCGCGTGATCAACCCCGGCGAGCGCCCGCTGCATGCGCTGCGCGAGCGCGGGGTCGAATACGTCGAGGTGCGGCTCATGGACCTCGACCCCTTCGAGACGGTGGGCATCAACGCGCAGACCATGCGCTTCATCGACGTGTTCCTGCTGCACTGCCTGCTCAGCGACAGCCCCGACGACACGCCGCAGGAAATTGCCGACCTCGCGCACAACCAGCACCTCACGGCCGCGCGCGGCCGCGAGCCGGGCCTGACCCTGCGGCGCGACGGGCGCGAGGTTCCACTGGCCGACTGGGGCACCGAGCTGGTGGAGCAGTGCCTGCCGATGGCCGCCGCGCTCGACGCGGCGCAAGGCAGCGGCACCCTGCATGCCGATGCGGTGCACGCCGCGCTGGCCGCGCTGCGCAACCCCGACAGCCTGCCTTCCGCACGCGTGCTCGCGGCCATTGAAAACGAGCATGGCAACTCCTTCACCGGCTTCGTACGCGCCCAGTCCGAGCAGACCCGCGAAGCGTTGCTGGGCCTGCCGTTCTCGCCCGCGCAGCAGGCCGTCTTCGAGCAGATGACGGCCGACTCCATCGAGGCGCAGAAGCGCATCGAGGCGGCCGACACCATGCCCTTCGAGATCTACCGCGAGCAGTACGTGTCGCCCACCCGCCTGGGCATGGCGCGCGGCCGCATGGCGGTGGCGGCTTAGCACTTTCTTCTGTTGTTGTCTGCCGGGCGCCCTGCCATGACCACACAGGCGCTGGCGGATGGCCTACAGGCATTGGCCCGCATGGCCCACCGTGCGCGCCAGATGCGGGGCCACGATGGCGCCATGACATTCAAGGCCTACCTCGTTGAAGACAGCCCGGTCATTCGGGAAAACCTGGTGGGCTTCCTGGAGGACTTGGCGCACGCGCACGTGGTGGCCTCGGCGAGCACCGAGGACGAAGCCGTCAACTGGCTGCTGCTGCATGCGGACGGGTGGGACCTGACCATCGTCGACCTGTTCCTCAAGCGCGGCAACGGGCTGGGCGTGATCCACGCATGCCGCAACCGCTCGCCCCACCAGAAGGTGGTGGTGCTCAGCAATTACGCCACGGCCGACATGCGCGAGCGTTCGCAGCAGTTGGGCGCCGACGCGTTCTTCGACAAGTCCGCCGAACTCGACCAGCTGGTCGCTTACTGCGAGCAGGTGCGCGGCTCTTCCCACGGTTGATTCTTGATGCGCCGCTGACGCGCCGGTGACTTGTCCCCCGTGCGGAGGACTGCGCGCGCCCGCCTTTCTGGGTTAAAACGCCACGCTGCCGCCAAGGCGGCGACCGAACAATGGCAACTCCCTAGGAAAGCGACAGAGAGACATGAGCAGCAACAGCATCGACTTCAAGGGCCGCGTGGCCATCGTCACCGGCGCGGGCGGCGGCCTGGGCCGCCAGCATGCGCTGGCCCTGGCGGCACGCGGCGCCAAGGTGGTGGTCAACGACCTGGGCGGCGCGCGCGACGGCTCCGGCGGCACGGCAGGCTCGGTGAGCGCCGCGCAGGCGGTGGTCGACGAAATCAAGGCGGCTGGCGGCGAGGCGATCGCCAACGGCGCCTCCGTGACCGACTTTGCGGCGGTGCAGGCCATGGTCAAGCAGGCGGTCGACGCATGGGGCCGCGTGGACATCCTCATCAACAACGCCGGCATCCTGCGCGACAAGAGCTTCGCCAAGATGGAACTGGACGACTTCAGGCTGGTGGTCGACGTGCACCTGATGGGCGCGGTGAATTGCACCAAGGCCGTCTGGGCGCTGATGAACGAGCAGAAGTACGGCCGCATCGTGATGACCACGTCTTCTTCGGGCCTGTACGGCAACTTCGGCCAGAGCAACTACGGCGCGGCCAAGCTCGCGCTGGTGGGCCTCATGCAGACGCTGAGCCTGGAAGGCGCCAAGAACGACATTCGCGTGAACTGCCTGGCGCCTACTGCGGCCACGCGCATGACCGAAGGCCTGATGCCTCAGGAAGTGCTGGACGCGCTCAAGCCCGAAGCCGTGGTGCCCGCCATGCTGGTGCTGGCCGCGCAGGACGCGCCCAACCGCACCATCCTGTGCGCCGGTGCCGGCACCTTCGAAGCCGCGCACATCACGATGACGCAAGGTGTCTGGTTGGGCGTCGGTGCCGACGCGCCGGAGCAACTGGCCGCCCGGCTGGCCGAAGTGACCTCGCGCGACGGCGACACGGTCCCGCAAAGCGGTGCCGCACAGGGCACCAACGAAGTAGGCAAGGCGATGGCGAACGCCCAGCGGGGCTGACGCTGGCTTGCACGAAGCAGCAGCAGCAGCGCATGCTGCTTCGCCGTTGGGGGAATTTCGGGGGAATTACTCGGCCGTGAAGCTCGCATCCTTGCGGATCGAGTCGCGGTCGCGGTGGTTGTTCAGGCGCCCCAGCGTGCTGTCGAGCACGCGCTTGAGCTTGTCGGCCGCGCCGCGAAAGGCGTCGTCCAGGCTGGCCGCGTGGTGCGTGACCGCCAGCGGCTGGTGGTGCGCCAGGCGCGCTTCCATCACGCAGCACTTGTCGGCGGCGCCGGCCTTGTCGTGGTTTTCGTCGCTCAGATGCACCTCGACACGCGTCACGTCTTCCGCGAAGCGGCTCAGCTGCTGCTTGATCTCCGTGTCGGCCCAGCGTTCCAGCGTGTCCTTGTTCTCGATGCCGTTGCTCGTGTTGACCTGAATCTGCATGCAATGTCCCTGCTGGATGAATGAACGAAGTCCCACTGTGCGCCCTGAAGCAGGGCACCGCGCGTAGGTCTATTCCCTACCCACGCGCCGGGCAGGGTCCGAAATGCAAGGCGAGGGCTCAGCTCTGGATGTAGGTGGTGAGCTGCTCGATGGTGGTTTCCTGGTCCGCGATGATGTCGTCCATCAAGTCCTGGATGGAGATCATGCCGACCACCTTCTCGCCGTCGACCACCGGCAGGTGGCGAAACTTGCGCTGGCTCATCAGCGTCATGCAGGCGCGCGTGCGGGTCTGCGGAGTGACGGTCATGACGTCGGGCGTCATGATGTCGCGCACCTTCACCTCCTTGGAGTTCTTGCCCTGCAGCGCGACCTTGCGGGTGTAGTCGCGCTCCGAGAGAAAGCCCACCAGCCGTTCGCCTTCCATCACCATCAGCGCGCCCACCTCGAAGTGGGCCAGGGTGGACAGCGCATCGAACACGCTGGTGTCGGGGGTGGTGCGCCAGGCTGCGGAATCGTGGCGCTTGAGCAGTTCGGAGACGGGTTTCATCGCGGGTCACTCCATCAAAGGGTTGTCGATTCGACCGACGCTCGGGCGCCGCACTCGGTCAAATGATAGGGGTGATACCTGCCCCGGCAATGCAAAACCCTCTAGGGGATTGCGCGTGTGTGCAACTCGGTTGCAATGCGCGACAACCTGGGGCTGGGCTTGCATCGGTCCCACGGCAACGAGCGCCGCCAGCGCAAAGGCACAATGCCCGCCTGCAGCTATCGAAAACATAGCGCCAGCCTGCGTTCAGGTTCCGGGTCCACAATGCGCACCCGGCCCTGCACAGCCCCCCATTTCAGATTCCCGACAGCGACAGCGCGAAAAGAAAGAACCCCCACCGATGGCGATCCAGTGGTTCCCCGGTCACATGTATTCGACCCAGAAGGCCATCACCGAGCGGGTGAAGGACATCGACGTGGTCATCGAGCTGCTCGACGCGCGCCTGCCCGGCTCCAGCGCCAACCCGATGCTGGCCGAGCTCACCGCCGGCCGCCCGAGCGTGAAGGTGCTCAACAAGCAGGACCTGGCAGACGCCGAGCGCACCGTGCGCTGGCTTGCCCACTACAACGCGCTGCCCGCCACCCGCGCCATTGGCCTGGACGCCAGCCAGACCATGCCCGCGCAGCAGCTCGTGAAGGCCTGCCATGCGCTGTCGCCCAACCGCGGCGGCATGGCCAAGCCGATGCGCGTGCTGATCTGCGGCATTCCGAACGTGGGCAAGTCCACGCTCATCAACACGCTCATCGGCGGGCGCAAGGCCAAGACCGGCGACGAGGCCGGCATCACCAAGATGGAACAGCGCATCACGCTGGCCGACGACTTCTACCTGTGGGACACGCCCGGCATGCTGTGGCCGCGCATCATCGTGCCCAAGAGCGGCTACAACCTGGCCGCCAGCGGCGCGGTGGGGCGCAACGCCTTCGACGAGGAAGAGGTGGCGCTGGAGCTGCTGAGCTACCTCAAGGTGCACTACGCGGCCGGCGTGGCCGCGCGCTTCAAGCTGGTGGAGCTCGACGCCGAGACCATGGCCGGCATGAAGGACGAGGACCTGCTCGACACCATCGGGCGCAAGCGCGGCGCGCTGCTGGGCAAGGGCAAGGTCAACCTGCAGAAGTCGGCCGAAATCGTCATGCACGAGTTCCGTGCCGGCAACCTCGGGCGCGTGACGCTCGAAACGCCCGAAGAGTTTGCCGAATGGCTGGCCGACGGGCAGCGCGCAGACGCCGAGCGCGCGGCGAAGAAGGCCGCGCGCAGCAAGAAGCGCAAGGGCGGCGGCGAACCCGCACCGGACGCGGACGCCGGCGCCGAAGCGCAGGCCTGAGGCCAGGCAGGCGCCGGCGGTTCAGTCCAGCGCGAACAGTCCCCCCGCAGCCTCGTCCAGCGCCGCCGTGCGGCGTGAATCCGGCCGCGGCCCGGCGGCTGCCAGCGCGCGCTGGTACAGCGCGATGCGCGTGGCCGACACCGGCCGGCACAGCGGCCTGGCCAGCGTCTGCGACAGGCCGCGCTCCGGCACCACATAGCGCCCCGGGCTCAGCCGCGCGAAGCGAATGTAGGCCTGCAGCGCAAAGAGCATGTCCGTGTGCAGCGCGTCCATGCGTTTTTCAGCGTCCTTGCCGATCTGCGCATGGCCCTTGGCGTCCTTGCTCACCGGCAGGCCGAGGATGTCGGCCATGTCCACCTCGTAGTGCGTGAAGTCGCCGTACGGGCGCTTGCAGTCGATCATGAAGGTGCGCCAGTTGGCGTGCTGCAGCAGCCGGATGTGCTCGGCCGTCACGTCGAACGCCGCGCGTTGCGCAAAGGGCGGCAGAAAGCCGTAGTGCCCGGGCGCAAAGCTCGCGTGCAAAAAGAAAGCCGAGGTCACGTGCACGAAGCGCTCGAACTCCGGCGACACGGGCGCGCCGCCGTCCAGCGCCTCGCCGAGCTGCTCCAGCGACAGGTCGGGCGGCACGATGGCCGGCGCGCCCGATTCGCAGTCGACCCACTCGGCCCGGCTGCGGCGGAACCAGTCGATGTCTTCCTGCGTGATGGCGATGCTGCCGAGGGCGATGCCGCCGGGGGCGGGGGGCACCGCGGCGGCGGGCGGCTGTGCCTTGCCTGCAGATTCGGCCGCGCTTTTCTGACCGCAGCCCGAAGCGGCCAGCAGGGCGCAGGCGGCCGAGAAGGTCAGCGCACCTCGCCGATGGATCCATCTCACTTTTTGTTCTCCCTTGGAATTGCGTACACGGCATTCGGGCGCCCAAGAATGCCATGCGGGCCTGACGCCCAACTGAGGGCGCGGCAGGGTGTCTTCACCACAGCAACGCGCGCTCGGGGTTCTTCCACAGCAGCCAGCGCTGCTGCTCCAGGTGCCCGCCGGTGCCGATCTGCCCCGGTGCCTGGCGCCCGGCGTCCAGCGCAATCACGCAGACAAAGCCTGCGCAGGTGGTCGCCACCAGCGTCTTGCCGTCGGCCGACACGTCCATCGCGCCCACGGTCGAGCCGATGAAGTGCTGCCAGCGCGCCTGCCCGTCTTCACCGAAGGCGCGCAGGTAGCCGTGCGCGTCGCCGACGATGAACTCGTCGCCGCGGTGCACGCCCGCGTACACGCGCGCGCCTTCTTCGAGCGTGGGCGTGCGCGGGTCGTCGGCGTAGTAGTCGGTGTCCAGGCCGGGCACGTCTTTCAGTTGCACGCCCAGCGTGGCGCCGTTGTAGAAGTGGCAGGCGTTGAGCACCAGGCGATCGCTGCGCCGGTTGAACAGCGCAAAGTGCGGGTACTCGCCGGCCGGGCCGATCTGCGCCTGCAGATTCAGCGCCGCGTCGAACACCAGGTGCCGGCCGTCCTGCCCGCCCACCGCAATCCATTGGCCGTCGGGCGACACCGCGCCGTGTTCCATCGACAAATCGAGGCCGAAGTACTCGGGGTCGAAGTCGTCTTCGGCCAGTTGCTCGGCGAGGTCTTCCCTGCGCGGCATCAGGCGGCGCGCGCCCTGCGCCGACAGCACGAAGATGCCCGATGCGCTGACCAGCAGCACGCGCTGCCCGTCCGGGAACGGAATGAGTTGCGTGGGCCGGGGCGGCGCGGCGAAGCGGGGCGCGGGCACGTTGTCGGGCAAGGCGGGCAGGTCTTCCAGGCCCGTGGGCCAGGGGCACAGCGCCGTGGTCGGGCCTTGCCAGCCGTCGGTCACGCGAATGCCATCGGCCTGCGCCACCGCGAAGAAGCGGCGCGCGGGGCAGCGGCCGAAGAAGTCGATGCCTTCGACACGCTCGACGCTGTCGCCGGTGATGTGCACCACATGGCCGTCTTCGTGGCTTGCGCCGATGCGGGCGAGCACCGAGCCGTCGTCCAGCAGGGCCACCGTCGGAATGTTCTGGCCGTGCTGTTCGAGCCGGGGAATGAGGGGCTCGTGCGCCGGTGGCCAGGCTTCGCGGAACGCGGCGCGCGCGGCTTCGTCGGGCTGGGCCGCGTTGTGCGCCTTCAGTGCGGCGAACAGCGGGTCGAGCAAATGCGCGGTCTTCAACATCTGCGGCTCTTTGCCGGCGGCGTCCCAGCCGTCGCGCAGGCCCGCTTCAACGTAGCGGTTGACGGCCTGGGCGTAGCTTGTGGTCTTGAGTTTCCATTCCTGTTGCGGCGTCAGATCGGTCATCGGGCCCTTCGTCCAAGTTGCATGGTGGGCGCAAAGTTTCGCATGCACGCGGCTGTCGCCAAGGCAACCGCCGGCGCGCTTTCCGTCGCACGCGCGACGACGGATGCAGGTGCCGCTTCCTAGAGTGGGCGCATCGCTTCAAACCCTGGACACACCAACATGCCCAACACCCTCCTCACCCTCCAGGCCATCAACCAGACCGCCGCCTTCAACCGCTGGGCCGGCTTCGAAGTCACCAGCGCAACCAAAGGCGAGGCCGAGTTGCGCATGGATTTCCGCAAGGAAGACATGGGCCAGTACGCCGGCTTCCTGCATGCGGGGCTCATCGGCGCGCTGCTGGACACGGTGAGCGGCTTTGCGGCCGCCACGGTGGCCGGGCGCGTGCTGGCGTCGCACTTCTCTGTGAACTGCATTTCGCCCGCCGTGGGCCGGGCGTTCGTGGCGCGCGGGCGGGTGGTGAAGGCCGGGCGCAAGCAGGTGTTTGCGGCGGCCGAGCTCTATGCGCAGGGGGAGGGCGATGCGCTCAAGCTCGTGGCGACGGGGAATGCCATTCTTGTTCCCGTGGAAGAGTCTGCGGCGATCCCGGCTGCCGAGCCTTCAGCCCTGACTGACTGATACGGTGCGTCAAAGCGCGTAATGAGCCCTTGTTTGGGTCATTACGCACCATCAAAGCTCTTTCAGGCACCATTTTTGCTTTCTTTGGCCGCCGCTCCGACTGATTCGGGTGCGTTGCACCAATTCAAATCAAAAACTGCAAGAAGCTCTCATGGACGCACTCAAACAGGGCGCAGACGCGCTGTTCATTCTTCTCGGCGCCATCATGGTGTTTGCCATGCACGCCGGTTTTGCTTTTCTGGAACTGGGCACGGTGCGCAAGAAGAACCAGGTCAATGCGCTGGTGAAGATCCTGGTCGACTTCTCCGTGTCGACCATCGTGTACTTTCTGGTGGGCTACGGCGTGGCCTACGGCACGCATTTCTTCGTGAGTGCCACCGAACTGGCGGCAAGAAGCGGCTACGAGCTGGTGAAGTTCTTCTTTCTGCTCACCTTCGCCGCGGCCATTCCGGCCATCATTTCGGGCGGCATTGCCGAGCGCGCCAAGTTCTGGCCGCAGCTCATTGCCACTGCGGTGATCGTCGGCTTCGTCTATCCGCTGTACGAGGGCATTGCGTGGAACAAGCACTTCGGCATTCAGGGCTGGATCGCCTCGCTCACGGGCCACGAGTTTCATGACTTCGCCGGGTCGGTGGTGGTCCACGCCGTGGGCGGCTGGCTGGCGCTGCCGGCCGTGCTGCTGCTGGGCGCGCGCCGCAACCGCTACCGCGGCGACGGCTCGCTCAGCGCGCACCCGCCGTCCAACATTCCGTTTCTGGCGCTGGGCGCCTGGGTGCTGTGCGTGGGCTGGTTCGGCTTCAACGTGATGAGCGCGCAGAGCATCGACAAGATATCGGGCCTGGTGGCCGTCAACTCGCTCATGGCGATGGTCGGCGGCACGCTGGTGGCGCTGGCCATGGGCCGGAACGACCCCGGCTTTGTGTACAACGGCCCGCTCGCCGGCCTGGTGGCCGTGTGCGCCGGCTCCGACCTGATGCACCCGCTGGGCGCGCTGGTGGTGGGCGGCGTGGCGGGCGCCATCTTCGTCAAGATGTTCACGCTCACGCAGAACAAATGGAAGATCGACGACGTGCTGGGCGTGTGGCCTCTGCACGGCCTGTGCGGCACCTGGGGCGGCATTGCGGCGGGCATCTTCGGCACGCAGGCGCTGGGCGGCATTGGCGGGGTGAACCTGTGGGCGCAGCTGATCGGCACCGCGATGGGCGTGGCATGGGCCGGGCTGGCGGGTTGGGCGGTGTACGGCGCGCTGAAGAAGGCGGTGGGGCTGCGGTTGACGCAGGAGGAGGAATACGACGGGGCCGACCTGTCGATTCACCACATTTCGGCGACGCCGGAGCGGGAGGTGAATTGGTGAGCTCGACCTTGCGTGAAGCGTATCGGGGCTGAATACGCTTCATTTTTGAAGCGTATTTGCCGGGATTCGGTTGAACTGATCGTGCAGGGCGTGCTGGCGCAGCTGTCATCAGCACAAACGCGCGCCCTGTAGCAAACTCGCCCGACCGTTCCGTTCAACTTCAACCGCCCCATTCAACCGCCCCATGACCCAATCCCCCCCCGCCCTCGAAGTCCTCCCCCGCGACCTGTCTGCCTACCGCAAGGGCAACGTCGGCATCGACTACGTGCACCGCTTCGAGTCCGGCAAGCCCGGCCCGCACGTGCTGATCAACGCGCTCACGCACGGCAACGAAATCTGCGGCATGACGGCCGCCACGCACCTGCTCGACAACAACGTGCGCCCGCAGATCGGCACGCTCACCGTGGCCTTTGCCAACATCGACGCCTACGAGTCGTTCAAGGAAGAGTCGCCTTACGACAGCCGCCAGATCGTGCACAACCTCAACCGCATCTGGTCGCCCGAGTGGCTCGACGGTGCCGAAGACAGCCCCGAACTGCGCCGCGCGCGCATCCTGCGCCCGGTGGTGGACGCGGCCGATCACATCCTGGACATCCATTCGACCAGCCAGCCCGTGGTGCCCTTCTGGGTGTACCCGGCCTTCGAGCGCAATGCCAAGGTGGCGCTGGCCATCGGGCGCCCGTCGGTGCACCTGGTGATGCCCGACGGCCTGGGCTCGGGCACGCCGCTGATCCAGTACGGCAGCCACGGCGGACCCGACGGCAAGGGCGTGGCCATGGTGGTCGAGTGCGGCCAGCACTTCTTGCGCTCCGCGTCGGAGCTGGCTACCGCCGTCACGTATGACTTTCTGGCGTACTTCGGCCTCGTCGAAAAAGACCCGGCCACGCCGGCGCCCGAGCCGCAACGCAGCTTTCAGCTGCTGCAGACCTACGTCATCAAGTCGGAAGACTTTGCGTTCGTGCGCCCGCTGATCGGCTTCGAGACCTTTGCCAAGGGCGAGCTGATTGCGACCAACGGCGACGAGGAAATCCGCGCGCTGTGCGACGACTGCACCATCTTCATGCCCGCGCAACGCACGATCGTCGGGCGCGAGGCGGTGTACCTCACCAAGCCTTTGTGAGGCCGGTGTCTTGAACAGGGCACCCGCCATGAGCCGCTGGCGCGTGGCGGGGCTGGTGTTCGTGTTTCTGTGGTTCGCCATTGGCGGCGTGGCGCATTTCGCGCTGACCGAGACCGAGATGCGCATCGTGCCGCCGTACATTCCCTGGCCGCGCGCCGCCGTGCTGGTGAGCGGCGTGTTCGAACTGCTGGGCGCCGCCGTCTTGCTGTGGCGGCCGACGCGGCGGGCTGCGGGCGTCGGGCTGTTCCTGCTGACGCTGGCGGTGACGCCGGCGCATGTCTACATGCTGCAGAGGCCGGAGCTGTTTGCGAACGTGCCGTATTGGGCGCTGGTGGTGCGGCTGCCTGTGCAGGTGGGGTTGCTGGCGTTGATTGCCTGGTGCACGGCGCGGCCGAAGGTGCTCAACGGATGAGCAGGTGCCGCGGCCTGTCCGCAGTGCCGCAGCAGACTTTGGCTTCGCGGCCGTCTTGGGTGAACGCCGGTCGATTGCTCATGGCCCGCCTTGCGATCAGGCCGCCTCAGCAGATGCCTTGGACTTTGGAATCGTCCTGCCTCGGCACTTCGGATAGTTGGCGCAGCCCCAGAAGCTGCTTTCGTTTTTGGTCGAAGTTCTTTCGACCATCTTGCTGCCGCAGCTTGCGCACGTGGGCCGCCAGTAGTCGCCTTCGTAGGCCACTGCGAGCAAGTCCGCCTGTTGCTCGGGTGTGCGCTGACCGATCACCTTGAGCAGCGCGGCGCCGTCTTGTGCGTGAATGCCGTTCGTCTTGGCAAACGCTGCGGCTTCTGCGGAAAAGGTGGAGCTCGTCACATAGGTGCCGCTCTTCAATTGATGCGAAGCCATGACGCCGAAGAACTCGCGCATTTCCTTCACGCCCACGGGCTTGCTTTGCCAGTGCTTGCACTGGACGATGCGAGGCACGTCGCTGTGCCTGGAGCGCAGCCAGATGTCGACGCCGCCATCGGCGCCGTGCGACTGGCTGCTGGTGGTGAAACCGGCCTGCGCGTAGAGCGCTTCGCACAGTGCTTCGAAGCGGCGCCATTCGATGGCGGCGAGTACAGCGGAGCTCCATTTCTGCTCGCGGCGCTGGGCGGATTCAGGCGGTGGCGGCGCGGATCGAGCAGACGCAGGTGCAAAGGCAGGCTCCGACCGCGCGGCGGCTGGCGCCGATGACGCAGGCCGGACAGCTTTGGCGGCAGGCCGTTCTTGTGGAACGCGTTCCACAGTCTGGAGCGCAGCTTTGCGGGCGACGAGGTAATGCAGCCCGAGCAACACCGCGCCGCACGCCAGCGCTGCCCAGCCTGCGGGACGAAGCGCCGGGCCGAGTGTGCCGACGATAGAGCCCTGCATGAAGTGTGGCCCCGCCAGCAGCAAGATGCCGACGACGACCACCGTCCACCCCTTGTCTGCCAGCTTCATGCGTGCGCGCTCACGGCGCCGCCCGGCTTTTGTTTGTATTGCCATTCCTCGCCCGCCCTTGTTTGAGTAGCGCGAGTTTAGAAGCGGGGGTGACACATAGAACTCAGGGTGACTACTCAATTCGCATTGCGCAGCGGATCGTTGCGGCTCACACAGGTACAGCCTCGCGAAGCGCATGGGACCGAAGCGCGATGAAGCAGCTTGCCTGCTCTCAACCCGCAACAAACAACGCCGGATCCACCATCGCCCGGTTCAGCATCACCCCCCAATGCAGATGCGGCCCCGTCACCCGCCCGGTCGCGCCCACCGCGGCCAGCGCTTCCCCGGTCTTCAGCACGTCGCCGACCTTCACGTCGACGCGGCTCAGGTGGCAATACATCGTCAGCAGACCGCCGCCATGGTCGAGCCACACCGTGCCGCCATTGAAGAAATAGTCCCCCGTGTCGATCACCTTGCCCGGCAGCGGCGCCAGCACCGGCGTGCCCGTGCCCGCTGCAATGTCCATCCCGCTGTGCGGATTGCGCGACTGCCCGTTGAACACGCGGCGCAGCCCGAACGAGCTGGAGCGGCGGCCCGGCACCGGCACGCGCATCTGCAGCGCGGCATCGGCGCGCAGGTCGGTGAGCGTGGCCATCACGCCGGCGAGGTGGTCGCGCTCCTTCACGTAGCGCGCCTCGTCCTCGGGAGACAGGTCGACCGTGCGTGGCGCCACGGTCAGGCGCTGCTCGCGGTATTGCTTGGGCGAGACGGTGTAGGCGACCTGACGTTCGGGCTTGCCTTCGGCACGCACCGTGATGCGGGCGTCGCCGGGTTCGGCCGCGAGCGGAATGCCGACCAGCGCGGTCCATTCGATCGGGTCGCCGAGCACCAGCACGGGCACGTCGCCGGCGAAGGCCTTGGGACGCGTGGCGGCCGGGCCGAGCGACAGGCGCGCGACGCCGCCCGGCACCTGCGACGCATGCGGCCACACGTCGGGCACCGCTGGCTTCTTTGTCTTGGCCGAGGTGGCGGCGCTGGCGTGCATGGCCGGCAGCGCAAGCAAGCCGAGGGCGCCGAGCACGGTGCTGCGGCGGTTCAGCGTGGCGGAGGGCAGGTCTGAGAAGGGATGGTTCATGTGCATTGAAAAGATTCGGATATGAGTTCGGCCGCGGCTCAGCTCGCGCGCTGTTCCAGCCAGGTGCCGGGCGCGAGGCCATCGAGCGTGTAGGGCCCGATGGCGGCGCGCACCAGGCGCAGCGTGGGCAGCCCCACGGCAGCGGTCATGCGCCGCACCTGACGGTTGCGGCCTTCGCGGATCGCCAGCTCCAGCCACGCGGTGGGAATGCTCTTGCGTTCGCGGATGGGGGGCTCGCGGCGCCACACCTCGGGCGGCGGGTCGAGCAGGCGGGCGCGGGCCGGGCGCGTGGGGCCATCGTTGAGTTGCACGCCGCTGCGCAAGGACGCCAGCGCCGCTTCGCTCGGCACGCCCTCCACCTGGACCCAGTAGACCTTCTCCATCTTGAAGCGCGGATCGGCGATGTGCGCCTGCAGCTTGCCGTCGTCGGTGAGCAGCAGCAGGCCCTCGCTGTCGGCGTCCAGCCGGCCGGCGACGTACACGCCGGGCAGGTCGATGAAGTCCTTCAGCCCGCGCCAGCGGCCCTCGGGCGTGAACTGGCTGAGGACGCCGTAGGGTTTGTTGAAGCGGATGAGGCGGGAGGAGGCGGTTGGCAAATTCATGGGTGGGGCAGCGCGTGGCGCGTCGGCCAACTGCGGCTGAGAGTCTCTCACCAGTTGCCGCTGATGCGTGTTGTCAGCTGGCTCGGTGGCAAATGGCGGCTCGGTTTTCCGTATGAATCGTGCAAGTACGTTTTCACACGGAAAAGCCTTTGAAATCAACGGTCTGGCAAAAGTCGCGCGCTGTCGCGGACGGCGTTGGGGTTGTTCGGGTGTCGACGCAAAGGTCGGCGGCGGGCCACGAGCGAGAGAGTGGCTGTCCTGCACTGCATATGCGTTTGGCGCGCCTTAATTCTCAGCAGCACAGCAAACAACAGGAAATCCGAAATGACGATGCGAAGCCTCATCCAACTTTCGAGCGTGGCAAGCGCCGGCCTCCTGCTGGCCGCTTGCAGCAGCACCTCCATTCGCGTCGGCGGCGCGCCCGACGCCAGCGTGAAGAACTGCGTGGCCGTCGCCGCGCGCGAATTGCGGGTGCAGCCGGGCAGCATCGCGGTGGACAGCGGCTCCACGCCGCGAGATGGGGTCTACACGATCAACCTGAAGGTCGGTCCGCAAGGCCGCTCGGCCGTGTGCACCACCGACGAAAACAGCGCGGTGCTGGGCGTGGTCTACAAGCGGCCTGAATAAACGCACCGTCTAAGAACGCGCCGCACGAAAGAAAAAGCCGGCGCCATCACGGCCCCGGCTCTTGCGGATGAGTGCGCGCAGGGCCTTACTTGCCCCAGCCGTCCCGCATCCCCGCCGCGCGGTTGAACACCAGCTTGCCGTCCTTCGCATCGCGCACGAAGTACCCGTGCCGCTCGAACTGAATGCCCACCCCAGGCTCGGCATTCGCCAGCGAAGGCTCCACAAACGCCGAGCACACTTCCAGGCTCGTCTTGTTCAGCTCGTCCAGCAGCTCGCCGCTGCCCGGGTTGGCTTCGGAGAACAGCCGCTCGTACAGCCGCACCTCGGCCAGCACCGCGTCCGCCGCGGCCACCCAGGTGATGTTGCCCTTCACCTTGATGCCGTCCGCGCCGGGCGTGCCGCTCTTGGTGTCGGGCACCAGCGTGGCCTGCACCTCGATGAGCTTGCCTTGCGCATCGCGCGTGGCGCCGGTGCATTCGATGACGTGGCCGTACTTCAGCCGCACCTTGTTGCCCGGGAACAGGCGAAAGAACCCCTTGGGCTGTACGTCTTCGTAGTCGGTGCTTTCGATCCACACCTCGCGGCCCAGCTTGAACTCGCGCTTGCCCATTTCGGGGTGGTGCGGGTGCACGGGGGCGGAGCAGTCGTCGAGCACGCTTTCATCCTTGCCGGGGCCGCCCATCAGTTCGCCCCAGTTGGTGATGACCAGCTTGACCGGGCTCAGCACGGCCATCGCGCGCGGGGCGATGGGGTCCAGGCTGTCGCGCAGCGCGGCTTCGAGGCTGGCGTAGTCGATCCAGCCGCCCGACTTGGTGGTGCCGCTGCGTTCGCAGAACAGGCGCAGCGCCTCGGGCGTGTAGCCGCGCCGGCGCAGACCGGCAATGGTGGGCATGCGGGGGTCGTCCCAGCCGTCGACGTGGCCCTCTTCGACCAGCTGGCGCAGCTTGCGCTTGCTGGTCATGACGTGGGTGACGTTCAGGCGCGCGAATTCGTACTGGCGCGGGTGCGGGCTGGCGATGAGGCCGCCTTCGGCGAGGCGGTCGAGCAGCCAGTCGTAGAACGGGCGCTGGTCTTCGAACTCCAGCGTGCAGATGCTGTGGGTGATCTGCTCGAGCGCGTCTTCGATCGGGTGCGCGTAGGTGTACATCGGGTAGATGCACCACTTGTCGCCGGTGTTGTGGTGGTGGGCCCGGCGCACGCGGTACAGCGCGGGGTCGCGCATGTTGATGTTGCTGCTGGCCATGTCGATCTTGGCGCGCAGGATGGCGGCACCGTCGGCCACCTGGCCGTCGCGCATGGCGCGAAAGCGCGCCAGGTTTTCTTCGGCGCTGCGGGTGCGAAACGGGCTGTTGGTGCCGGGGGTGTTGAAGTCGCCGCGGTTCGCGCGCACTTCGTCGGCGGTTTGTTCGTCCACGTAGGCCAGGCCGGCGCCGATGAGGTATTCGGCCGCCTCGTACATGAAGTCGAAGTAGTTGCTGGCGAAGTACTCGTGCGGCTGCATGGTGCCGGGGGCGCTGGGGCGGTCGGCCAGGTAGGTCTCGTAGCCGAGCCACTTGACGGCGTCGCGGATGGAATCGACGTACTCCTGGTCTTCCTTCTCGGGGTTGGTGTCGTCGAAGCGCAGGTGGCACACGCCACCGTATTCCCTGGCCAGCTCGAAGTTCAGCCAGATGCTCTTGGCGTGGCCGATGTGCAGGTAGCCGTTGGGCTCGGGCGGAAAGCGCATGCGCACCTTGGCCGGGTCGGCCATGCCCTGGGCATGGTGGGCGGCGCTGCCGGGCGATCCGCCCCACTTGCGGCCTGCGTAGGCGTTCTGTTCGAGGTCGTTCTCGATCACGTGGCGCAGAAAATTACTCGGTGCAGCGGTCGTTTTGGCGCCGTTTTTGTCGGTCGGGGAGGTCATTGGGTCATTCTAGAGGGCGGCCCTCTGGGGTTACCTTTGGCAACGTTCTTCACATTGCCCCGTGCACCTGGTTTGCAATTGGAGCGTTCAATACACACATGGGCGGTTCACCCGAACCCGGCCCACCGATTCAAGGAGTCCGACATCATGAGCCTCACCCGTTCTACTTTCTTCAAATGGGCCGCCGCGGGCGTCGTGGCAGCCGGTGCATTGTTCGCAGCCACCTCGGCCAGCGCGCGCAGCGACGTGAGCTGGTCCATCGGTGTCGGCGTGCCAGGCGTGGCGGTGGGCGTGGGCGCACCGGCCTACTATCCGCCGGCTCCGGCCTACTACCCGCCGGCCCCCGTGTACTACGCACCGCCGCCCCCGGTCTATTACCGCCCGCCGCCGCCGGTGTACTACCGTCCGGCCCCGGTGTACTACGGACCGCCGGCGTATTACGGCCCGCGCTACTACAACCGCGGGTACTACCGCGGCCATGGTCACTGGCGTTGAATTGCGACGAAATCGCCACGAAATTCGTGACTGAATGAAAAAGCCGGCCCTGAAAAGGCCGGCTTTTTCTTTGGGCGCGCGCGCCTGTCGAATTCACATGGCGCGAAACAGGTGGGCGTAGAGCCGGCTGACCGGGATTTTCTCGGCGCGCCCGCGCAGCATCAGGTGCATCTTGCCGGCCTCGTCGCGGTGCACCGACGCGATGGCCGCGCTGCGCACCACCACCGCGCGGTGCACTTGCCAGAAGGTGTCGGTGTCGAGCTGGGGCAGCAGTTGCTTGAGCGGCGTGCGGATCAGGTACTCGTGCGTGGCGGTCAGCACGCGCAGGTATTTGTCGGCGGCCTCGAAATACAGCACCTCGTCGACGGGCACCATGCGCACGGTGCTGCCGCCGGCGTCGCTGGCGGCAATGATGCGCAACGGGGCCGTGCTGGCGGGCGCTGTTGTAGCGGCCTCCACGCCCGCAGCGCCAAGCACCTGGCGCCACTGCGCGAGCGTGCGCTCCAGCGCCTCGTCGGCCACGGCGGCCGTCGGCGCCGACGGCCTTGCACCCAGCGCCTGTTGCAGCCTGCCGACGGTCTTGCGCAGCCGCTCGGGCTGCACCGGCTTGAGCACATAGTCGATCGCCTGCGCCTCGAAGGCGCGCGCGGCGTATTCGTCATAGGCCGTCACAAACACCAGCTGCGGCATCGGCGCCTCGTCGGTGGGCCAGCAGTCGGCCAGCTCGGCGGCGGCGCCCAGGCCGTCCAGGCCGGGCATGCGGATGTCGAAGAACAGCACCTGCGGCAGCAGGCGCAGCGCCTCGCGCACGGCGCTGCGGCCGTCGCCGGCGGTGGCCACCACCTGAAGCTCGGGCCAGGCGGCGGCCAGTTCGGCCTTGAGGGCCTGGGCGAGCAGGGGCTCGTCTTCGGCGATGAGGGCGGTGGGGTTCGGCATGTGTGTCTTTGTCGGGTGTCTTTGTCTTGCGTGTTCTGTCGTGCGTCAGGCCGGCAGCGGAAAGCTCAGCGTGGCGCAGGTGCCGCCGCCGGGCGCGGGCGCCAGGCTCATGCGGGCACGGTCGCCGTACACCGTGGCCAGGCGCTCGCGCACCTGCGCCACGCCGAAGCCGCTGCCATCCTGCGTGGCGGAGGTCATGGAGGACGGTGCGGCCTCATCGAGCCCGACGCCTGTGTCACTCACCTCGATCACGACCCGGCCGCCCTCCCGGTGCGCGCGCACCGCGATGCGCCCGCCTTCCACCTGCGGCTCCAGCCCGTGGCGGATGCTGTTTTCCACCAGCGGCTGCAGCAGCAGCGGCGGCACGGGCGTGTCGCGCAGGCCGTCGGGCAACTCCAGCGTGTAGTGCAGCCGGTCGCCCATGCGCACCGACATCAGCGCCAGGTAGTCGCCCAGCCGGTCGAACTCGGTGGACAGCGGATGCGACAGCGCGCGCGAGCCGCTGAGCGTGGCGCGCAGGTAGCTGTTGAGGCGGTCGAGCATGGCCACCGCGCGCGGCGGGTCGATGGTGATCAGCACGCGCAGGTTGGCCAGCGTGTTGAACAGCATGTGCGGCTCCAGCTGCGTTTCGAGCAGCTTCAGCCGCGCCTCGGTGGCGTCGCGCTGGGCCAGGTCGATCTGGCTTTGCAGGTGCTTGCTCTTGCCCAGGCTGTAGAAGAAAAAGCACATGCCGATGGTGGTGGCGACGGTGATGACGACGCCGGTGGCCAGCTTGTGCCCGCTCAGGTCCATGAAGTCGAAGGCGGGCGCGCCGGCCCAGGCGTCGCCGATGAGGTTGCCACCCAGAAAGCCGATGGTCACCCCGATGGCCACCAGCACGTAGCCCCAGCCGCCGTGCGGCCAGCGAATGTCTCGGTGGCCGGTGAGCAGCAACCGGCTGGTGTCGATGAACAGCCAGCTGATGATGCCGATCGACAGCGAATAGACCAGGTGCACCGCCCAGCCGCCGCCGCTGGTGATGGTGAGCGCGCTGGCAATCAGGCAGCAGAACACGGCGGTGATCAGGCCGTGGCGCAGCATGTCCCGCACGTTCTCGGACCCGAAGCGGGGTTGGGTGGCTGCCTGGCCCACGCTCACCCGCGGTTCCCGCTGTTCACTGCACGCAGCGCGCGGCGTTCGCGCTCCACCAGGCGGTTGTAGAAGCCGCCGCCCGGCGCCACGAACCAGACCGCCGCGCCGTGCACCAGCAGGCCCAGGCCCCAGCCCATGAGCGGGTAGATCGCCCAGGTGTGGCCCCTGACCGCCGACAGCCCGACCAGGCCGAGGTTGACCAGCACATAGAAGAAGGCATGGATGTACCAGCCCATCTTGGCGCCGGCGCGGCGGCGGGCGAGGCGTTCGACGTCGGAGGG
>NNBV01001243.1_pt1 | contig 72165 bp, 72 predicted proteins | sample 1173771 | NCBI WGS metagenome assembly NNBV01 (sample SAMN07173938, study PRJNA388173) | plant metagenome | isolation source: symbiotic tissue sample KVS11 | place: Norway: Troms, Kvaloya island | reverse complement strand
CGCTGAGACGATCAACGGCCTCTACAAGGCGGAGCTGATCCACCGCCGCGGACCCTGGCGGAGCTTCGAGGCAGTCGAGTTTGCCACGCTTGCCTGGGTCGACTGGTTCAACAATCGCCGGCTGCTGGAGCCTATCGGCAACATCCCGCCGGCCGAGGCCGAGGAGCGCTACTACGCCATGCTGGACGAGCCAGCCATGGCGGCGTGACTCAAACGAAATGGCCTCCGGGAAACCCGGCGCGGTTCAACATTTCGACAATGCGCTCCCATTGCGGGATTTCGCGGTCGATCATCGCGGCTTCTTCGACCCAGTTGCCGCCGCCATACGCAGGCGCCCCAGCCGCCCCCGAGCCGTCGTTATACATCCCGAGCCCACTGGTCGGGTCGGGCGGCGCCGGGCCTGACGTGTTGGCGTCGGGCACCCAACGCCGCGTCGTGGTCGGCTTGCCGTCGCGGTCTAGGACCGGCTCGGATAGCTTGTAGCTGCCGTTCTGCTGGTAGCGCACGGTTCCCAGCGGGCCGGTTTCGTTGGCGTTGCCGAGCACGGTGTTGGCAACAGCCGTTGAGACGTTGGACCCGGTCTGAGCCCGCGCCGTGGCGTAGGGGTCAGGGGACGGCGGGGGATCTGGCTGCGACTTGCCCATTAGGCTTCCCCTTCGCAATTGCTGATCTGCTTGAAGGCTTCGTAGTGCGAGGCTGCCTCGCTCCAGTAGACGCCGGTCAGCCGCAGCAGGTGGTCCACGGTGACTGAATCTTGTGGCGCCATGCGCAGCATGAAGGAGATGTGCTCCAACCGCCCGATTGCGGCGGAAACTGCCAGATTGCTCGCGAGAAGGTGGGCCTCACCGGGCCGACCTTGCGAGCCCTCACGAGGCTTTTGCATGTACCATGTGGCTTCGGTGCCAGCGCTGGTGTTGCTCATGCCGACACCGAGCGGTTGTTCGTCAGCATCAAGATGGCGAGCTGGTCACGCAGCATCGTGCGGACAACCCGCCCGACCTTCATCTTGCGGCGGCACGCTTCCAGCTCGATAGCCGAGCGAAGGTCTGGCTCTACTCGCGCGACAACGCGAGCGGCCTTGACGGTTTTCAGCTGGGACATTGCCACATCGCCTCGTTTCATGAAGCGCATTATGCCGGATTTCAGAAATTGTGCAACAAAATCAGCTAGATAACCGTTGGCATGCGCTGGCGCGCGTAGGCATGCGCTGACAACCCCTTGACTCTCAGTCGAGCTATGTTCTTTCTTTGTTCTCGACGCCCGAGGACGAGTGATGTCAGCGCAGACAGCAGATCAGCAAAACCTGGACAGCTCGATTGACGCCGAAATCACGGCGCTGATCGAGGATCTGATTGAGGAGCACGAGGGCTTCGAGCGAGCGGCGCTCCGTGCCCTGGCGCGCAGCTACCTGCTGCTGCTGTCCGAGAGCCAGAGGCTGAATGTTGACGCCGATAGGTCGTGCTCGCGCGGCTTCTTGCGCGGCCTATTTTCGGAAGGCGCGCGGCCGATGGCGGTTGATGACGAGCCGTGAGCGACCACCCTCCACAGACCCCCGCCCAAGCGTTGAGCATGGGCTGGTCGTGGCTCTCGCTGACGTGCGTCGGTTGCAGCCACAAGGGCGAAGTACGGTTTGACGATTTTCGAATTCGCCAGTCGGCTCAGCCGCTAGCAGGACTGCTACGCAAGGCCAAGTGCTCTCGCTGCGGAGGTCGGGAGTTCAACATGACGATTGCGATGCGTTTGACGGAGCACGGCCAGCCCTTTCCTCATCACCTCCCCATCGAGTGCGAAGGCGATGCCATCATCGCTGCCCGGAGGAACTGACGGGGCGCGTTTAAGCCTCTGGCGCGCGCCTGCGTTCTATCTCGCTTGCGACGGCGATCCAAAATCGCTCGGCCAATTCATTATCCTCGGCGCGAGCTTGTCGGCCCAGCCGCATAGCGGCAAGGTGTGCGCCTTGGCCTTGGTCACGGATCAGCATCCCAGCGGACACCGAAACAGATCGCTGCCAAGCCTTCCGTCTCGCGAGTAATCGAGATGATAGGTTGTACATACACCGGATGTATCAACGGCCTAAAGACAGTCAATTCGGTCCGAATATTCATCATAATGATTAGGCTTACCCCCCGATGTGCAATCTCTACAGCCTGACGAAAGGCCAGGCCGCGATTGTCGCCCTGGCACGCGCCATGCGGGACACGACAGGCAACTTGCCGCCTCTCCCCGGCATCTTCCCCGACTACCCCGCGCCCATCGTCCGCAATGCCCCTGACGGCGTGCGTGAGCTCGCCATGGTGCGGTGGGGCATGCCGTCGTCGAAGCAGGCGATCTATCAGGCCGCGACTAAACGAGCGGACAAGCTTCGCGCGAAGGGCAAGGAGGTGGATTTTCCCGAACTGCTCCGGATGGAGCCCGATGGCGGGACCACGAACGTCCGCAATACCGCCAGCGCGCATTGGAAGCCATGGCTCGGGGTCGGCAATCGCTGCGTCGTGCCGCTGACAAGCCTCAGCGAGTTCGACCACGGCGCGAAGCAGGACGTCTGGTTCGCGCTCTCGCCGGACCGGCCGCTGGCGTTCTTCGCGGGGATCTGGACTTCGCAGTGGACCGGGGTGCGCAAGATCAAGAATGGGATGGAGACGACCGACCTATTCGCCTTCCTAACGACAGACCCGAATCGCGAGGTCGGTGCCATTCACCCGAAGGCGATGCCGGTGATCCTGACCGAGCCTGAGGAAATCGAGATGTGGATGACGGCGCCGTGGGAGCAGGCGAAAGCGCTACAGCGGCCATTGCCGGACAGCACATTGGTCGAGGTCGCACGCGGCGTGAAGAAGGATGGCGCGGCTTAGCCTAAGAGCCCGATGCAGAGGCGCTCGGCATCGTATCCCCAGAACAAAGATCAAAATTTCGAGCCTAGTCCGCGCCGCGCGCGCCTGGTCTGCGGAACTTTATGGCCTAGCCAGCCATTGGTATGCTCACGGAGGATCTGTAACATGCTGCGCAAACTCGCACTATTCGGCATTTTTGGTGCCATGCTCGCTTCAACGGTGCCAGCGACGGCGCAGCTATACGGTGATCCATTCGGCGGAATTCGGCGACAGGCAGCGCCTCCGCCCCAAGCAAATCCATATGACCGCGGATATGACGACCGCCGGGGTAGGCGGGACTATGATCGAGGGCCGCCGCGCGGACGTTATGATGACGGCGGCCGTCGTGGCGGACGATTTGGAGATTACTGCGCGACCTCGCGCGGCGCCTGCCAGACCCGGCCCCAGCCCGTCGGCACCTCCTGCCGCTGCGACATCGACGGCCTGACCAAGCGCGGCATCATACAGTAGCTGGATCGACCCCTTGTCCCCCAGACAAGTGCGCTAGACCCTGTGACCATTCCCGTGTGAAGGGAGTGCTCGACGCAGCGGTTTAGGAACCGTTGCCCGCTAGAGCGCTCCCTCCTTTCAAGCGGGAATCTACAATCGACTGGGTCAATTGTCGCGGAAGAAGCTGACTCCGCGCATTGTGTGCTTTAGCACTCGCGGGCGGCCACTGCTGGGCCGCCTTAAATAGAGGGGTCAGCGTGACGACCCCGAAACTCGAAGCAGAGGGTCGTTCATGAAGCGCGTTTCGATCATCGCGAGCGTCGGATTGTGCCTTTCAGGGTGTGTACAGGGCGGAACCGATGGCGCCCGATCTGACTACATCAACACGCGCGTCGGCTCGTTGTCGGAACGACGGGATGCATTCAAGTCCGTTACCGTGGTCAACGCCAGACCTGTGGGCATGACGGCGCTCGGCGAGATATCGACTGATCGTTGCCATCGGTATTTCACTGAGGCAGCGCCGAGCGAAGGCGCGATAATCAGTGACCTGAAGTTCAACGCATATGGGCAGGGCGCCGACGCTATCCGGATTGTCAGCATCACGACGGAGCCCGGCCTAGCCTCTAACTGCTGGCACATTCTACGTGCAAAGGCAGAGATCTACTCGCGTTGACCCAGAGGTCTAAGGCTCTGTCGCAGCCATTGCGCTCCAGGTGGTTACGGCGTCGAGACTCCGGCTACGAACGCAGTGGCGCCTGTGCCGCCCGCAAATCGGTTTACAAAACCGGCTGGCGACCGAACTGGCGATGATCAATGAGAACCTGTGCCGGGCCGAACTGTCCCCCGCCGACAGGGCGACACAGATAGCCCGGCGCAAAGCCATCTATCTCGAACTGCACCCCGAGACGGCCGCTGGCGTTGCTGGTGCTGAGGCACGTTGGAATGCAGGCGACAACTTGTCGATTGCATACGAGACGGCTGAGGCCATCGGCGCGACTAGCAGCGATGTTGGCGTGGTTGATTAGCCGCGACGGTGCGACGGCTCGCATGCCACTCTGGATTGCGGGTATCGCGAGAAGAACGGCGCGGCCGGAACGAGCGAGCGCGGCGAGAGTTGATCTCTGCGAGCTATGCCCTCGTCGCGTAGGCGCTTCGCAGCAAAGGTGTTCAACATGCCGTGGCTGAAGCTGATGGCTTTATTATTGCCGCTTGGCGTCGCCCTCGCAGCAGTGCCCATAGCGTTCAGTGCGCCGTCCTTCGACGACGTTATTCGCCCCTGCATGAACTTCGAAGCGATGGAGCCGCCCGCACAACGCGCGGCGACCGCCTGTGCTTCGTGGAGGAACGCCAAAGCCTAAAGGTGGTTGTCCTTCAGCGAATTCGGAGCGAGACGGGCCGCGCACAATCGTTGCGCGCCATCCTCAATGAGTGTCGAGCGACGGCAGCGCACCTCCGCTGACGCGGGTCGCGGCGGCGCTTGCCTCGTCGGGCTAGCGCTTCCGTCCCTGCCCTTTGCCTCGCGCCTGCGCAACGACAGCGGGCTCATCCGTCAGCGCCCCGCGACGCTCCGCCTTTTCGCCCTTTTTCGCGCCCGTCTCGGCAAGAACGCGATCCACGGCATCGGCCGCGTCGGTTCGCACAACGTCTGCGTTGGCTTTCTGCTGCTCAACTGAAGCGGCAGGGTCTTTAGAATCGGAATGGCCTCGCCCAAGCTTGGCCAATCTGACACCCGCGCCGCCGCCGTTTTCCGGGATTAATTGAACCCCCGCCGTTGTTAGGGCCTCAGCCAGCGCCTTGTTGTTCATCGTGGCCAACTTCGCGGTCTCATCCTTCGCCTCGAAAGCGCCGATCGTTGACTTCGAGACGCCGGACGCCTCCGCGAGATGGTCCTGCTGCCAGCCGACCAGAGCCCGACCGGCTTTGAGGAGGCGAGGTGTCAAACGGATCATGAGCGAAGCCCCATAGCTGTATTACAATTGCAGCCCTGTTGACACGATACAGATAAGCTGTATCCTGATTGCAGGTCCGTAACTGAGATACAGCAAATGGCTCGCGCTTCCAACTTCCAAGGCCACGTCGCCTTCGACAAAGCCGCCATCATGCGCCGTGCCCATGCCGAAGGCCGTTTCGACCTGGCCATGTGCCGTTCGCTGGCCGAGCGTCGCGCTTCATTCTCACGCTGGCTGACGAAGACATGGGCCATCGCCAAGCGTGAGGCTTCGGATCTGCGCCGCCACGCCGAGGAAGCCGCCGCCATCCGCCGCGCCATGGCCGCCCGCGCAGCCGAGGCCGTCGCCTTAGTCGCCTCTCACGGCGGGGCTGAGGGCATCCGGCAGGCGATCGAGGCCGAGCATTATCGCCAGCATTTCAATCCGGCCCGCATCGAGACGCTGCGCGCCGCGCTCTCCAGCATCGGAGCCTGAGCCATGCATATCAGCGCCCTTGCCTTCACCTATTGGATGGAAGCCGCTCGCGAGGATCTGGCGACACTTCCTGCCTACCGCGCCCTGCCTACCGCGCCCTGTCTGTCCGCGCCGGAATCCTGGCTCGCGCCGAGGCATGCGTTCGGCTCGCGTTGCGCGCCGCCAACGCCATGAGCTGCGCACCCCGGAAGGCGCTCTGCTTTCAGGCCCTCAACTGGTTGCGCGCCGCTCAGGCGCACTGCCGCACGCTCGATATCGCCGCCTAGCCCATCACGCTGTCACATCGTTGGAGACACCCAATGCCGAACGCACCCGTTGCGGCAGCCGTTAGCGGCTTGCCCGAATTCGACATCGCCGAGTCGATCTTCCCCAAGCACAGGCTCGCGACGATGAGTATGTGCGATCTGGCCCAGCTCTCGCAGCTCCTGTCGTCCATCCAGGGCGCGATAACTGCCAGTTCGATGATCAACGGCCCCGGCGGCCTCACCCCCGCATGCGCAATGCTCCAAGATCTGAGCGGGGTCATCATAGGCGCCATCTCAGACATCACCGCCGTAGCCAGGGCTCATCAGCCCACCAACCAGCACGAAGCAAACTGGCGCGGCTGGGTGCTCGTCAGCAATGCCGCTCTGTTTTGCGATGACCTGTCCGAAATCGCCGTGATGGCAGCCGGCGCCGCAGCAGCCGCATGCAGCCTCAAGCCGCCTCGCCACTAAACCGTCGTCCTCCCTTGCCACTGGAGTGCTCTGCCATGTCCAACCTGTTCGATCGCCGCCGGATGCTGCTCGGCCTTGCCGCCGCCTCGACCGCAGCCGCCTCGCCGCTGGCCGCCGCGCCGTGCAAAGCCGAGAACCCCGCCTTGCTGGAGATGGCGGCCAAGCTGCCGGCGACCGTGAAGCGTTATCAACACGCACGCGACCATCAGGCGGCTATCGAGGCGAAATGGACGCCGCAATGGCCGCTGGCCCCTGAGGAAATTACCGAGCCTGGAAAGCCCGCCTGCTATGACATGGAGCGCACCTTTGCCGGCGGCGCCCTTTACCGGAAGGGCGAAGCCCGCGCCCGCCGCGTATTCCGAGCCTCGCATTTCCGCTGGGAAGCCGACGCCGCCCGCCGCGCCCTGCGAAAGAAGAAACTCGCCGAGAGCGACCGCGCCGAGTGGCAGGCCGAGCTTGCCAAATGCGAGCGCCTTCAAGCTGTCGCGGCCAAGTACGAAGCCGAGATTGCGCGGATCAAGGCGGGCTCGACCGACTATGAGCCCGCATGGAAAGCCCATGGCGACGAGGCGAACGCTCTCTGCGCTCTTGTCTCGGCGATGATGGCCGAGACGGAGACCACCATGGAAGGCCTGCTTATCAAGGCGCAGGCCTTGGCGGCATGGGACGGCGTCGCCAGCCTCTATCGCGAGCTTAACGCCAAGGGTGCCGCATGGCCCGGCCAGATAGCCGCGTCGATCCTGCGCCACGCCCGCGCCGCCGCCTGACAACCGCCCCCAGTCCTTCCCGCCTGCCCTCATTGTTATCAAGCCGACCTGTCGTCTGGCGGGCTTGATAGCTACCTCTCACTAGGATCTGAGCCCATGCAGACCAGTTCACGCCGCGCCATCGTCGCGACCGCCCTTGCCGGGCTTGCTACCGGCTGCACGCCTGTCGCCCTCGCCGCGAATTCGGGAGACGCGGAGCTTTTCCAGCGCAGCGCCGAGTTCGATCGCACCCGCGCCAAGTATGAGGCGGCGCGCCGCGCCGGCCGTGACCGGGTTGTCGAAACCATGTTTGGCACGTTGGAGGATGCCGCAGACCGCGTCATGGCAATTCAGCCGATCACCGTTGCCGGGCTCGCCATATGGGCGCGGATGATGCTCTGGCGCTTCGATCCGACGCTAACCGGCATTGTGGCCAAGCCGTCCGAGGATTTGGCTGAGTTCGGCGTCAACGAAGCCTTTGCGCTTGCCGCTGCGATCGAGTGCATGGCCTCTCACTCGACGGGGATGGCGTCATGAGCCCCGCCCGCGTCTCGCGCCGCCAAGGCCGCAGCAAGCCCGCCCGCGTTACCTTCGCCATCAAGCCCGTTACCCTCCCCACTTTCGCCTTTTATGGGCACGCCGCCGTCATCTTCCGCGATGGTGCGCTCGTCATCGGCCAGACTGGAAAGGCCCGCCCATGAGCATGGCATTCTATTCCGCCGCTCGACCCGATCCGGCCTTGCTCGCGGCAGTGGGTGAGCGCCTGGCGCAGGTGCTCGCAAGCAACCGACGCTTGGCTCAGTCGCCTGCGATCAACTTCCAAGCGCGTCGCCGCATCGAGGCCGTCATTGCCGGTCTGATCGACGCTCTCGACCACTTAGATGGCGAGGCCGACCATGAGCAGACCGCCGTCGAAACCCACGGCGCAGGCTTCCGGCTCGATCGTCTTGGTGAAGAAGGTGAGGAGAGCGACAACGGCCTTGCCGACTATGCGGGCCATGACGAGCAAATGTCGCGAGGGGTCGGTCTGTCATGAGCGCCGCGCGATGGAGACAGCGGGGCCAGACATTCCCGGACGCCTTCGGCCTATGGTTCCCCACGGGAGAGCTTCGGATCATGGGCGGACGCCTGGAGCAGCGCTTCAAGGTCCGGATCTACCGCACGCGCGGGCATGGCTGGGGTGAGTATTTCGATTGGCGCACGGTCCCCGTAGTCCGCAATTCGGCCACCGGCGATGAGGGGAGGGCGCCGCGTTCTTTGCAGCTGGTTTTGCGATGACGTCGAGATAGCGGCGCGATAGGCGTAGGCGCGCGCTAGAGAACGTCTGCTTCGTCCCGCTTATTGCGCTTTGGCTTTCTGACGCCATACCGTCTCGCTGATGGGGGGATGCTGTATAGCCAGCCGTCCCGCCCAGCTTTGCCGGGAAATGCTGATACGCCCAGCTTCCGCTTGTAAAGGCGGACCATCGCTCGCTGCCTCCGGCGCATGTTTGGATTGCGGTGCCCGCGCCCCTCATATTCGAGAGGGAACGCCTTGAGTACGAGAATGCATCGCCGATGAAATTCCACTTCGAGAAGATGTTGGACGATCTGGACCCACTGACTTGAACGCGCGTGCTTCGGCGAGACCCAAAGCCGGTCCAACAAAACGAATGTGCCCTCAGGCGCTAGATCGTAACCAACGTCTTCCCAATGACGGATCAGCAATTCGGCCAGATCATTTGCCTCGCTGCTCTCACCATCCATCGCTTCCCAAAATTGGCCGTCCGAGAGGAATGGTTCGACAGCGTATTCCTGGATCGACAGCGCGCCTGCTTGCTCCCCGCTGTCGAACAACCAGCAATAGACCTCCCGCATGCGAACACCGCTGCCACGCTGGATGAGCCAGTACATTCTGGCTTTGGTGTAGCGGCCGACGAATCCACCCGAGCTTTGCAGGTCGATCGTCCTGGTGCTCTGGGGATGTTTCGGCATGGTTTGGTCCATGCCGGAGGGCGCAACAGCCGACCGCACGATTCTGGCGATTTTCATGCGCTCCTCCACAACCAGAGGATCAGGCGAAAATCGGCGACCGGGATGCTAGCTAGATCCGCCACGAAGTGAGCCCTGCCGGTCAGCAGTGTGAACACGGATGCGCGGTGAGGGTGCAGGGTAGGGCGACAAGCCGACAGCGGAAGCCGACATTTGACGCGCGGTGGACCCCATGTGGACCCCAAAGCGAAAAGCCGCCTTCGGGCGGCGGCTTGAGTCATATGATAGGTATTTGATTTTTTTGGTAAATGTCCTGGAGCGGGAGAAGGGATTCGAACCCTCGACCCCAACCTTGGCAAGGTTGTGCTCTACCCCTGAGCTACTCCCGCATCAGGACATGGCCGCGTCGTTTCCGCCGCGGAGGCCGGCTTATTGCCCCAAAGCGGCGCGCAGCGCAAGCGCCTTGTTGCGGAAGTTTCATCTTTTGCGAAAAGCCGCCGCGACGCATCGCGCTGCGGGCGCCGGGGCGGCGCAAACGGCGCTTGTGGCCGGCTTTGTGGAGCGTTACCCATCGCGGCGATGCCTTCCAGAGCCTGTTCTCCAGGTCGAGTCCGACGCCAGCCCGATGTCACAGACCGCCGCGACCACCACCCATCTCAGCCCTGACGAGTTGTGCGCGCATCTGTCCGCGCGCGGGATCGCCTTCGAACGCATCGATCACGAGGCCGTCTTCACGGTCGCCGAATCGCAAAGCTTGCGCGGCACGCTGCCGGGGCTGCATTCCAAGAACCTGTTCGTGAAGGACAAGAAGGGCCGGCTCTTCCTGGTCTCGGCGCGGGAGAACGCCCGGATCGACCTGAAGCGCCTGCACGAGAAGCTGGGCGCCAGCGGGCGGCTGTCCTTCTGCTCTGCGGAGGTTCTGATGGAGAAACTCGGCGTCACGCCGGGCTCCGTGACGGCCTTCGCCGTGATCAACGACCGCGCTGGGGCGGTGACGATGGTGCTCGACGCCAACCTGACCACCGGCGAGCCGATGAACTTCCACCCGCTGATCAACACGGCGACGCTGCGGATCGCGCGCGACGATATGCTCGCCTTCCTGCGCGGCACCGGCCATGAGCCGATGATCGTCGATTTGCCGGTTCCCGATGATGGACAGAACGGCTGATCCTCCCCATCTATGGTCCGGGCGCGGCGGCGCCTTACACCAACCATTCCGTGATGCGAGCGCGACGAAGGACGACCGATGCTGGTCAATGCTGATGCGGCCGAACAACCCGGCCTGATCAAGGACACCACGACTCAAGGCTTCCGGCAGGATGTCGTGGCCGAGTCGATGAACCAGCCCGTGCTGGTCGATTTCTGGGCGCCCTGGTGCGGACCCTGCAAGCAATTGACCCCGGTGATCGAGAAGGTGGTCAAGGAGGCGCGCGGCAAGGTCCGGCTCGTCAAGATGAACATCGACGAGTTCCCGGAGATCCCGGGCCAGCTCGGCATCCAGTCGATTCCTGCGGTGATCGCCTTCAAGCAGGGCCAGCCGATCGACGGCTTCATGGGGGCGCAGCCTGAAAGCCAGATCAAGGCGTTCATCGAAAAGCTCGTCGGCCCGATGGGGCCGGGCGCGACGGAAGAGCTGATCACGGCGGCCCAAGCCGCCGTCGAGGCGGGCGACGCGGCGGGCGCCAGCGCAATCTATGCGGATGTGCTGGAACTCGAGCCCGAGAACGCGGTGGCCATCGCCGGCCTGGCGCGGCTGCATCTCGACATGGGAGATATCGAGGGCGCCACCGGCATCCTGAGCATGGTTCCAGAGGCGAAGGCCGGGGAGCCGGCCATCGCCGCCGTGCGCGCCGCGATCGAGCTCGCGCAGCAGGCGGCGGCGCTGGGCGACACGGCGGAGCTGGAGGCGAAGGTGGCGGCCGACCCGAAGGACCATCAGGCCCGCTTCGACCTGGCGCTGGCGCTGAATGCCCGCGACCGTCGCGAGGAGGCGGTCGATCATCTGATCGCCATCATTAAGGCCGATCGCACCTGGAACGAGGACGGCGCCCGCAAGCAGCTGCTGCAGCTCTTCGAGGCCTGGGGGCCGATGGACGAGCACAGCATGGCGGGCCGTCGCAAGCTCTCGACCCTGTTGTTCTCCTGAAAACCGACGAGGAGCGGCCGATGGGCATGAACGCGGTCTATACGGGTCCGGACGACTGCCCGGCCGTGATCCCGGTCTTCCCGCTGGCCGGCGCGCTTCTGCTGCCGCGCGGACAGATGCCGCTCAACGTCTTCGAGCCGCGCTATATCGCAATGATCGACGATGCGATCAGGACGCATCGCGTCATCGGCATCACCCAGCCCGAACCCGAGAACGGACGCCAGTCGGCGACGCCGGCCTTGCTCCAGGTCGGTTGCCTCGGCCGGATCACGCAGTTCGCCGAGACCGGCGACGAGCGCTACATCCTGACGCTGACCGGGATCAGCCGTTTCCGCATCGCGGAGGAGCTTCCGGTGACGACGCCCTACCGGCAGTGCCGCGTGACGTTCGATGATTTCATCCTCGATTTCACGGCCCGCGCGGGCGAGGAGGAGGTCGACCGCAACGGGCTGCTGAAGGCGTTGCGTGCCTTCGCCAAGGCGAGCGACCTGAAGATCGACTGGAAGGGCGTCAACGAGGCGCCCAACGAGGCGCTGGTCAACGCGCTGTCGATGATGTGCCCCTTCGGACCGCGCGAGAAACAGGCGCTGCTGGAGGCGCGCAGCCTCAAGGAGCGCGCCGAGGTGCTGGTCGCGATCACCGAGATCGAGCTGGCCCGCAATGGCGGCGACCCCGAGACGACGCTGCAGTGAGTCAGCCTCTCGCGAGCGTGGCGACCCCTGCCGCCGTCTATCCGCCGCGCCGCGCCGTCACCGCCTGGCTGTTCTTCGACTGGGCGGCGCAGCCCTTCTTCACGCTGATCACGACCTTCGTCTTCGCGCCGTTCTTCGCGGCTGCGCTCGCGACCGATCCGACGCAAGGCCAGGCGCTCTGGGGCTATGCCACGGGCTTCGCCGGGCTTTGCATCGCGCTGCTCTCGCCGCTGCTTGGCGGCATCGCCGACCGCACCGGGCCACGCAAACCCTGGATCGCGGTGTTCGGGGCGATGCTGGTGCTCGGCTCCGGCGCGCTCTGGTTCGCTGTGCCGGGCTCAGCCCTCGCCGTGCCGATCGCGCTGACCGGCTTCGTCGTCGCCACGATCGGCGCCGAATTCGCCACCACCTTCAACAATGCGATGATGACGCGGCTGGTGCCGCCGGAACGGCTCGGCGGGCTGTCGGGCACGGGCTGGGCGATAGGTTATCTCGGCGGGCTGATCTCGCTGGCCATCGTGCTGGCGCTGCTGGCGGCCGATCCGCTGACCGGCCGGACGCTGATGGGCCTGACGCCGATGCTGGGGCTCGACGCCGCCGCGCGTGAGGGCGACCGTTTCTCGGGGCCGCTGACGGCGCTCTGGTTCTTGGTGTTCGTCACGCCGATGTTCTGGCTGACGCCGGATTCCGCCCGCACCGGTATGAGCCTGCGCGAGGCGGCCAAAGGCGGCGTCGGCCGGCTGAAGGCGACGCTCAAGGAGCTGCCGCGCCTGCCTTCGCTCGGGCGCTTCCTGCTCGCCAACATGATCTACCAGGACGCGCTGGTGGCGCTGTTCGCCTTCGGGGGAATCTACGCCGCCGGTGTCTTCGGCTGGCAGACGATCGAGATCGGCATCTTCGGGATCATGCTGACCATCACTGGCACGCTCGGCGCCTGGCTCGGCGGCAAGGTCGATGACGTCATCGGCGGCAAGGCGGTGGTGCTGGGTTCGATCGCCTGCCTGCTGCTGGCCTGTCTCGGCATTCTCTCGCTGGCGCCCGACCGCATCCTGTTCGTGGTCGGGGCTGCGCCCGCGACGCTTGGAGACGGGCTCTTCGGTTCGCTGCCGGAGAAGGTCTATCTCGGCCTCGGCCTGCTGATCGGGCTGGTGGCGGGGCCGCTGCAGGCGTCCTCGCGCAGTCTGATGGCGCGGCTGGCGCCGCCCGATCGCGTCGGCGAGTTCTTCGGGCTGTTCGCGCTGTCGGGGAAGGTGACGTCGTTTCTCGGGCCGACGCTGGTGGCGTTGGCGACGACGATCTTCGCCAGCCAGCGCGCGGGGCTCGCGGTGCTGATCCTGTTCTTCCTCACCGGTGGCGCGCTGCTGGCTGGGGTGAACGTCAAACGGGCGCCGTAGCGCCCGTTCGATCCGGCTCGTCGTGCTCGGGCTTGACCCGAGCATCTCCTAAACCAGTGCCTTTTTCGTCATGCGATTCTCGGGTCGATGCTGCGCATCGCCCAAGAATGACGGCTGTTCAGCGAACCAGAATGTTGCGGAACTGCCAGGGGTCGCTTTCGTCGATGTCTTCCGGGAAGAGACCCGGGCGACCGTCAAGCGGTGTCCAGTCGGTGTAGTAGCCCTTCACCGGGCCCAGATAGGGCATCTGGATCTCGAGGCAGCGGTCGAGGTCCATCTCCTCGACCTCGACGATGCCAGCGCGCGGGTTCTCCAGCGCCCAGACCATGCCGGCGAGGATGGCCGAGGTCACCTGCAGGCCGGTCGCGGTCTGGTAGGGGGCGAGCTTGCGAGTCTCCTCGGTCGAGAGCTGCGAGCCGAACCAGTAAGCGCCCTTCTCGTGGCCGTAGAGCAGCACGCCGAGCTCGTCGATGCCGTCGATGACCTCTTCCTCGTCGAGGATGTGATGCTCCTCCTGCGGGCGGCCGGCATTGCCGAACATCTCGTGCAGCGAGAGCACCGCGTCGTTGGCGGGGTGATAGGCGTAGTGGCATGTCGGGCGATAGATCGCCTTGCCGCTGTCGTCGCGCACCGTGAAATAGTCGGCGATCGAGATCGACTCGTTATGCGTCACCAAGAAGCCGTATTGCGGACCGGGCGTCGGGCACCAGCTGCGGACCTTGGTCTCGGCGCCGGGCTGCATCAGGTAGATCGCTGCCTGGGATCCGGTTTCGTGGGTCCGGGCATTCTCCGGCATCCACTTCTCATGGGTGCCCCAGCCGAGCTCGGCCGGCTGGACGCCCTCGGAGATGAAACCCTCGACCGACCAGGTGTTGACGAAGACGCCCGGGGGCTTGGGGTTCTTCGAGCGCTGGGTGTCGCGCTCGGCGATATGGATGCCCTTGACGCCGACCTGCTTCATCAGCCCGGCCCATTCCTCGCGGGTGGTCGGCTGCGGCACGTTGAGGCGCATATCGGCGGCGACGTTGAGCAGCGCCTTCTTGGCGAGCCAGGAGGCCATGCCGGGATTGGCGCCGCAACAGGAGACGGCGGTGGTCGAGCCCGGTGCGCGGGCGCGCTTGGCGGCGAGCGTCATCTCGCGCAGCGCGTAGTTCGAACGTTCGCCCGGGCCCTTGGTCTCGTCGAAATAGAAGCCGAGCCAGGGCTCGTTGACCGTGTCGATATAGAGGGCGCCGAGGCTGGAGCAGAATTCCATGATGTCGCGCGAGCCGGTGTCGCAGGACAGGTTCACGCAGAAGCCCTGGCCGCCGCCGGCCGTCAGCAGCGGCTCGAGCATCGTCTTGTAGTTGTCGATGGTGACGGCTTCCTGGATGAACCGGATGCCGCGCTCGTCGAGGAGGTGGCGGTTCTCGTCATCGGGCGCGATCACCACGAACCGGCTCTTGTCATAGGTCAGATGCCGCTCGATCATCGGCAGCGTGCCGCGGCCGATCGAACCGAAGCCGATCATCACGATCGGGCCGGTGATCTCTCCATAGACGTGCCAGTTGCTCATTCTCGGGTTGTCTCCTTGGGGATAAGCGCTGTTGGGGGGCCGCGCGGAGCCACCCCGGCTCCTATGGGGGAAGCGCCCCTTGAGTCAAATAACCACGCCGAGCCAGGATAAGAGCGGCGCTCCGCGACGGTCTAGTGGCCGCCGGGATAATCGGCGTCGAGCACGAAGGGGTAGGGACCCGGAAAGCGCTCGACATAGGCCGTATGGGTGACGAAACCGGCGCCCTCTCGGAACGAGTGCAGCAGATAGGCCGGCGGTTCCATGTGGAAGGTCGAGTCGCTGGACTCGGAGAGGTCGAGCGTGACCTGATGGGTCACGCTGGGCGCGATCTGCGCGACCGTGCCGGCAAAGCGCGTCACGATCGGGCGGTGGTGATGGCCGCAGAGGATGCGCTCGATGTTGGGATGGCGCGCGACGATGGCGGCGAACTCCTGCGCGCCGTCGAGCAGGCGGATCGCATCCATATGGGCGATGCCGCAGTCGAAGGGCGGGTGGTGCATGAAGATCGCGACCGGCTTGCCGGCCGCTTCCGTCAGCGCATTGTCGAGGAAGGTGAGCCGCTTGTCGCAGAGCGCGCCTGCGCTCTTGCCGGGCAGCAGCGTGTCGAGGCCGATCAGGCGCATCGGGCCGCAATCGGCGACGAACTGAATGAAGCCGCCGTCGAGCACCTGGCGGGAATCGAGCGCCAGCCCGGCGGTCAGCGTCTCGCGGCGATCATGGTTGCCCGGCACGACGAGGGCGGGAATGCCGAGGCCGTCGAGCATGGCGCGCAGGACCGCATATTCCTCGGGCAGGCCGCAATCGGTGAGATCGCCCGTGATCACCAGCAGATCGGGCCGGGGCGAGAGCCGCGCGACGACGTCGAGCGCGCGCTCGCTCAGCGCATTGGTCTCGGAGACGCGATAGGCGGGCTTGCCGCGCGGGCGGATATGCAGGTCGGTGATCTGGGCGATGAGCATGGTGGTGTCCGAATGCAACCTCCCCTCATGCTCGCCCTCGTGGCGAGTATCCACGTCTTGCGACGCCGAGGAGAAAAGACGTGGATGGTCGGGACAAGCCCGACCATGACGATGAAGGGCGGTGGTGAAGAGATGCCCGGCTCGAGGCCGGGCATGACGTCGATGGCCGGCTTTCAGTTCGTCGGCAGCTTCAGCGCGGTCTGCTCGACGTAAGGGCGCATGATCTCGTCGGCCTGCTTCTGGGCGGCAATGAGCGCCTCCTTGGGCGTCTTCTTGGCCGAGAGCACGGCGGCGAGCTCGTCCTCGATCGCCTTGCGGACGGGGACGGTCTTGTAGGTGGCGAACCAGGGCTTGGCGAAGGCGAGCTGGCTGACCGCGATGCCGGCGTCGGGGTTCTTGGCGATGAACGCCTTCATTTCGGGCGTGTCGTAGGCGGCCTTGTTGGGGGCGAAGTAGCCGGTGGCGCGGCTCCACCAGCCGGACTTCTCGGGCGCGGTCATCCAGTTGATCAGGGTCCAGGCGGCCTTGCGACGCTCGCCCTCGACACCGGTCGGGATCACCAGCGAGGCGCCGCCGATCGGCACCTCGTTCTTCACATTCTTCGGCACGAAGGCGACCTTGTAGGGGAACTTGGCGTTGTTGCGGATATGGGTGAGCGAGCCCGTCGAGAGCAGCATCATCGAGGTCTGGCCGGAGAGGAAGGCGCCGGAGACCGCGCCGCCGGCCTGCACGCCGGCCGGATGGACCTTGTGCTTGGCGACGAGGTCGGACCAGAAGGTCAGCGCACCCAGCATCGACGGGGTGTCGTAATAGACCTCGCCGCCGTATTCGGCATTGAACCACTGCCCGCCATTCGAGTGCGTCAGGGCCTGCAGGATCCAGCCGCCGTAATCGTAGTTCGAGGGCATCATCATGCCCCACCGGGTGACGCGGTCGCCGTCGCGCTTGGTCAGCTTCTTGGCGGTGGTGACCAGCTCTTCCCAGTTGGCGGGCAGCTTGTCGGGGTCGAGGCCGGCTTCCTTGAGATGATCGGTGTTGACGTAGAGCAGCGGCGTCGAGTTGTGGAAGGGCACGCCGTAGACCTGACGGTCGAGCACGGCATTGCCGTGCAGCGCGTCGAAGAACTGGCCCATGAACTGGTCGCTGGTCTTGCCGTCGGCCTTGATCAGGGCGTCCATCGGCTGGATCTCGCCCTCGATCTTGAGGTCGAGTAGGAAGTTTGCGGACATGATCACGGCGGCCGGCGGCTTGCCGGCCTTCATCGCAGCGCGGGTCTTGATCAGCGTCTCGTCATAGGAGCCGGTGTAGACCGGAGTGGCCTTGATCGACGGGTTCTTCTCGTTGAACTCCTTGATCATCGCGGCCATGTCACGGGCGAGCTGGCCGTCGACGGGGACGGGGAAGAACAGCTCGATCTCGGTCGGCGCCTGCGCGAAGGCGGGCGAGAGCGCGAAGCTCGCGGCGAGCGCGGCGCCGGCGAGGACATTTCGTCGGGTGGTTGTCATGGTGGCTTCCCTTACTTGATGCCGGAGGAGACGAAGGAGTTGACGAAGGCGCGCTGGAACAGCGCAAAGGCGATCAGCAGCGGCGCGCTGACCAGCAGGGTTCCCGCCGCGATGACGCCCCAGGCCTGCGCGCCTTCGGCGCCGCGGGTGAAGGAGGCGAGGCCGACGGTGAGCGGGCGCAGATCGGGCGAGTTGATCACCATCAGCGGCCAGAGGAACTCGTTCCAATGGGCGGTGACGGAGACGATCGAGAAGGCGACGAGCGAGGGCTTGGCCAGCGGCAGATAGATGAAGCCGATGCGCTGGAAGACGCTGGCGCCGTCGATCAGGGCTGCGTCCTCGAGTTCGCGCGGGATCGCCCGGAAGGCCTGGCGCATCAGGAAGGTGCCGAAGGCTGAGGCGAAATAGGGCGCCATCACGCCGAGCAGGCTATCATAGAGGCCGAGCTTGGCGATCGTCGTCAGATTGGGGACGATCAGCACGACCGGCGCCAGCATGAGCTGGAGCAGGAAGAGATAGAAGCACAGCGTCCGGCCGGGAAATTCCAGCCTGGCGAAGGCATAGCCAGCGAGCGTGATGGTAACGATCTGCACAGCCAGGATGCCGAGGCTGATGATCGTCGTGTTCAGCCCGTAGCGCGGGAAATCGGCCGAGGCCCATGCCTCGCGGAAGTTGGCGAGTGTCGGGATGTAGGACGGCACCAGCGAGGCCATGCCGGCGCCGATGCTCTCGGGGTTGAAAGCCGCGACCAGCATCCAGAAGAAGGGCACCATCCAGAGGCCGGCGATCAGCAGCGTCGCGGCATAGCCGAGCTTGGGCGTGATCTCGCCGGTGGAGACGCCGCTGCTGGCGTGGCCCATGCTGGCGGCGCTCATGGCTCCTTCTCCCCGAAGGAGCGCTCGAGCGTGCGCAGCGACGAGGCGGTGACGGCCAGCAGCAGCGCCAGCATCACCAGCGTTCCGGCGGCGGCGCGGCCCGCGTCGTAGTTCTCGACCGCCTGCTGGTAGACATAAAACAGCAGCAGGTTGGTCGAATCCGACGGGCCGCCCTTGGTCAGCACGAAGACATGGTCGACCTGGGTGACGACGTTGAGCAGGCCGATGACCAGCACGAAGCCGATCGTCGGCTTGAGATAGGGCAGGGTGACATAGCGCAGGCGCTGCCAGGGGCCTGCGCCATCCAGGATCGCGGCCTCATAGGCGTCCGCCGGCACGGCCTGGAGGCCGGCCAGGAAGAACAGCATGTAGTAGCCGGCGTTCTTCCAGATCGTCAGCGCCATGATCGACCAGAGCGCGATGTCGGGGTCGCCCAGCCAATTCGGGCCGGAGATGGCGAGCTTGGCGAGGTGGTAGTCGATCAGGCCGATGTTCGGCAGGAACAGGAACAGGAAGATCGAGGCCGCCGCGACCAGCGGGATCAGAACGGGGAGGAAGAACAGGGCCCGAAACAGCGCGTTGACGCGGCTCGACTTCACCAGCGCCATGGCGAAGCCCAGCGCCAGCACAAGGCTCGGGATCACCGTGCCGAGCGCATAGACGAGGTTGTTAGCCAGCGCCTTGCGGAAGGCGGGATCGGCGAGGAGCTTGAGGAAGTTCTGCGCGCCGACATAGGTCTGCGGGCCACCGACGCGCACTTGCCCATGCAGCGACTGCCAGAGGACCTGAACGACCGGCCAATAGGTGAACAGCGCCAGGAACAGCAGCGAGGGCGCCAGCATCGCGAAGGCGAGCACGGTCGTCCGGCGCGGACGCCAGCGTGGCGCACTCCATTCCCTTGCCTTGTCTGTCGTGAAAACCGCCTGCGCCATGCACCCCACCTTTGGCGGGGGTCATGGCGGGGCGGTGCGACGAAGCGGTTACGGATCGATGACGGATGCGTGACGGGCCCGGCGAATCGCGAGGTCCGTCACGGCTGTGCTCAGGCTGCGCGGCGCGCGGGTTCCGCGAGCGGCGTGGCTTCATCGCGCCGTCCCGTCGCGACGAGCATGCCGGCTGCCCCGGCGAGGGCGCCATCGCGCAATTCGAGGCCGAGGAAGCGCTCGCGCTCGACCGGGCCGGGCATGGCGAGATCGCGAGTCAAATCGCCGCTGAAGCCGAAGCGCTCGTAATAGGCGGCGTCGCCGACGAGCAGCACCGCGCCATGGCCACGGCAGGCCGCGCGCCAGATCGCTTCCCGCATCATCGCGCGGCCGAGGCCTTCGCCCTGGAGCTCGGGCGCGACCGCGAGCGGGCCGAGCAGCAACGCTGCCTTGCCGCCGACCTCGACCTGCCAGAGCCGGACGGTCGCGACGACGACGCCGTCGCGGTCAGCTGTCAGAGCCAGGCCCTCAGCCGGCAAACGACCCTCGCGGAGCCGCTCGCTCGACTTCGCCGTGCGGCGCTCGCCGAGGCAGCGATCGAGCAGCGCCTCGCGGGCGGGGACATCGGCAGCGACTTCGTCGCGGATCGTGATCATGACGCACCTCCGGCCGGAGCGCCTGCGAACCCGCAGACCTTCCCGGCGCCGCGCGCGAGCGCGGCCACAAGCAACAAGGGATGTGTGGAAGAGGGTCCGGCGGGAGCCACGGCCGCAGCGCTCCCTTCTGGAGGCTAAGGACGCTCCGCCCGAAACTGCGGGCGGCCTGCCGAACCTGGCAGGGCGCTTCGCCGGACCCGGTGGGTGAGGGGCGCGGGTTTAGGCCGCGCCCCGTTTCGTCAGATGACGTACTGCTTCAGCGGCGGGAAGCCGTTGAAGGCGACGGCCGAATAGGTCGTCGTATAGGCGCCCGTGCCTTCGATCAGCAGCTTGTCGCCGATCTCGATGCTGAACGGCAGCATGTACGGGGTCTTCTCGTACATGACGTCGACCGAATCGCAGGTCGGGCCGGCCAGGATGCAGGGCACCGTCGCATCGCCGTCGCGGGCGCTGCGGATCGGGTAGCGGATCGCCTCGTCCATGGTCTCGGCGAGACCGTTGAACTTGCCGATGTCGAGATAGACCCAGGCGACCTGATCGTCCTTGGCCTTCTTCGAGATCAGGACAACCTCGGTCTCGATCAGGCCGGCATTGCCGACCATGCCGCGACCCGGCTCGATGATCGTCTCCGGGAGCTGGTTGCCGAAATGCTTCGACAGCGCCTGGAAGATCGCATCGCCATAGGACGGCACGCCCGGGATCGGCTTCAGGTAGCGCGCCGGGAAGCCGCCGCCGAGATTGACCATCGACAGCGAGAGCCCACGGGTGGCGCACTCCTTGAACACCGCCGAGGCGGAGCCCAGAGCGGAATCCCAAGCGTTCACATTGGCCTGCTGCGAGCCGACATGGAACGAAATCCCATGCGCGGTCAGGCCGAGACGATGACCGTGCTCGAGCACGTCCGCGGCCATGTCGGGCTCGCAGCCGAACTTGCGCGACAGCGGCCAGTCGGCGCCGGCGCCGTCGCAGAGGATGCGGCAGAAGATCCGCACGTCCTTCGCGTCGGTCTTGTCAGCCGAACGGGCGACCTTCTCGACCTCGGCCGTGCAGTCGACGGCGAAGAGGCGCACGCCGAGCTCCATGGCGCGGACGACGTCGCGCTCCTTCTTGATGGTGTTGCCGAAGGAGATGCGGTCGGCCGTCGCGCCGGCGGCGAGTGCGAGTTCGATCTCGACGACCGAGGCGCAATCGAAGCAGGAGCCGAGCTTGGCGAGCAGGCCCAGCACTTCCGGCGCAGGATTCGCCTTCACGGCGTAGAAAACGCGCGTGTCGGGCAGCGCCCGCGAGAAGGCGTGATAGTTCTCGCCGACGACATCGAGGTCGATGACGACGCAAGGACCGTCATCGCGACGGGTACGAAGGAACTCACGGATGCGCTCGGTCATGAGACGCGTCTCCCTCCGGCGCAAGCGGCGCCGATGCGACATGAAGCCGGCTTGAGTCGATCGGGCGGTCCACGGCGCGTTGGAAACGCCAGGGATCACCGAACGAAACGTCCGGACTCTGATAACCGTCGCTTGGGAAGACCCCGCACGCCCGGCAATGAAGGACAAGCCTCTTCGGTGCTGGTCTTTGGAGGACCAGCGAGACCAAAAAAAGCCCGTTCCGTCGTTGCTTTAAGCTGCGTCCCCCGTGGAGATTCGGGGTTCGCCGGTTTCGCCTCCGGCTGCCAGTCGCTGTTCGGAGAACAATTCCCTTGGGGGGAACAGGGAGGCGTGATTTGAGGGGATATCCATCCCCCTCCATCCGTCCTCCAACTCCTGGCGGCTGTCCGGCCTCTTGTCCGGATGCCCACCGACTGACACGCGGCCACAGGCACGTGCGAATTGGGTAAGCGGCATATACGGACGATGGTCCCCCCATTCAAGTTTTTTCTGACGGGCGGGCGCGGTTTTTTCGACGAACGCGATCGGGGCCGGCCGTCAGACGAAGCGCTCGCGCTTCGGGCGAGGCGGTGGTGCCTTGCCGCCTACTCCCGCGCTTGGCTGAACCGGATGCGGTTTCCGAACGGATCGGGCACTTCGAGCGTGCGCCCGCCCGGTCCATCCTCCTGGATGCCTGGCTTGGAATAGGCGTAAGCTTTGCCGATCAGCTCGGTGCGATAGGCGTCAACGCCGGTCATCCTGACATAGACGGTCGAGCCGGGGCTGGCGTCGCCATGGTGCTCGGAGAGGTGCAGGGTGAGGCGCGAGCGCGAGACCTGCATGTAGATCGGGAAATTCGGGCCGAAGCGGTGCTCCCAATCCAGCGTGAAGCCAAGGAAGTCGAGGTAGAATTCCCTGGCCTTCTCGACATCGAAGATCCGCAGGATGGGCGTGCCGGCCTCGAAGCTCACGCCGGAGGGGTTGGCCCTCGCCGGGCCTGGCCCATCGCGGTATTCGCCGAAGCTGGCCGAGGCGGTGTTCCAGTCCGCATAGCCGAACTGTCGCGCCACGATTTCCAGCGTTTCCGAGTGGGAGAGATCGACCTGCCTGGAGGCGAGCGCCTCGCGCAAGGTTTTGGCCATCAGCTTCGCATCGCGAAAGCTACGCATCGTCGTGATCCTTCACGCTAAGTGGACGAAACGATCAGGGCTCGCGTTGCTGATGGCCGTCCACCGAACGATCGGGATCGGGAAAACCATGTCGGGATGCATTCACCAGACCCTTGCGGGCGCGAGCGGCTGGCTGCATCCGGCCAGAAACCGACACTAGAAAACGGTGGCCGCGCCTGTCAACGGGACGCCATGGGCTCAGCTCGTCGCGCCGATCGCAAGATGCCGCCCTAGACCGGCCCCAATTCCTCGCCTAAGTCACTGGCAGGCAAGCCTTTGATCGGCCGCCTTCGATGGCGGCGCGACGAGACCACGGACCCAGCATGACCTTTACCGATCGCCGCCGTGTCCTGGCGGGGCTTTCAGCCGCGCTCAGCCTTTCGACGGCCCCCTCCGTGCTGCTCGCGCAGCAACCTGCGGCCCGGCCAGAGGCTTCCCCCGAGCCGCCGCAGCCGCGCTTCGGCTTCGAGGAGGTGGTGCGCCGCGCCCGCGAGATCGCCTCCGTGCCGTATGAGTCGGGCTCGAGCCTGCCCGAGCCGCTGTCCCGACTGGATTTCGATTCCTGGCGGGACATCCGCTTCCGGCCGGAGCGGGCGCTGCTTGCGCAGAACGGTTCGCCGTTCCGGATGCAGATGTTTCATCCGGGCTTCCTGTTCACACGCCCGGTCGTGGTCAATGTCGTCCGCGACGGCGTGCCGACGCCGGTGCCCTATTCCGCCAACCTCTTCGACCAGGGCCGCGTCAAGTTCGACAAGCCGCTGCCGGTCAATCTGGGCTTCGCCGGCTTCCGGCTGCATTATCCGCTCAACGATCCCCGCGTTTACGACGAGCTGATCTCCTTCATCGGGGCGAGCTATTTCCGGGTGCTCGGCCGCGAGCAGCGCTACGGCCTGTCGGCGCGCGGTCTTGCGATCGGGGCCGGCGTGCCCGGCGGTGAGGAGTTCCCGATGTTCCGGGAGTTCTGGGTCGAGGCGCCCCAGGCCAATGCCGAGCGCGTCACGGTTTATGCGCTGCTCGACTCGGCGTCGGTCACGGGGGCCTATCGCTTCCACATCTATCCGGATGTCGATGCGGTGGTGGATGTCGGGGTGACGCTGTTCCCGCGCAAGCCGATCGAGAAGCTCGGCCTCGCGCCGCTGACCTCGATGTTCTTCACCGGCGAGAACGACCGGCGCTATCATGACGATTTCCGCACCGAGCTGCACGATTCGGACGGGCTGATGATCCATTCCGGCACCGGCGAGTGGATCTGGCGGCCGTTGCGCAATCCGCGCCAGCAGGCGGTTTCGTCCTTCGTCGAGCGCAATGTCCGGGGCTTCGGGCTGATGCAGCGCGACCGCGTCTTCGAGCATTACCAGGATCTCGACCTGACCTATGAGTTGCGTCCGTCCTACTGGATCGAGCCGCAGGGCGACTGGGGCGAGGGGGCGGTCGAGCTGATCGAGATGCCGACGACTGACGAGACCAACGACAACATCGTCGCGCTCTGGGCGCCGAAGACGCCGCTGGAGCCCGGCCGCGAATTCTCCTTCGGCTACAAGCTGACGGCGATGCTCGATTCGAACGATCTGCATCCCGGCGGCCGCATCATCAATACCTACCAAGCCAAGCCCAAGGCGCTGGGCTCGGGCGAGCCGGTGCCGTCAGGCGCGCGGCGCTTCATCGTCGACTTCGCCGGCGGCGACCTCGACTATCATTTGCGCCAGCCGGAGAAGGTCGAGATCGTGCCCTCGATCGCCTATGGCCGGATCGACCGCGCCTTCATCGTGCCGAATCCGAAGACGCAAGGCTTCCGCGCCTTCATCGACATCGTCGTCGAGCCCGGCCAGCTCGCGGAGATCCGGGCCTTCCTGCGCAGCGGCGACAAGACGCTGACGGAGACCTGGAGCTATCCGTGGCGGGCGGAAGCGTAGCCGTACTGTGTTTTCTTCCGAACCACAGCGTCATCCTGGACCTGCCGCGGGATCCATCGGAGACCTGCGGCGTTTATGATGGACTCCGGATCGGCGCCGCTTCGCGGCTTGTCGGGAATGGCAGTGCCTTTCCGTGAAAGGTGGCAGTCTCCAGATCGTGACGAGGAGAAGCGGATGGATCAGATCATCGACAATCCGGCAGAGAGCCGGTTCGAGCTTGCGCTCGATGGCGGGCTGGCGATCATCGCCTACCGCATCGAAGGCGAGCGGATCGTGCTGATTCATACCGAGGTGCCCCAGGCGCTGTCGGGGCAGGCGTCGGCTCGCGGCTCGCCAAGGGCGCTTTCGAGCTGATCCGGACCAGCGGGCGCAAGGCCGTTCTGCGCTGCGCGTTCATTCGCGGCTGGATCGTCAAGCATCCCGAATATGACGACCTCGTCGACGGCTGAGGCCGGGAAGGACGCATCATGGGCCTTCTGGTCGACGGACGCTGGCACGACCAGTGGTATGACACCGCCAAGAGCGGCGGGCGCTTCGTTCGCCAGGACAGCGCCTTCCGCAATTGGGTGACACCGGACGGCGCGGCCGGTCCGAGCGGCAAGGGCGGTTTCGCGGCCGAGGCCGGGCGCTACCATCTCTATGTCTCGCTCGCCTGCCCCTGGGCGCATCGCGCGCTGATCCTGCGCGCGCTGAAGGGGCTGGACGCGATGATCGGTGTCTCGGTCGTGCACTGGCTGATGCTCGACAAGGGCTGGACCTTCGCGGAAGGCGAGGGCGTGGTGCCCGATCCGGTCGGCGGCGCGCAGTATCTGCACGAGGTCTACACCCGGGCCGATCCTGGTTACACCGGCCGTGTCACCGTGCCGGTGCTCTGGGACAAGGCGACCGGCACCATCGTCAGCAACGAATCCGCCGAGATCATCCGGATGCTGAACACGGCCTTCGACGGTATCGGCGCCAAGCCCGGCGATTTCTATCCGCCGGCGTTGCGCGCCGAGATCGACGGGCTGAACGCGCGCATCTACGACACGGTCAACAACGGCGTCTACAAGGCGGGCTTCGCGACCACGCAGGGCGCCTATGAGGAAGCCGTGCAGCCGCTCTTCGAGACGCTGGACTGGCTGGAGGAGCGCCTGGAAACGCGGCGCTTCCTGACCGGCGATGCCATCACCGAAGCGGATTGGCGGCTGTTCACCACGCTGATCCGGTTCGATGCCGTCTATGTCGGCCATTTCAAATGCAACATCCGGCGCATCGCCGATTACCCGCGCCTGAGCGCCTATGTGCGGGCGTTGCTCAAGGTCGAGGGCGTCGCGGGAACCGTCGATTTCGGCCATATCAAGCGGCATTATTACGAGAGCCACCGCACCATCAACCCGAGCGGCATCGTGCCGGTGGGGCCGGATCTCTCCGGACTGCTCGGCGGCTAACCCTTCTTGCTGCGCGTGGCGGGGCGCTTCTTGCGTCCGTAAAGCTCCAGCCGGTGGCGGACGAGTTCGTAGCCGAGTTCGGCGGCGATGCGGCGCTGCAGCTCCTCGATGGCGTCGGAGGAGAACTCGATCACCTCGCCGCTCTCGACGTCGATCAGGTGGTCGTGGTGCTCCTGGTCGGCATGCTCGTAGCGCGAGACCCCGTCCTCGAAGGCGTGGCGCTCGATCGCGCCTTGCGTCTCCAGCACCTTCATGGTGCGATAGACCGTCGAGAGCGAGAGCGTCGGATCATGCGCGAAGGCGCGGGTGAAGATGCCCTTGGCGTCGGGATGGTCGTCGGCCTCCGCCAGCACGCGCAGGATCAGCCGGCGCTGCTGCGTCATCCGCAGCCCGGCATCCTTGAGCTGGCCCTCGAAACCGGCCACGCGGCGCTCCGTTCCCGTCATGATTCCGGCATAGCAACCCTGCGTCGCATTTGCAAAAACTCCTTATTGCAAATCACTCGCAACTGCATTGACAGATGCAAGTGCGTTGCAATAGCGTGATGGCATGATTGGACATCCGACAGGAGACGGCATGCGTTCGCGTCGATCTTTCATGGGCAGCACGCTGCTGGGCTTGGGTTATGCCGCGCTGCTGGCCGGCGGGCTCGTCGTGGGTTCGGGGGCCGCGTTCGCCCAACAGAAGAAGCTGCGCGTCGTCACGACCTTCACGGTGATCCAGGACATTGCCCAGAATGTCGCCGGCGAGGCCGCGATCGTCGAATCGATCACCAAGCCCGGCGCCGAGATCCACGACTACCAGCCGACGCCGCTCGACGTGGTGAAGGCGCAGTCGGCCGATCTCGTGCTCTGGAACGGCATGAACCTCGAACGCTGGTTCGAGCGCTTCTTCGAGAATGTGAAGAGCGTGAAGAGCGCCGTGGTGAGCGACGGCGTCGTTCCGATGGGGATCAAGGAAGGGCCCTATGAGGGCAAGCCCAACCCGCATGCCTGGATGTCGACGCAAAGTGCGCTGATCTATGTCGAGAACATCCGCAAGGCGATGGCTGAGGCCGATCCCGCCCAGGCCTCGACCTATGCCGCGAACGCCAAGGCCTATTCCGACAGGATCAAGGCGGTCGATGCGCCCTTGCGGGCACGGCTCGACAAGGTGCCGGCCGACAAGCGCTGGCTCGTCTCCAGCGAGGGCGCCTTCTCCTATCTCGCGCGTGACTATGGCTGGCGCGAGGCCTATCTCTGGCCGATCAACGCCGACCAGCAGGGTACGCCGCAGCAGGTGCGCCGGCTGATCGATCTCGTCCGCAAGAACAAGATCCCGGCGCTGTTCAGCGAAAGCACGATTTCCGACAAGGCGGCCATACAGGTCGCGCGCGAGACCGGCGCGAAATATGGCGGCGTGCTCTATGTCGATTCTCTGTCGACCGAGGGCGGGCCGGTGCCGACCTATCTGAAGCTGCTCGAAGTCACGGTCGACACGATCGCCAGGGGTTTCGGCCAGTGAATGCTCCTGCGGCCGGCCTTTCCGGTGTGACGCCGTCGATCGCGGTCGAGGGCGTCACCGTGCGCTACGGCAATGGCGTCACGGCGGTGAACGATGCCTCCTTCGCGCTGGGAGCGGGCACCATCTGCGCGCTCGTCGGCATCAATGGTTCGGGCAAGTCGACGCTGTTCAAGACGCTGATGGGCTTCCTCAAGCCGGCGCGCGGTTCCGTCGCCATCGCCGGCCTGCCGGTGCGCCAGGCCCTGAAGCGCGGGCTTGTCGCCTATGTGCCGCAGGCCGAGGAGGTCGACTGGACCTTCCCCGTGCTGGTCGAGGACGTCGTGATGATGGGCCGCTACGGCCATATGGGCTTCCTGCGCATCGCCCGCCAGGCGGATCGCGATGCGGTCGACCAGGCGCTTTCGCGGGTGAACATGCTGGAGTTCCGCGAGCGCCAGATCGGCGAACTGTCCGGCGGTCAGCGCAAGCGCGTCTTCCTGGCAAGGGCATTGGCGCAGGGCGGACAGGTGATCCTGCTCGACGAGCCTTTCACCGGCGTCGACGTCAAGACCGAGGATGCGATCGTCGGGCTGATGCGGGAGTTGCGCGACGAGGGCCGACTGATGCTGGTCTCGACCCATAATCTCGGCTCGATCCCGGATTTCTGCGACCAGGTCGTTCTGATCAATCGCACCGTGCTGGCGGCCGGTCCCACGAGCACGACCTTCACCCATGACAATCTCCAGCGGGCCTTCGGCGGTGCGCTGCGGCATTTCCGCCTTGGCGGCGCCGATCTGCACGATGACGCGGACGAGCGGCGCGTCACCGTCATCACCGACGACGAGCGCCCGCTCGTGCTCTACGGCGAGCGCGACCGGGAGAAGCTCGCCAGTGGCGGCAAGGTGAATGGCGACCAGACAAAGGGCGAGAAGGCGATCGGCGAGAAGGACCCGGCGCCGTGATCGAATTGCTGCTGGAGCCGTTCGGCTATCAATATATGGTGCGGGCAATCTGGGTCTGCGCGCTGGTCGGCGGGGTCTGCGCCTTCCTGTCCTGCTTCCTGATGCTGAAGGGCTGGTCGCTGATGGGCGACGCGCTGGCGCATGCGATCGTGCCCGGCGTCGCGCTGGCCTATCTGCTCAAGGTGCCCTACGCGGCCGGCGCTTTCTTCTCGGGGCTCCTGGCGGCGCTCGCCATGGCGCTGGTCCGGGTGCGTACCCAGCTGCGCGAGGATGCCGTCATCGGCATCGTCTTCACGACCTTCTTCGCGGCGGGGCTGCTGATCGTCTCGATCAACCCGACCTCGGTGAACGTCCAGTCGATCGTGCTCGGCAACATCCTCGGCATCTCGGATGAGGATGTGGTGCAGGTCGCGATCATCGCGGCCGTCTCGCTCGTCGTGCTGGTGGCGCGCTGGCGCGACCTGATGCTGGTCTTCTTCGACGAGAACCAGGCGCGCTCCGTCGGGCTGTCGCCGACGCGGCTCAAGATCCTGTTCTTCATGCTGCTCAGCGCCTGCACTGTCGCTGCGCTGCAGACGGTCGGGGCCGTGCTGGTGATCGCCATGGTGATCACGCCCGGCGCCACCGCCTATCTGCTGAGCGACCGCTTTGGCCGGTTGATCTGGATCGCGGTCGGGCTCGGCGTCGTCACCAGCGCGGCGGGCGCTTATGCCAGCTATTTCCTCGACGGCTCGACCGGCGGGCTGATCGTGGTGTTCCAGACCATCCTGTTCCTGCTCGCCTTCGTGTTTGCGCCCAAGCATGGCCGGTTGGCCGCCGCGCGCGCGGCCCGCGCTGTGTCGGAGACGGCGCCATGAGCCTGATCGAGACCTGGCTGATCGCGCCGCTTTCGCATGAGTTCATGCAGCGCGGGCTCGTCGTGGCGGTCATCGTCGGCATCGTCTGCGCGGTGTTGTCGTGCTTCCTGATCCTCAAGGGCTGGTCGCTGATGGGCGACGCGGTCTCGCATGCGGTGCTGCCGGGTATCGTGCTGGCGCAGGTCGCCGGCCTGCCGCTGGCGGCGGGCGCCTTCGTGGCGGGCCTCGGCTGCGCGCTGTCCATCGGCTACCTCAAGGAGAACAGCCGGGTGAAGGAGGACACGGTGATGGGCATCGTCTTCTCCGGCATGTTCGCGCTGGGCCTCGTGATGTTCGTCAAGGTCGACAGCGACCAGCATCTGCTGCACGTGCTCTTCGGCAACATGCTCGGCGTGCGCTGGGAGGACATCGCCGAGACGGCGGCCATCGCCGTGCCGACGATCGCGATCATGCTGGCCAAGCGCCGCGATTTCCTCCTGCTCGCCTTCGATCCGGCGCATGCAAGGGCGATCGGCCTGCCGGTGCGGTGGCTGAATTTCGGCCTGCTGATGCTGCTGGCGCTGACCATCGTCGCGGCGCTCAAGGCCGTCGGCATCATTCTCGTCGTCGCCATGTTGATCGCGCCGGGCGCCATCGGCTTCCTGACGACGCGGCGTTTTGACGCGATGCTGGCGGTCGCGGTGGCGGCCGCGACCCTGTCGAGCGTGCTGGGCACGATCCTGAGCTTCCATCTCGATGGGGCGACCGGGCCCTGCATCGTCGTGGTCCAGGCCGTGTTCTTCCTCGCGGCGCTCGCGCTCAACCTGCGCCGTTCGGCGAGACGCGCAGCGACAGCCTGATCCCGCTCGCGCATCCGTGATGGGCTCCCATGGAATAAAGCCGCAGCGCCTGCGTTTCGCTTTCGCCGGTCCTCCTCGGGAGGGGCGGGATCGAGGCGTGGACGGCAACACTCGTCTGCGCCGCAATCCAGGAGTCAAAATGACACTCGATGCGGACCAGCACCGCCGCGGCTTGTTGCGGATCCTTTTGGGACTGCCGATAGCGGCTGTTCTTGGAGTTGCCGCGACGACGGCGCGTGCGGACGACGATGATGACGATGATGATCGCCGTCGCCGGAGGGTGCGCCGCAGGCGGCGCGATGATGACGACGACGATGACGATCGCCGTTCCCGCAGGCGCCGGTCGCGCCGCCGGGACGATGATGACGACGACGACGATTGAACTTTGCCGGGCCTGACCATGCGGGCCTCGCTGCTCGCCATCGAGCGGCGGGGCCCTCTTGCTGATCAGGCCGCTTGCTGGCCGGCATCGTCCTGCGCCCGGCTGACGGTGATCGTCTGGGCGAGGCACTGGCAGTTGAACTGGCTGGTCAGGAAGGCGATGTCGGCGGCGTCGCGGCCGCTGGCGATCCGGACGATGCCCTCGACCGGCGCGAGCTGCGTCGGATCGACGAGCCACCAGCCGCCGTTGAGATAGACCTCGAAGATCGCGTGGAAATCCGGTGGGTCGAGATCGAGCGCATAGGCGCTGACGGCGCGGGCCGGGATGTTGAGCGCTCGCGTCAGCGCGATGCCGAGATGGCTGAAATCGCGGCAGACGCCGGCGCGGTCGATGAAGGTCTGCTCGGCCGTGGTCTGGGCGTGGCTGACGCCGTGGACATAGTCGAGATGCTCGTGCAGCCAGTCGAGCACGGCCAGGATTCGCGCGCCGCCGGCCTCGATCGCGCAGAATTCGCGCTGGGCGAAGCGCATGAACTCGTCGGAGGGCGAAAACCGGCTCGGCAGCAGATAGGGCAGCACGTCCTGCGGCAACTCCGACCAGTCGTGCTGGCGAGCATAGGGCACGAGGGGGATGCGCTTGCCATTGTCGACCAGCGCCTGGTAGCTGATCTGGACCTGGCCGGAGAGGGCGGTGCGGAAGCGGCGCTCGCCCGTCATCGGATCCTGATCGCGGACCAGGACCGCGTCCGGCGAGATCACCAAGCTCTCGGAAATGATGGTCTGGTCGGGCGAGCGCGCGGCCTCGATCGCCGCGATCACCTGCGTGTCGCTGTCGAAGCCATAGGTCAGCGTCGCCGACACGTTGAGTTTCATGGTCGCCCCCGGGTGCATTGCAGCATGGAAACCCGGCCAACGCCACAAGGGAGGCGGAAGTTCCGCCGATCTCAGGCGGCTTTCGCCGCTCCGATCTCCGGCGCGATGCTGGCGAGGATTTCAAAGGATCGTTTTCGCGCCGCATGATCGAAGATCGGCGCGGTCGCCATGATCTCATCGGCCTGTGTCGCTGCGATGAAGGCGCGCAGATTGCGCTTCAACGTTTCGGGCGAGCCGATGAAGGCATAGCGCAGCATCTGCGAGACATGCGCCTTCTCGGCCGGGGACCAGTAGGTGTCGATGTCGTCGATCGGCGGCTGGAGCTTGCCGCGTACGCCCCTGACCATGCCGACGAAGCGCTGCTGCAGCGAGGTCGCGAGATAGCGGGCCTCGGCGTCGGTCTCGGCCGCGATGACGTTGATGCCGGGCATGGCATAGGAGGTTTCAAGCTGTTCGGAGGGCTTGAAGCGCTCGCGATAGACCGCCAGCGCCTGCATCAGCGCGTCGGGCGCAAAATGCGAGGCGAAAGCGTAGGGCAGGCCGAACTCGGCGGCGAGCTGCGCGCCGAACAGGCTGGAGCCCAGAATCCAGAGCGGCACGTTCAAGCCTGCGCCGGGCACGGCCTGTATGGCCTGGTTGGGCCCGGCCGGAGCAAAGAAGGCCTGCACCTCCAGCACATCCTGCGGAAACTGGTCGGATGCCATAGGGCTGCGCCGCATCGCCCGCATGGTCATCTGGTCGGTTCCCGGCGCACGGCCGAGGCCGAGGTCGATGCGTCCCGGGAAGAGAGCTTCCAGCGTGCCGAACTGCTCGGCGATGATCAGCGGCGCGTGGTTGGGCAGCATGATGCCGCCCGCGCCGACGCGGATCGTCTTGGTGGCGGCGGCAAGCTGGCCGATCACGACGGCCGTCGCTGCGCTGGCGATGCCGGTCATGTTGTGGTGCTCGGCCACCCAGTAGCGGGTGTAGCCCAGCGCCTCGGCATGGCGGGCGAGATCGATCGAGGCGCGCAACGCGTCCCCCGGCTCCTGTCCTTCGCGGACGGGAACGAGGTCGAGAACGGAAATGGCGACCATGGTGGCCCCTGCTTGGGCTCCTTGCGGAGCCGGTGGCGTCGCTTCCTAGATGGGGCAGGGACAGTGGCCGGTCCAGAGGAGGCGCCGCGCCGTCATGGCGCGTCTGCGTCGGCGTTCTGGCTGAGGCGTTGGGACAGGGCGGGCCTTGAAGACAGTGCGGCGCAGAGCATCGGCGCGATCCGGTGATAGGCGCGCTCGTAATCGGCCAGATGCAGCCCGTCGGTCAGCGTATCCGCGTCGCTGAAGCTGCTGGCAACGCGGCAGGAGGCACTGCGCCGGCAAGCGGCTTGTGCCTCAGCGCCGATGCCGGATCCGGCCTCGATCGAAAAGCCGCCGACCTGCCCGGCATCGATGCGCGGCAGGCCGGTGACGACGACGAGATCGGTCTTCTGCGTCAGCCGCCGCAGCAGCGGCTGGAAGGCCTGGCGGAAACGGATGACGGCTTCGGGCGCGTCGCGGAAGCGCTTGCGATTGGCGTCGTTGGTGCCGACGGTCAGGATGATCGCGCGGGGCGGACGCGGCAAAGCCAGCTCCGCCAGGAGCGCGTCGGTGTCGCCTGCGGTCGCCCCGTCCACGCCGGCATTCACCACGGGCAGGCCACAGAATTCGCGGGCACGCCAGCGCACGACATGGGAATCGCCGGAGGCGAGCAGGTAGTCGCCATCGACCCGCCGGAGGTCGGCCGTTATCTGGGCGAGGCGCTGGTCGCGATAGGAAACCGGCGGCGCCGAGGCGCGGCCGATCGCGAAGCCCGCCAGCGAGCCGAAGATCAGGGCGAGCGGGACCATGGTGAAGAGCGCGAGCAGGACGCGCCGCCCGGAGGTGGCCCTTGTCGGGCCGGGCTTCTTGCGGTCGCGGGCGAGCATGGAGAACCGGTGCGTCACGGACGGCCTCCCGAGGCGGCGGCCGTGCAAGCCTCCCGCAAAGTGACGCGCGCCGATGGCGCGGGCCTGGATTGCCCGGTGAGCGGATCGCGATAGCGCGCCTGCGCGCAAGGATCGCCGCCACGCGGGAGGAAGCCGTCGCGCGTCGCTAGCGCCGGCAGGGCCCAGAGCCAGAGCGCGACCCCACCGGGCAGGGCGATGCCTGCCACGATGCGCCTGCGCTTCAGGCCAGGAGAGGAGGCGGTGCCGGGTGCGGAAGAGGAGAGCGCGAACATGACGGCATGGGGCGCGATGGCGCGGCCGGTTCTGTGGCCGGGACTTTTCCGGATGACGTCGATCGGGGGGCTTCTGGTATCCTTGCTTTTCTGGCTGCGGCGTTGGAAACGGTTGGAAACATCTCCGGCCACGACCTTGCCGTGCAGCGGGGCTAGAGCCAGCCGATGAGCAGAACTCCCCATATCCTCATCGTCGAGGACGACCGCGAGATCGCGACGCTGGTGTCGCGCTTCCTGCGCAACAATGATTTTCGCGCCCACGCCGTTCCGAACGGGCGCGAGATGGACGTCGCGCTGCGCGATGGCCGCTTCGACCTGATCGTGCTCGACCTGATGCTGCCGGGCGAGGACGGCTTGAGCCTGTGCCGCCGCTTGCGCAATGACGGCTCGATCCCGATCATCATGCTCACCGCCAAGGGCGAGGAGATCGACCGCATCCTCGGCCTCGAAATGGGGGCCGACGATTATCTGGTGAAGCCGTTCAATCCGCGCGAGCTGCTGGCGCGGATTCGCGCCGTGCTGCGGCGCGCCGGCGGCGTGTCCGCGCCCGAGGTCGGCGACAGCACGATGTTCGCCTTCGCGGGCTGGAAGCTCGACAAGGCGGTGCGGCGGCTGTTCAACCCGGCGGGCGAGCGCGTCGCGCTCACGGGTGCGGAACTCGACCTGCTGCTCGCCTTCTGCGAGCGCCCGCGCCGGGTGCTGTCGCGGGACCAGCTTCTCGACCTGACGCAGGGGCGCACGGCGGCGCCGTTCGAGCGCTCGATCGACGTGCTGGTCAGCCGGCTGCGCCAGAAGATGGAACGCAATCCGCGCGAGCCGGAGCTGATCCAGACCATCCGCTCGGGCGGCTACATGTTCTCGCCGGAGATCGAGGCGTCGCCGGAGATCCGGATCCTGTCGGAGAATCAGGGCGGATGAAGCGGCTGCTGCTGCGCCTTCTGCCGGCCCGGGCTGCCGCGCAGATCACCGTCATCGTGATCGGCTCGCTGGTGCTCGCCAATCTCGTGACGATCGGTGCGCTGATCGTTCTGCTGCCGCCCGAGCTCAAGCGCCTGCCGAACCTGCCTTATGTGACAGAACTTGTCGCGCTGGCGCGGCAGGTCCAGGTCGCGCCGACGCCCGAGGCGCGGCAGATCATCGTCGAGACGGCGCTTGCCGCCAATCCGCGCCTGTCGCGCCTGCCGGCCGATGCGCGCTCGACGGACCGGAGCCTGCCTCGGCCGGATCAGGAGATGCTCAGCGCCTTGGAGCAGGAGTTCGGCGGCACCGCGCAGGTTCTGGTGCTCGATTCGCCCGACGGGCGGCGCGGACCGCCGCCCGTCGGCTTGCGTTTCGCCGACGGCTCCGGCCTTGCCATGGCGCCATCGCCGATGACGCCGCCGCCGCGTGGGACGGCCTTCATCGTCTATCTGATCGTGATGCTGGCTTCGCTGGCCACGCTCGTCGGGTTGTTGTCGCTCTGGGCCGCGCGCGCCGTGGCCTCGCCGCTGTCGCGCCTGGCCGAGGCGGTCGACCGCTTCGATCCGGACCGCGACGACATCGCCGCCGCCGAACAGGGGCCGAGCGAGGTCAAGCGCCTCGCACGCGCTTTCGGCGAAATGGCCGCGCGCATCCGGCGCCTCGTCGATGACCGCACGCGCATGCTGGCCGCCGTCAGCCACGATCTGCGTACGCCGATCACGCGGTTGCGGCTGCGGGCCGACGAGATCGCCGACGACAAGCAGCGCCGCGCCATCGTCGCCGATCTCGCCTTGATGGAGCGCATGGTCGGCGGGGCGTTGTCCTATCTGCGCGAGGGGCGTGCATCCGGCAGCATGTCGGCGACAGACATACCGGCGCTGCTCCAGACGATCTGCGACGACTTCGCCGATCTCGGCCATATCGTCGTCTTCGAGGGGCCGATGCGGGCCTCGGCGTTGTGCGATTCCGACCAGATGACGCGCGCCGTCACCAACCTCGTCGACAACGCGATCAAGTTCGGGGGCAAGGTGGTGGTCAGGCTGGACGATGGCGATGCGGAGCTGATCGCCGTTCTCGTCGAGGATGACGGGCCGGGTATCGCGCCCGACGAGCGCGAGAAGGTGTTCGAGCCGTTCTATCGCAGCGACCTGGCGCGGACGCTGAAGCAGGGCAGCGGCTTCGGGCTCGGGCTTTCCATCGTGCGCGCCATCGCGGAAGCGCATCGCGGCGAACTCACCCTGGCGGAGCGGCGGGGCGGCGGCCTCAGCGCCCGGATTTCCTGGCCGCGCCGCTGGTAGCGGAACGCGGCCGGGCCCCGCGCGTTGTCCCCACAGAGCACGCAACGTTCACAAGGGGGGCGCCATGAGCAGCACTAATGCTATCCGCACCAATCCTGCCAAGGAAAGCCTGCGCAAGGAACAGCAGGAACAGCGCAAGGCCGTCGAAAAGCACGGCAAGGATGCCGAACTCGACAGAGCCCTGGAGGACACCTTCCCGGCCAGCGATCCGGTCGCGGCGCAGGCTCCCACCAAGCCTGGCGCGAGCGACAAGCACTGACGACGATACGTCAGGCGCGCTGGTAGACCAGCCGCGCCCGGATCGTGCCATCCAGCGCGCGGATCTCGCGCAGGATGTCGCGCGCATCCGTGCCGATGCTTTCGGCTTCCATCACGACATAGCCGACCTCGCCATCGGTCTGGTAGTTCTGCGCGGCGATGTTGACGTTCCGATTGGCGAAGACGTCGTTCAGGCGCCTGAGCATGCCGGGGACGTTGCGCTGGACATGGATGAAGCGCGTGCCCACGGCGCGCGCGGCAAGCTGCACCTGGGGGAAGTTCACCGCACCCATCGTCGAGCCGACATCGGAATAATCGACGAGCTTGCGGGCGACCTCCGCGCCGATGCGCTCCTGTGCCTCCTCGGTCGAGCCGCCGACATGCGGGGTCAGGATGACGTTGGGCAGGCCCTGCAGCGGCGAGACGAAGCGGTCGGCGTTCGAGGCCGGCTCGATCGGGAAGACATCGACGGCAGCCCCCGCGAGATGGCCGCTTTTCAATGCAGCGGCGAGTGCGTCGAGATCGACCACGGTGCCGCGCGAGTTGTTGATCAGGTAGCTGCCGCGATTCATCGCGGCGAGCTGCTGCGCCCCGATCATGCCATGCGTCTGCGGCGTCTCGGGCACATGCAGCGAGACGATATCGGCCGAGCCGAGGAGCTCATTCAGGCTGTCGACCGGCTCGGTGTTGCCGTGGCGCAGGCGGTCAGTCTGATCGTAATAGATCACCCGCATGCCCATCGCCTCGGCCAGCGTCGAGAGCTGGCTGCCGATATTGCCGTAGCCAACGATGCCGAGCACCTTGCCGCGCACCTCGTAGGCGCCTTCGGCAGACTTGTCCCAGCCGCCGCCATGGGCCGAGACCGAGCGGTCGGTGATCTTGCGCAGCAGCATCACGATCTCGCCGATCGTCAGTTCGGCGACGCTGCGGGTGTTGGAGAAGGGCGCGTTGAAGACGGGCACGCCGCGGCTGCGGGCCGCCTGGAGATCAACCTGGTTGGTGCCGACCGAAAAGCAGCCGACCGCGAAGAGACGGTCGGCATGGGCGAAGACCTCGTCGGTCAATTGCGTGCGCGAGCGGATGCCGAGCACATGCACGCCCTCGACGGCCTTGAGCAGGGCGTCGCGGTCGAGCGCCTTGGGCAGGCGCGTCATGTTGGTGTAGCCGGCGTTCAGCAGCAGATCGGCGGCGGAATCGTTGATGCCTTCCAGCAGCAGGACCTTGATGCGATCCTTGGACAGGGACAGGCGTTCGCTGGGCAGTGTCATGGCGACGATCGGGCTGGGGGCGAGGGAGCGCTCGCTATAGACCCCGCATCGCGCCGGATAAACCGTTTCTTCGCATGGAAGCCGCGCGCAGGCGCCGCCGTCTCACGCCTTCTCGACCACCAATGTCGCCCCCTCGACGCGCACGACGCGGATTTCGCTGCCGGCCAGCAGTTCCGGGCCGGTGATGCGCCAGGACGAATCGCCAACGCGGACGCGGCCCTCGCCACCGGTCATGGTGGCCTCCAGCCGGAAGACCCTGCCGATGAGCTGGCGGCCGCGATCGTTGAGGCCGGTGGCGGCGTCGGGCTCTTCGCCCCTGTGGCGCGTCAGCAGGCGCCCGGCGAAGACGCTGACGAGGCTGAATCCGGCGAAGACGAGCGCCGCGACCTGCCAGCCGATGTCGGTGATGCCGACGACTGCGCCCGTCAGCAGGGCCGCGAGACCGAGCCAGATCAGGAAGACGCCGGGAGCCAGCACCTCGCCGCCGATCAGGACGAGGCCGAGGATGACCCAGCCCCAGGCGCCGAGCCACAGGATCGAAGACAGCATCGGGGCGCCCTCAGGCGTTGCCGCGACCGGCCGGCGGCACGGAGCCGCCGCGCCTGGTCTCGGCCGCATCGTCGCCGAAGACGGCGCGGGTGAGCTGTGCGATGCCGCCGACCGTTCCCGCCAGCGCCGCGGCTTCGATCGGCACGATCACCACCTTGCTGTTGGGCGCGCTGGCGATCGCCTTGAGCGCATCGGTGTAGCGCTCGGCGATGAGGAAGTTCGCGGCCTGGATGTCGCCCTTGCTGATCGCCTCCGAGACCATGGCGGTGGCCGACGCCTCGGCCTGGGCGGAGCGTTCGCGCGCCTCAGCGTCGCGGAAGGCGGCCTCCTTGCGGCCTTCGGCGGCCAGAATCTGCGATTGCTTGAGCCCTTCGGCGCGCAGGATCTCTGCCTGGCGCATGCCATCGGCTTCCAGGACGGCGGCGCGCTTCTCGCGCTCGGCCTTCATCTGGCGGTTCATCGCGCCGACGATGTCGGCCGGCGGCAGGATGTCGCGGATCTCGATACGCGTGACCTTGACGCCCCAAGGCGAAGCGGCGGCGTCCATGACGCGCAGCAGCCGCTCGTTGATCTCGTCGCGATGCGAGAGCAGCTGGTCGAGGTCCATCGAGCCGACGACGGTGCGGATATTGGTCATCGTCAGCGTGACCAGCGCGTCGTCGAGCGCCGAGACCTCGTAGCGCGCCTTGGCGGCATCGAGCACCTGGTAGAAGGCGGCGGCGTCGATGCGGACGCCGGCATTGTCCTTGGTGATCGCCTCCTGCGAGGGAATGTCGAGCACCTGCTCCATGACATTCACCTTGTGCCCGATGCGGTCGATATAGGGCACGATCAGGTTCAGGCCGGCGCTGAGCGTGCGCGAATAACGGCCGAAGCGCTCCACCGTGTAATTATAGCCCTGCGGCACGGTCTTCACCAGGAAGGCGATGGTGATGATGACGAGCAGGACGAGCACGACCACGAAGATGCTGAAGCCCGACAAGGTGTTCATGCGACGCGTCTTCCTTCAAATCCGAGCGGTGCAGCGAGTTGATGCAACCTGACGATTGCGACAGGCTTATGCAAGGTCGGGCGGGCGGGGCCTGGTGATCGGCTGCCGCTGACGCCGACGTTGGCGCGATCTTGGCCGTTTCCACCAAGAGCGCGGCGGCCTTGGCAGAAACTGCCCTTGTATCTGTCGTTTCACGGGCGATTGCGGTTCACATGACCAACGCGCTTCGTGCATGATCGGTGCGTGTCCGGGGAGCGCAACCCCGGCGCTCGCCCTGGGAGTGCCACCGATGTCCGATCCGCGTCTGCCGATTGATTCTCGCCTGCCGATTCTGGCTGAGCTCGAAAAGAAGATCCTCTGGTTGGCGTCCTGGACGATTCACAACGCCAACCATCTGCGCGAGAGCGGCGACGGCATGAAGGTCGGCGGGCACCAGGCCTCGTCGGCCTCGCTGTGTACGATCATGACGGCGCTCTACATGGCCGCGCTGCGCCCGCAGGACCGCGTCGCGGTGAAGCCGCATGCCTCGCCGATCTTCCACGCGATCAACTATCTGATGGGGCTGCAGACCCGCGAGAAGCTCGAGAATTTCCGCGGCTACAAGGGCGCGCAGAGCTATCCGTCGCGGACCAAGGACATCGACGACGTCGATTTCTCGACCGGCTCGGTTGGGCTCGGTGTGGCGCAGACGCTGTTCTCGTCGCTGACGCAGGATTACGTCCGCGCCCATGGCTGGGGGCTGGAGCGTCCCGAGGGCCGGATGGTCTCGCTGATTGGCGATGCCGAGCTCGACGAGGGCAACATCTTCGAGGCCCTGATGGAGGGCTGGAAGCACGGCCTGCGCAACACATGGTGGGTGATCGACTACAACCGCCAGTCGCTCGACGCCGTCATCCGCGAGGGGCTCTACGACCGCTTCGAGACGATGTTCCGCAATTTCGGCTGGGATGTCGTGACGCTGAAATACGGCTCGATCCAGTTGGCCGCCTTCAAGGAGAAGGGTGGCGAGCGGCTGAAGGCCTGGATCGATTCCTGCCCGAACCAGCTCTATTCAGCGCTGACCTTCCAGGGCGGCGCGGCCTGGCGCAAGCGCTTGATGGACGATCTCGGCGACCAGGGCCCCGTGACGCAGCTGATCGAGAGCCGCTCGGATGCCGAGCTCTCGAAGCTGATGTGCAATCTCGGCGGCCACGACCTGGCCTCGATCCTCGAAGCCTTCGAGAGCATCGACCACGATCGGCCGGTCTGTTTCCTGGCCTATACCGTGAAGGGCTTCGGCCTGCCGCTGGCGGGCCACAAGGACAACCATGCCGGCCTGATGACAAAGGAGCAGATGGAGGGCTTCAAGGCCGCCAACGCCGTCCGGCCTGGCCATGAATGGGATCTGTTCGAGGGGCTCTCGATGCCCGAAAAGGATGTCCGCGCCTTCCTCGATGCGGTGCCGTTCTTCGCGCAGGGCCGGCGACGCTTCAGCGCACCGAAGCTGCCGGTGCCCGATACGCTGGACGCCGGCATCCAGCCGGTCATGTCGACGCAGATGGGCTTCGGCAAGGTGCTCGACGATCTCGCCAGGAAGGGCGGGCCGCTCGCGGATCGCATCGTCACGACCGCGCCCGACGTCACCGTCTCGACCAATCTCGGCCCCTGGGTGAATCGGCGCGGCCTCTTCGCCAAGGCCTCGATGGCCGACACCTTCAAGGACGAGCGCATCCCCTCGATGCAGAAATGGGAGTTCTCTCCGAAGGGGCAGCATGTCGAGCTCGGCATAGCCGAGATGAACCTGTTCATCAACCTCTCGGCGCTGGGCCTCTCGCACGCGATCTTCGGCGAGCGGCTGATCCCGATCGGCACGCTCTACGACCCGTTCATCTCACGGGGATTGGATGCTCTGAACTATGCCTGCTACCAGGACGCCCGCTTCATGGTGGTGGCGACGCCGTCGGGCGTGACGCTGGCGCCGGAAGGCGGGGCGCATCAGTCGATCGCGACGCCACTGATCGGCATGAGCCAGGACGGCTTATGCGCCTTCGAGCCGGCCTTCGTCGATGAACTCGCCGTGATGATGCGCTGGTCCTTCGACTATCTGCAGAAAGACGGCGAGGGCGACCCCGACGAGCGGACCTGGCTGCGCGACGAGACCGGCGGCTCGGTCTATCTGCGCCTCTCGACGCTGCAGGTTGAACAGCCGCAGCGGGTGATGACGCCCGAACTCGAAAGCGAGATCATCGACGGCGCCTATTGGCTGCGCAAGCCCGGCCCCAACGCCTCGGTCGTGATCGCCTATACGGGCGCGGTGGCGGCGGAGGCGATCAAGGCAGTCGGGCTTCTCGGCGAAGACCGGCGCGATGTCGGTCTGCTCGCCATCACCTCGGCCGACCGGCTCAATGCCGGCTGGCAGGCGGCCGAGCGGGCGCGCCAGCGCGGCAACCACCGCGCCACCAGCCATGTCGAGCGGCTGCTCGGCGGTCTCTCACGCGATTGCGGCATCGTCTCGGTGCTGGACGGTCACCCCGCGACGCTGGCCTGGCTCGGCAGCGTCCATGGCCATAGGCAGAAGGCGCTCGGCGTCGAGCATTTCGGCCAGACCGGGACGGTGGCGGATCTCTACCGCCATTTCGGCATCGACGCGAACGCGATCGTCCACGCCGCGCAGGCCGCGGCGCCGGGCCGGCCGGTGCGTCATCTGAAGGCGTTGCCGTGAGCGTTTGACGGTTTGCTTCCGAACCACCCCGTCATCCCGGACGCAGCGAAGCGGAGATCCGGGATCCATCGTAGGGAGCCGGAGCCCCATGATGGATCCCGGGGCAAGCCCGGGATGACGGTCGCGGATTTGAGGACCGTCGACAATCCTGCTCAGCCGATCACGCTTCAGAAGCGCGGGGTCTCGAAGGTGTTGGCGAAGGGATTGGCGCCGGCGCCGATGCGGCTGGGCAGCGTGTCCTCGCCGTAGAAGCCGCCGAAGCTGGAATAGGCCGGGGCCGAGGCGAAATGCTGGCTGGCATAGCGGTTCATCGAGCCGACCGGCACGACATTGCCGGCATCGAAGAAGCTGCGCTTCTGGACGGTGATCCGCAGCGGTCCGCGGCGGCTCTGGGCCTCCGCGATCGTGGTCAGGACGGTCGATGCCGCGATCGAGACGGCGAAAACGGCGGCGAGACGCTTCAGCGAAACCATGACGACGACATCTCCAGAACAGCGGCGGTCCGCTTGAGGCAGGGACGAAAACTTCACGGTGAATCCTAGACTACCGTAGTTAACGATTTTGTCAGCGCGACCAAAGCGCCAGCTCGCGATCAGCGCTTCGGCTGGGGCCTTGCCGGCGCGACGCCTGCGCTCTTCGTCCGCAAGGCGGGTGCCGTGCCATCGGCGTCGAGCCAGGAGACCTTGCGGCCGGTGGCCGAAAGGCGCGGGGGGGCGCAGCCCGGTTGCCGGTTCAGTTCCGTGCGGGCGAAGGCGGTGCGCAGGGCGCGGTCGTCGCCGGCGTTGAGCAGGTCGATGCGGTCGATCAGGCAGATGAGCTGCTGCCGGTCGGCCGGCTTGCCGGGCCCGCCGCACCACCAGCCGCTCATCGACAGCGGCAGGGCGCCGGCCTCCATCCGGAAGCCGATGCAGGCGCGGCTGACATCGCCGTCGCTCAGTGTCGCATCGGCGGTCTCGACCGGGCCGAAGCGGGTCGCGATCGCGGTCGGCGTGCCGCTGCGCTGGACCGACATGGCGCGCGCCGCCGCTTCGCGCACCAGCGAGACGATAAAGGGTTGGGTCAGGTCGCTGCGGCCATGCTCCACGCTCAGGCGCAGCAACAGATGGGCTTTCGGCTCGGCGAAGCCGCCGAAGCCCAGCACGTCCTCGCGCTGCGCGCCGTCCTGGCTGCGGCGGGCCTCGAGGGTCGCCGAGGCGCGATCGAGTTCGGGCGATTCCAGCCCGAACATCGCGATCGGCCTGGTAATGCCGATCCAGTTCTCCCGGCCGCCCTTGCTCGGGCGCGGCTCCTGGCGAACGTCGCGGACGGAACGGGATTCGGGTCCGGGCGGCAGGGTCAGGCTGGCGATCGTCGCCTCGTCCTGAGACGACAAGCCTTGGGACGACAAGGCGGTGACGATCGCGGCGGTCAGACCGATGCCGGTCGCCGCCGCCAGACCGCGCCAGGCCAGCCCGCTGGTGAGGCCAAGGCCTGGAAGCCGCATCAGGACGCGCAGATGGCGCAAGGCGCAAAGGCCGCGCCAGACAAAGCCGAAACCGGCCTCGATGCTGTCGGCGAGGCGGATCAGGGCCGTGGCGACATCGGCCTTCGCAAGCCTTGCCCATAAGCTGCCCCAGGATGTGCTGAGCAACGATGCGCCGCGCAGCGACGACCGGGCAGCCCCGATGATCGGCCAGCCTGGCTTGAGCCGGCCGAGCAGATGCGATGCGATATGACCCGACACGACCCAAAACCCGTGTTTCTCCGCGCTGCTCCCCAGCGGCGCGGTCGTCCTCACCAGGGCGCACGGTGACCGGGGCCGAGTCAGCGGCTGGTTACCGGGGCCGGGGAATCGCGGGGCAGCGTGAACGGCCGGTCAAGAAGCAGGGTTAATATGCGGACGGCCCTTGACCTGCAGAGCAGGAGATTGGGGCTTCCGTCGCCGCGGGAATTGACTTTTCGCCGTCCAAGGTGTTCTCAGAGCGTCGTGTCATGCAGGGCTGAGCGCCTCGGATGGCACCGCGAAGCTTCAGCCTTTTCGGGATTGGCCCTGTGACTGTCCGTCTCACGACGAAACGCACGACCAAACCGGCGACCGGGACCACCGGGACGCCGCGCTGAAATTCGCCTCGGTTCCGGGCCACTCCCCCCCGGCGGGGGCATGATGCCGAACCCGCTTCCCAAGAAGGCGGCCGGCGCCGAGGGGGAGACCAAACCGGTTCATCCAAAAGGAACATGATCATGAGCTTCAAGGTCGCGATCGTCGGCGCCACGGGTAATGTGGGCCGCGAGATGCTGGACATCCTGGCCGAGCGGGCCTTCCCGGTCAGCGAGGTCGTGGCGCTGGCCTCCTCGCGTTCGATCGGGACTGAGGTCTCGTTCGGGGACAAGACGCTGAAGTGCAAGTCTCTGGAGCACTACGACTTCTCCGACACCGACATCTGCCTGATGTCGGCCGGCGGCGAGATATCGAAGGCGTGGTCGCCCAAGATCGGCCAGCAGGGCTGCGTCGTGATCGACAACTCCTCGGCCTGGCGCATGCATCCCGACGTGCCGCTGGTCGTGCCGGAGGTCAACGCCGCTGCCGTCGCAGGCTTCACCAAGATGAACATCATCGCCAACCCGAACTGCTCGACCGCGCAGCTCGTCGTGGCGCTGAAGCCGCTGCATGACAAGTATGTGGTCAAGCGCGTCGTCGTCTCGACCTATCAGTCGGTGTCCGGCGCCGGCAAGGAGGGCATGGACGAGCTCTTCAACCAGACGCGGGCCGTGTTCTCGGCCGGCGAGGTCGTGACCAAGAAGTTCCCCGCCCGCATTTCCTTCAACCTCATCCCGCAGATCGACGTCTTCATGGAGGACGGCTTCACCAAGGAAGAGTGGAAGATGATGGCGGAGACCAAGAAGATTCTCGATCCGAAGATCAAGCTGACCGCGACCTGCGTGCGCGTGCCGGTCTTCATCGGCCATTCCGAGAGCGTCAACATCGAGTGCGAGAAGCCGGTCACGGCCGACGAGGCGCGCGAGGTGCTGCGCGCGGCGCCCGGCATCCTCGTCATCGACAAGCATGAGCCCGGTGGCTACATCACCCCCCATGAGGCGGCAGGCGAGGATGCGACCTACATCTCGCGCATCCGCGAGGACGCCACCGTCGAGAACGGCCTGGCCTTCTGGTGCGTCTCCGACAATCTTCGCAAGGGCGCGGCGCTGAACGCGGTGCAGATCGCCGAGGTGCTGATCAACCGCAAGCTGATCCAGCCGCGCAAGAAGGCAGCCTGACACGGCCGCCGCAGCGAGGTTTTTGAACGAGGCGGGTCGCGAGGCCCGCCTTTTTCATGTCCGGATGCAGAATGTCCCAGGTACGATCTCGCCGCGGTTCCGGCGCGCCGGTGCATGAAGGCGTTCGTTCTTTGCGGGACGCAAACAAGTCGGGTTCGACTAATGTGACGCTTCAAGTCGACGCGCCCAAGATGTTCGACGCAAGCCAAGACGCCCGGAAACGCCGCTTCCTTGCCAAACATCCCACATCCCGAACCGACTCCCTTGCCGAAAGGGTCCACCGCGCCGCCACTGCGTCGCGATGCGCCGCTGCGCGGCATCGGCCTGGTGCTGGTGACCGGGATCTTCTTCAACGCGGCCGACGTCGCCTCCAAGCTGCTCACAGTGGACATGTCGCCGTTGCAGGTGATCTGGCTGCGCTACGGAACCTTCACCATCATCATGCTGGCGCTGGTCTGGCGTTCCGGCGGGCGCAGCCGGCTGCGGACGCAGCGGCCCCAGTTGCAATTCCTGCGCGGGCTGGGCGTGACCCTGTCCTCGATCCTGTTCGTGATGGGCTTGCAGTATCTGCCGATCGCCGATGCGACGGCGTCGAGCTTCGTGGCGCCGCTGTTCGTCACCGCCTTGTCGATCCCGATCCTTGGCGAGACGATCGGCTGGCGGCGCTGGACCGCGACCCTGATCGGCCTCATCGGCGTGCTGATCGTGGTGCGCCCCGGCGGCAGCGGCTTTCAGACGGCTTCGCTCCTGCCGGTCGCCTCGGCGCTGGCCTGGGCCTTCGCGATGATCATCACCCGGATGATGAGCCGGACGGAAAGCCCGCTGACCACGCTCGCCTATTCGGCGATCATCGGCTTTGTCCTGTCCAGCCTGTTCGTGCCCTTCGTCTGGCAGCCGCTGACCGGAACGTTCCTGCTGATGGGGCTCTTCATCGGCGTGTCCTCGACGGTCGGCCACTGGCTGCTGGTGACGGCGTTCCGCTATGCCGACGCATCGCTGTTGGCGCCGTTCTCCTATCTGCAGCTGCTGTGGGCTTCGATCTTCGGCTATCTGATGTTTGCGGCGCTGCCGGATTCCTGGACGCTGGTCGGCGCGGTCATCATCGCCTGCTCGGGGCTCTACACCGCGCATCGCGAGCGGATCAGGGCCAGGAGCTTGATTTCACGAGAGCCCAACTGACAAGAGCCTGAGCCGAGCCGGCCCGTCTTCATCTCGGGACGCCATAGCGCGCCAGGAACATCTCGACCGCGGACGCGACGACGCGATGGATCTCCGCATCCGATGGCGGCTCGCGCTTGGCATTGAACAGGCGCGGCCGCAGTATCGTCGATTGGGAGAGGTCGACGAACTGGACGGCGGCGAGAGAGGTGTCGTCGATCGCCAGCAGTCCCTGCGAGACCTTGCCGTCCAGGAACCTGGCCAGGCGCTGGGTCCCCTGCTGGGGGCCGCGCTCGTAAAACTCGCGGCCGAGATCGGGCATCCGCTCGGCCACGCCCATGACAATGCGATGGGCGCTGACCGCGAAATCGCCGGCCAGCATGCGCAGGAGTCCCTCGCCGAGACGCTGCAGCGCATGGGCCAGGTCGGCCTCGTCGTTGAGCGCCTCGAAGACGCCGACCTTCTGGGCCTCGCGCTCGCGCTCGATCAGCGCGACGAAGAGATGCTCCTTGTCGGCGAAGTAGACATAAAGCGTGCCCTTGGAGACGCCGGCTGCCGCCGCAATCTCGTTCATGCTCGCCGCGTCGAAGCCCTGGGCGGCGAACACGGCATGCGCGCCGTCGAGGATCTGGCGGCGCTTGTCGGGGTCCATGCCGGCGACACGGCGGTTGCGCGCAGCGGGTTTCAGTTTCGTCTCGGCAATCTCGGTCATCATCGCCACCCGGCAGCGTCGGGGCCGCCATGCAAAAAGAATCGAACCGATCGGTTCGATATGACTTGATATGCGCGAAGGCTCGGGCTACTTCAAGCGCAATCGAACCGGTTGGTTCGAATTTGTTTCTTCAGGACGATGTCATGGCAGCCGATACGATCACCCGCCCGCGCCGCGACAGGCTGCAACTGGTCGATCCCATTCTCGAAACGGCAGCCCCACCCGCCCAGACGCGGCGCGTTGCCGAGGACGCGCCCGCTGAAGCGACCAGCCCGCCAGCGGCGGCGCCCAAGGGAAAGATGGTGCGGCGCGCCGGGCTGATGCTGCTCGGCACGGCCGCGATCGGTGCCGGGCTCTGGTTCGGGGCCGATTGGTGGTTCAACGGCCGCTTCATCGTCTCGACCGACGATGCCTATGTCGGCGCCGAGATGGCGACGATCTCGTCAAAGCTTTCGGCGAACATCGCGTCGGTCTCTGTGGTCCAGAACCAGCAGGTCAAGGCCGGCCAGCCGCTGGTGGCGCTCGATGACGGCGATTGGCGCATCGCACTGGAGAGCGCCCGCGCCAAGAGCGCGACGGCGACCGCAACGCTCGCGCGCATCGACAGCCAGGTCGAGGCCGGCCGCGCCAGCCTGCAGCAGGCGCAGGCGCAGGAGGTCTCGGCTCAGGCCGGCGTGACGCGCACGGTTGCCGATTTCGAGCGCGCCAACAGCCTGGCAGCCAAATCCTATGGGTCGCAGGCGACGCTCGATGCGGCCACCGCCGCGCGCGATCAGGCGAAGGCCTTGCTCGGCAGCGCCGTGGCGGGCGTCACCGCCGCGCGGGCGAACATCGACGTGCTGAAAGCGCAGCGCGTCGAGGCGGCGCGGCAGGCCGACGAACTCAAGGTCGCCGAGCAGAAGGCCGAGCGCGACCTGAGCTTCGCCAAGGTCGCGGCCCCGATCGACGGACTCGTCGCCAACACCAATGTCCAGCTCGGCGACCTCGTCAGCGCCGGCAAGCGGCTGATGTCGATCGTCCCGCTCGACCAGGTCTATGTCGATGCGAATTTCAAGGAGACGCAGGTCGGGCCGCTGAAGATCGGCGACCGGGCGACGATCACCGTCGATGCGCTGCCGGGCCAGGTCTTCGAGGGGCGGGTCAGCGGCATCAGCGGTGGCACCGGCTCGGTCTTCACCCTGCTGCCGCCGGACAACGCGACCGGCAATTTCACCAAGATCGTCCAGCGCGTGCCGGTCCGCATCACGCTCGCCCCCGAGGCCACGGCGCGCCATGTGCTGCGGCCCGGGATGTCGGTGGTGGTGAAGATCGATCCGCGGCCGGAAGGCCGGCGCTGAGACCAGCCTGATTGAACTGAAACGTGGCCGTCATTCCGGGCAAGCGAAGCGCAGACCCGGAATCCATCGTAGAGCCAAACCGATCACAGGAATTCGCCCTACGATGGATTCCGGATCGGCGCCGCTTCGCGGCTTGTCCGGAATGACGGCTCGATTGACGAGAAGCGAGATGCCGTCATGGCTACCGCGACCTTGACCAGCCCGGCCGGCGCACCACCGGCCGACGACGCCATTCCGATGCGCCGGATCTTCGCCTTCGTGGCGATGGTCTTCGGCATGTTCATGGCGATCCTCGACATCCAGATCGTCTCGGCTTCGCTCGCCGAAATCCAGGCGGGATTATCGGCCTCGTCGGACGAGATCGCCTGGGTCCAGACGGCGTATCTGATCGCGGAAGTGATCATGATCCCGCTGTCGGGCTATCTCAGCCGGGCCTTGTCGACGCGCGTCTTCTTCACCATCGCCGCCGCCGGCTTCACCATTGCCAGCGTGCTCTGCGCGATGTCGTCCTCGATCAACGAGATGATCCTGTGGCGCGCGGTGCAGGGCTTCATCGGCGGCGGCATGATCCCTGGCGTCTTCGCTGCCGCCTTCACGATCTTCCCGGCCTCGAAGCGCCCGATCGTCTCGCCGCTGATCGGGCTCGTCGCCACGCTCGCGCCGACGATCGGGCCCACCGTCGGCGGCTATCTCAGCAGCGCCTTTTCCTGGCACTGGCTTTTCCTCGTCAATGTCGTGCCCGGCATCTGCGTCTCGATCGCAGCCTGGACGCTGATCGATTTCGACAAGCCGCAGGCCGGCCTGCTGAAGCGCTTCGACTGGCTCGGCCTTCTCGGCATGGCCGGCTTCCTCGGCAGCCTCGAATATGTGCTCGAGGAGGGCACGCGGCTCGACTGGTTCGAGAGCCATGAGATCGTGTTCTTCTCCGTCGCCATGGTCTTTGGCGCGGTGCTGTTCTTCTGGCGGGCGCTGACGCGCGACGATCCGCTGGTCGATCTCTACGCCTTCACCAATCGCAACTTCGCCTTCGGCTCGCTGTTCTCCTTCTGCATGGGCATCGGCCTCTACGGGCTGACCTATCTCTACCCGGTCTATCTCGGGCGCATCCGCGGCTATGACGCGCTCCAGATCGGCGAGACCATGTTCGTCACCGGGCTGTTCATGTTCCTGACGGCGCCGATCGCAGGCAAGCTCTCGCAGAAGATCGATCCGCGCGTGCAGATGATGATCGGCTTCGCCGGCTTCGCGCTGGGCACCTGGATCGCCACCGGAATCACCGCCGACTGGGATTTCCACGAATTGCTGATCCCGCAGATCCTGCGCGGCGTCTCGCTGATGCTGTGCATGGTGCCGATCAACAATCTCGCGCTCGGCACGCTGCCGCCGGCGCAGCTCAAGAACGCGTCGGGCCTCTACAACCTGACGCGCAATCTCGGTGGCGCGGTCGGCCTGGCGCTGATCAACACCATGCTCAACACCCGCACCGACCTGCACATCGCGCGATTGCATGAGAGCGTCGCGGCCGGCCGACAGGTGGCCGAGGAGGCGCTCGCGCAGACGATGCAGCGCTTCCTCGACTATGGCGACGCCGCCGAGCAGATGGCGCTCGCGTTGATCAACCAGCGCGCCCACAAGCAAGCCCTGATCATGGCGTTCGGCGACGTCTTCCTCGGGCTGACCTTCATCTTCGCCAGCCTGGTGCTGCTGGCGCTGTTCATGCGCAAGCCGCCTGCCCCGAAACCGGGCGCGGATGGCGGAGGGCACTGAGCCTCCGTGGCCGGGCCATGACGTCACGGCTTCGTGTGCTCAAGACATGGACGCGATGCCGTGATGCCGCACCCGCGAAGATTGACAGCGGCGCGTGATTGCGACAAATATAACAGCAATATCAGTAGTTTAGATGTTTTCTAAACTACGGGCCGGTCAACCGGCATGGTGGAAGGCGTTGTCGATGAGCGTTTCGTCCCTGAAGGATCAGGATCAGCAGCGGGTCATGGCGGACCATATTCCCTGGCCGCAGAAAAGCCCTTCGTCCTGCCCGATCAGCGCCGTGAAAGCGCGGTTGCGCACCGCCGGCCTGCGGCCGACGCGGCAGCGCATGGCGCTGGGCTGGCTGCTCTTCGCCAAGGGCGACCGCCATGTGAGCGCCGAGATGCTGTATGAGGAGGCGCTGCGCGCCCGCGAGCCGCTTTCGCTCGCCACCGTCTACAACACGCTGCGCCAGTTCTCCGAGGCTGGCCTGCTGCGCCAGGTTTCGGTCTCGGGCCCGAAGACGTTCTTCGACACCAACGTCTCCGAGCATCACCATTTCTACAATGAGGACGACGAGACCGTCATCGACATTCCCGGTTCGACGATCCAAGTCGCCGGCCTGCCGGACGCACCCGACGGCATGGTGATCTCCTCGGTCGAGGTCATCGTGCGCCTACGCCGCGCCGATGGGCAGGACATCGAAAGCAAGATGCCGCTGTCGCGTCTGGCCGCGCACCACGCCTGAACCCTTGCAAGTGATCCTTCGCTCATGATCGTCTGCTCCTGCAACGTTCTCTCCTGCCGGCAGATCAAGGGCACCATCGCCCCTGATGGCTCCGGGCCGAGGACGGCCGGGGAGGCTTATGATTGTCTGGGCTGCAGCCCCGATTGCGGCCGCTGCGCCCGCGAGGTCCGCGCCATCTTGGCAGAGGCCCGTGCCGCCTGCATGAAACAGTGCGGTTCCTGCGCCGCGCGCGACATCGAATGCGCGGTTCATGTCTCCGTCGGCCAGATGATGGATGGCCTCGTCATGGACAACGATCGGGCCGCTGCCTGACGGGCGCCAAATACACCGGCTCCTTCGCCCTTTTTTGCTTTCCTTCCGAAGCCTGCCGCACTACATTAGTATCATTCTAATGTATTGTTCAGGAGTGGCGCCATGAAGGGTGACAAGAAGGTCATCGAATATCTCAACAAGGGGCTTCGCTCCGAGCTGACGGCGATCAACCAGTACTGGCTGCATTACCGCATGCTGGACAACTGGGGTCTGAAGGAGATGGCCAAGACCTGGAAGAAGGAATCGATCGAGGAGATGGTCCATGCCGATCGCTTCGTCGATCGCATCCTGTTCCTTGAAGGCTTCCCGAACCTGCAGACGCTCGACGCGCTGCGCATCGGCGAGACCGTCCCGGAAGTGATCGCGTGCGACCTCAAGGCCGAGATTGAGGCGCGCGCGCTGTATCAGGAGGCGGCGAGCTATTGCCGCGAGGTCGGCGACTATCCCTCCGAGCAGCTCTTCAAGGATTTGATGGCGGATGAGGAAGGTCACATCGACTTCCTCGAAACGCAGCTCGAGCTGATCGCGCGCATCGGCCTCGAACTCTACACCCAGAAGCATGTCGGCGCGCTCGACGAGGGCCACTGAGCCCACGGCCCGCCACGGCAGGATCACCGAAGCCGGCTCCGTCATGCGGGGCCGGCTTTGACGTATCGGCGTGGCGTGTTCCTGCTGGATGCGGTTAGGTTTCCAGGGTTTCGGTCGAACCACGCCGTCATCCCGGACCAGCGGCGAAGCCGCGCCGATCCGGGATCCATCCTAGCGCTCCGGCGCCCTCCGATGGATCCCGGGGCAAGCCCGGGATGACGGCGTGTTTCCGTGCGAAAACGTTCTCACGGGAGAGGGGAGGATGCCAAGTTGAGCGCAACAGTGATCACGGTGAGCGGCGCTCCGGGGCATCGTTTCAGCAAGCCGCTTCAGGATTCGATCCGCCTGCTGGCCGGGCTCGGCGTCGAAGGCGACGCGCATTGCGGCGAGACCGTGAAGCATCGCTCGCGCGTCGCGGTCGATCCGACTCAGCCCAATCTCCGGCAGGTCCATCTGCTGCACGCCGAACTGCTCGACGAACTGAACGCCGCCGGCTTCGCCGTCGCGCCGGGGCAGATGGGCGAGAACGTGCTGACGCGCGGGCTCGATCTCCTGGCGCTTCCAGTCGGTGCAAGGCTGCGGCTGGGAGCCGACGCGCTTGTCGAGGTCACCGGTCTGCGCAACCCCTGCGCGCAGATCGAGACGTTCCGTCCGGGGCTGCTCGCCGCCGTGCTCGGCCGCGATGCGGAGGGGCGCGTCATCCGGAAGGCCGGCATCATGGGCATCGTGCTGGAGGGTGGGGAGGTCGTGCCCGGCGACACGATCGGCGTGATGCTGCCGGCCCTGCCTCACCGGGCTCTGGAGCGGGTGTGAGCGCGGCCAAGCGGCCAAAGGAAAAGCCCGCCGGCGCGAGCCGGCGGGCCTGATCTCTATCGCAGCATCGCTTCAGATGAAGCTGACGTCGGCCGCTTCCGGGCCCTTCTTGCCGGCGCGGATCGAGAAGCGCACGCGCTGCCCGTCCATCGGCGGCTGCAGGCCACTGCGGCCGAGCGAGGAGACGTGCAGGAACACGTCGGGGCCGCCCTGGTCGGGCGCGATGAAGCCGAAGCCGCGCTCCGTGTTGAAGAACTTCACGGCGCCGTCGAAGGGGCCTTCCATCGGGCCGCTGTCGCGGTTGCCGAAACCACCGCGGTCGCCGCGATCGGCGTAGCCGCCGCCACCGCCGTAGCCGCCACCACCATAGCCGCCGCGATCGCCACGGTCGGCATAGCCGCCACCGCCGCCATAGCCGCCGCGATCAGAGCGATCATTGTAGCCGCCGCCGAAATCATCGCGTGACGCGCGGGGAGCGCGGGGCGCTGACTGGGTCGCGGTCGATGCATCGATTTCATGGACCGCGACGACCTGGAGGCCGCGACGGCCTTCGCCGAGGTCGCAGACGATCGTGGCGCCGGGCTGTAACGCCTGCTGGTCGAGCGGGCCGATCGCCGAGATGTGAAGGAAGACGTCGCCCGAGCCATCGGCTGGTGACGCGAAACCGAACCCCTTCTCAGGGTCGAACCATTTGACCTTGGCTTCGATATTTTCGTGCGTGACGAAGGGCTGCTGGGCAGAAGGTGGGCGACGATCGTACATGGAGCTTCGAGGATGAGTGACCGGGAACGTGCAATGTAGCGCAAGCAAAGCGCGCCGTCATGGGGGGCGAGCCGGTAAATTATCGTTAGCCGGGTCGGCCGCGCCGGGCGGCGCCAGCAGCGCGCCCAAGCGTTGCCTCGCCGTTAGCCTCAACCAAATCCGTGGCTCGTGCGAGTGCGGTTCTGCGGCGCACATCGCGCCCGTGTTCGAAGTGTTCTTGCCGACAAAGCTGGCCGTTGCTGGCTCAGCCCGCCTTCGCATGCGGTGAGATCACCGGCGTTCGGCCCAGCCAAGCTGGTCACTCGACAAAACGCACCACTACGCCGGGCTTCACGAGGTCGGCCAGTTCCTCCGCGTCCCAGTTCGTCAGCCTGACGCAGCCGTGCGAGGTCGATTTGCTGACCCTGGCTGGTTCGGCTGTGCCGTGGATTCCGAATGTTGGCTTGGACAGGGCAATCCAGACAGTGCCGACCGGACCATTGGGACCTGGTGGCAGGACCAGCGTCTCGGTGTTCTTGCCCTGCTGGAAGTTCTTCTCGGGATCGTAGGTGTAGTTCGGGTTCCGGGCCACGCGCTCGATCGTATGGTCGCCCAACGGCGACGGTGTGGTCTCGCTCCCGATGGTGGCCGGGTAGCTCGCCAGCACCCTGTCTTCCGCGCCGAAGACGATGACCATGCCCGTGCTCTTGATCGCATCGATCCGCAGGGCGGCGCCCTTTTCGGGCGAGCGGCGCACGGCGGCCACGAGCAGGCGCGCGCCGGGTTCCGAGAACGACTTTCCAGGATTGAGCGCGCCGAGGAGCGTCTCGCTCATGTGGAAGCGCTCGCCCAGCATTTCCTGCGGCGTTGTATAGGAAAGCCGCTTCATCTTGGCCTGCCTGGCATAATCGCGCGGGATTTCGTCAGCGAAGTCGTAGGCCGTGTCCTTGTCGGTCAAGGCATATTCGGCGATCACGTCGTCGGCGTTTGCGCCACCGAGGCTCTGCCAGGCCGGTTCATCGATCTCGTCGCCAGCCGGCAGCCTCTCCTGCCGACGGAACTGCGCCACCGCCTTGCGGAAATTCTCGCCGTCGATGCCGTCGATCACGCCTGGCGAAACGCTCCGCCGACTGAGAAGGATCTGCGCCTTGACGATAAATGCGTTGGGTCCGGATGCCTCCAGCCTGCTTCTGTCGGCCAGGGTGACAGTATTCACATCCTCGGCCGTCAGAGCCATGGCAGGCGACATCAACGACGCCAACACCGCCGCCATGATGGCCATGCCCGGGGACAATCTGCGCGGTTCGACGGTTATCATCGGTGCTCCAACGTAAGCTGCGGTCGTTGGAAGCTATACGGATGGACCGGGATGATGTTCCCCATGGACAGGCGCGAGCCTCGGAACCGCGCGGGGGGCGTCCACGAATCGGAATGCTGTCGCAATACGCCACAGAGGCCTCTCGCCCGACGTGCTGATCGCACGCCAGGAGGGCTCAAGGGCCACTGAAGCCCAACTGCAGGTGGTGAGAACCCCCCGTTCTGCAAAGGCCTTACAGAACAGGGGGTTAAATGGTGGGCGCGACAGGGATCGAACCTGTGACCCCTACGATGTCAACGTAGTGCTCTCCCGCTGAGCTACGCGCCCGTCTGCCGTGGATCCGTCGCGGCAACCGGAACAGGTTGCTGCCCGAAAGCAGCGACCGTGTTGCGAGGAGGCGGCTATAGCGGCTCGTGCCGGGCCTTGCAAGACGCTTTCCACAGATCAAGACGCTTTGCGCAGATCGAGACGGTTTGCGCGGAAAGCCTCAGGCCGCCAGCAGCTTTTCGACCTCGTTCACCAGCTCGCGCAGGTGGAAGGGCTTGGACAGCACCTTCGCATCCTTGGGCGTCTGCGAATCGGGGTTCAGCGCCACGGCGGCGAAGCCCGTGATGAACATCACCTTGATGTCGGGGTCGAGTTCGGTCGCGCGGCGCGCCAGCTCGATGCCGTCCATCTCCGGCATGACGATGTCGGTCAGCAGGAGTTCGAAAGGTTCTTCGCGGAGCCGGTTATAGGCCGACAGCCCGTTGTCGAACGAAGCCACGTCATAGCCCGCGTTCTGCAGGGCCTTGACCAGGAAACGGCGCATGTCGTTGTCGTCTTCGGCGAGAAGTATCTTGGTCATGGGCCTGATATGTCCGTCCCGTAAGGCCTGTCTTCACAGATAAGGGCCGCGGCCAGCGATCCTTGTCCCGTTCTTGCGCGCCTGCGCCCATTTCCGGGGCCAGCGCCGGCAGGGTTATCGGCCCATCCCCGTGCGTGGAACCCTACGTTTCTATAAGGCATCACCATGGTAAACAACGGGTGAATCCCTCGCCGATGGCGGCTGCGCGTCGGCGGCGCTTCTACCTCGCCGTTTTGTGTGCTTGTGTTCGGGGGCATGAGCGCCCTGTCAGCCCCCTTCCCCCCCGGCCCCGAGGACGTCGTCGCCGAGATCGAGCGACCGTTCACGCTGTATCAGCCGGCGCTCCAGATCGTGCCGGTGGTGGTCGACGTACCCCATGCCGGACGTCGCTATCCGCGCGCCTTCGTCGACCGGGCCAGGCTGCCGCTGCGCGCGCTGCGCCGCTCCGAGGACGCCTTCGTCGACCGGCTCTTCGCCCAGAGCGTCACACTTGGCGCGCCGCTGCTCGTCGCCGAGTTCCCGCGCGCCTATCTCGACGTCAACCGCGAGCCCTATGAGCTGGACCCGCGCATGTTCGACGGCCGCCTGCCGCCTTTCGCCAACACGCGGTCGATGCGTGTCGCCGGCGGGCTCGGCACGATCCCGCGCGTCGTCGGCGATGCTCACGAGATCTATTACGGGCGCATTCCGGTGGCGGAGGGGCTGGCGCGGATCGATGCACTCTACCGACCCTATCACGCCGGCCTGCGCGAGCTCGTGCAGCGGACGCAGCGCGCCTTCGGCACCTGCATCCTGGTCGATGCCCACTCAATGCCGTCGAGCGGGCTCGATCGCGACCTGCCGGTCAAACCCGACATCATCCTGGGCGATCGCTTCGGCACCAGCGCGGCCGCCTACATCACCGACATTGCCGAGGCGGCCTTCACCCGGCTCGGCCTCAGCGTGACGCGCAATCGGCCCTATGCGGGCGGCTTCATCACCGAGCATTACGGCGTGCCGGGCGCGGGCGTGCACACGCTGCAGATCGAGATCAACCGGGCGCTCTACATGAACGAGGCGACGCTGATGCCGCATGCCGGATTCGTCGCGCTGGAGCAGGCGATCACGTCGGCGATGGCGGATTGCTTCGCGCGCTGGAGCGGCTGGCTCGACGAGTTCCGGCAGGCGGCGGAATAAGCGCGGTCCGCGCCGTCGTTCGTTGCGGTTGCCGTTGCAACCCAGAAAAAAAGGGCCGCGCACTTGCGTGGCGGCCCAAGTCTAGGGAGGAAACGCCCAAGGAGGGCAACGAAGGCTTGAGGTGATCGCCCCTTCGCAGTGCACAATATGACAGTGCAGTGCGAAAACGCAAGTGGCCTGACCAAAATTCCAGACGAGCCGGTGGCGCATGGGGCATGCGCCCAACGCAGGACGAAACGCGATACGCGCCGGTCGTCTTGCCTTTCCAGGGCCGCCCGCCCATCAGGACAGGACGAGGGAATGCGCGGTCGCGGGAGCGCGGCGCAAATGTGGGGGCTTTCATGAGCGCGGTCGATTTCGGAGCCTTCGTCGCGGATCTGGCGACCCAGTCCGGCCGGGCGATCCTGCCGTTCTTCCGGGCGCATCATGCGATGGAGGACAAGTCGGCGGGCGGCGTGTTCGACCCCGTGACCGAGGCCGACCGCGCCGGCGAGAACATCATGCGCCATCTGATCAAGCGCAGCTTCCCGGCCCATGGCGTGCTAGGCGAGGAGTTCGGCAACGAGAACACCGATGCCGAATATGTCTGGGTGCTCGACCCGATCGACGGCACGCGCGCCTTCATCTCCGGCATCCCGGTCTGGGGCACGCTGATCGGCCTGACCCGCGGCGGCACCCCGGTCTACGGCATGATGCACCAACCCTTCACCGGCGAGCGCTACTCCGGCGATGGGCGCGAGGCGCGCTATGAAGGGCCGGGCGGCGCGAAGAACCTGCGGACCCGGCAGGTTTCGACCATCGAAACCGCAACATTGATGACGACGTCGCCGGCCCTGTTTGAGGGCGACGAGGCGGCAGCCTACGCCCGAGTCGAGAGCCAGGTGCGCCTCGCCCGCTATGGCTGCGACTGCTACGCCTATTGCATGCTGGCCTCGGGCCATGTCGATCTCGTCATCGAGAGCGGGCTGAAGCCCTACGACATCGTCGCGCTGATCCCGATCATCGAGGGCGCGGGCGGCGTCGTCACCTCATGGGAGGGCGGCAGCGCCGCTGGCGGCGGGCGCGTCGTCGCCGCCGCCAGCAAGGCGCTGCATGAAGCCGCGCTCGCGCTGCTCGCCGGCTGAATCGGCCAACTCGGTCTTCAGGCTGGCATCCTCGCCCGGCACGAAGGCGTCGAAGGCTGCCCAGAACTGGGCCCTGATCTCGTCGCTCTCCATCAGGATTTCGTGGCGGGCGGTCGGCAGGATCAGCGCCGGGCCGGTCTTGAGGCGGGCGGCGAAGCGCTCGATCGCGGTTGTCGAGACCACCCGGTCGCGGCCCGAGGCGATGACCAGCGTCGGCACGCGCACCGCCCGCGCGGCGTTGGGCGCGTTGAGCCGGCCCATCAGCGCGAAGGCGGTGCGGACCCAGGCGATGGTCGGGTCGCCGACGCTGAGATGGCGGGCCGCCGCCGAGAGCGCGCTGTTCCGGGCATAGCGATCGGGATCGCCGGTCAGGCGATTGCCCTCGAAGGGCTTGGTCGCGATCGCGGTGTCGCCGCCGCCGGGCACGAAGGCCTTGCCGAAGCCGAGCCAGAACAGCAGGCTCGCCAGCCGGCTCGCAGCCTTCGGGTTCTCGGTGATGGTGAGGTCCAGCATCGGCGCCAGCGCGACCAGCCGCGAGACGGGCAGGGCTCCGTGGCGGGCGGCGTCGAGGCAGAGCGCGGCGCCCATCGAATGCGCGAGCACGAAATAGGGGCCGGGCAGCTTTTCGCGCATCTGCGCCATCGCGAGCGCGAGATCGTCCTCGTAATGGCGCAGGCGACCGGCATGGCCTTTTCGCTCGCGCGAGACGAAACGCTGCGAGCCGCCCTGGCCACGCCAGTCGAAGGCCAGCACATGGAAGCCGCGCCGGCGCAGTTCGGCGATGGTTTCGCTGTAGCGCTCGATGAACTCGGCGCGGCCCTGGACGAGGACGACCGTGCCGCGCGCGGGCTTCACCGTCGGCCGCCAGCTCGCGAAGCGCAATCGCGCCCGGTCGCGCGTCGCCGCGAACCAGACCTTGCCATGGCCGGGCACCGGGTAATCGGGGTGAGCGAAGAGTTCCGCCTCCGACGAAGCCATATCGGATGTCGAAGCCATGGCTGCTTTCGAATCGGCGCACCCGCCATCGGGTTCGCGGTCCCGGTTATGCCTGCCGCAGCGGCCTCTTGAAAAGCCGAAAACATCTTCCCAATTCAAGCCTGCGCAGGCCTGAACCGGCTGCGCGAACCGAAAACCGGGCCCGCGCTCATGCCGAGGCGGGCTGGACCACACGTCGCTTCCTCTGGAGGACACCATGCGTCATTTCGATCTTTCCCCGCTCTATCGCTCGACCGTCGGCTTCGACCGGCTGTTCACCCTGCTCGACCAGGCAGGCAGCGCCGAGGCTGCGCCGAGCTATCCGCCCTACAACATCGAACGCACCGCCGAGAACGCCTACCGCATCACCATCGCGGTCGCGGGCTTCGGCGAGGGCGACCTTGCCATCGAGAGCAAGGAGAACGCGCTGACCGTGCGCGGCGAGAAGCAGGCCAACGACAATGGCGAGACCCGCGAGATCCTGCATCAGGGCATCGCGGCGCGCGCCTTCGAGCGTCGCTTCCAGCTTGCCGACTATGTGCAGGTGACCGGCGCCAGCCTCGAGAACGGGCTGCTCCACATCGATCTCGTGCGCGAGATTCCCGAGGCCAAGAAGCCGCGCCAGATCTCGATCGGTGGCGGCCAGGCCAAGGTGCTCGAAGCCAAGGTCGAGACCGCCAAGGCCGCGTAACGCACCCGGCATCACCGTGTGAATGAGGAGGGCGCTTCCGGGAAACCGGAAGCGCCCTTTTTTTTTGATCTGATCGTATCCGCCACGGCTGCGGGATCCGCTCCCCGCCTCAATCCAGTGGCGTGACCGGCACGTCCGGGGTTTCGGGCTTCGGCGTCGTGGGCGTGGCGTCCTGCGTCTGGACCGGTGGGAGTTGCGCCGGGATGCCGGGCTGTTCGGTGCGGGCCAATGGCGGCTCGCGCTCGGTCGTCTCGGTGCCGCGCACGTCGCTGGGATTGACGAGCCTGGGCTTGTCGGCGCCCGTCGCGGGGTCGGCGGGGCCCGGTGTCGGGGCAGCCGGTGCCGCGGGGGTGGGCGGCACCTCGGTCGCGGGCGCGCTGGCGGCCGCCGGAGGCTTCTCTGCGGGAGGCGCGGGCTCGGCGTGGGGCGGCGTTGCGGGAGAGGGCGGAACCACGGTCGCGGGCGCGCTCGCCTGGCCCGGCGGCTTCAGGGAGGGCGGCCGTTCCGGTGGACGCGGCGCGGCGCGCGGCGGCCTGGCCTCGTCGCGCGGATCGATGCGGGCGACACGCGGTGCGGCGCGGGACGGTTCGCGCAGCACGATCCGGTCGAGCAATTCGCCGCTATAGGGATCGAGGATCAGCCTGACGCGAGCGCCGGCCCGGGTCCGGCCATCGACGACATAGGCGGACCCCGTCGCGACGGTGCGATCGACCTGTGCGAGGCCGAAGTCGCGCGCGGCGATGCGACCCAGCGCCCGCAGCGGGATCTGCGCTGGCGGACGAGGCGCCGCGTAGCGATAGCCATAGCCGAAGCGCTGTTCGAGATAAGGCGCGTCTTCTTCATAGAGATAGATCTGTGCCGATGCGGCGCCGGCAGTGCCGGCCAGGGCGCCGGCGACCGCCAGCCCCATCAGCACGGTGCGCTTCAAAGCCGTGCGCTTGGGCGCGGTCGAACGAAATGCCATGGTCATCCCTTCCAAGGGCTGGAATTCAGGCTTTCAGTCTTCGTTAGGGATTGCGGCATGCATGGGGCTGGAATCGGGACGGAGTTCAGCCTTCTTTGGCGGCGATCAGCGTGATCAGCCGTTCGACCTGCTCTTCCGGCGTCTCAAAGGACATCACGAAACGGCCGACGACCTCGCCATGGGCAAGTGTCACGCCGTCGGGCAGCGCCCGGTCCGACCAGGCCAGGAAGCCGACGCCGACCGCCTTCAGCCGCGCTTGCAGGGAAGCCGACAAGATCGGAAACACTTCATTGGCCTGGCATGGCCAGGCCAGGCGGGCCTGGCCGCTGTTTTCGATCGCAGCCGCGAGCTTGAGGGCCATCGCATTGGCGTGGCGGGCGAGGTCGAGCCAGTGCCCGTCCGCGAGCAGCCCCTCGAACTGCGCGCCGATGAGGCGGCCCTTCGACAGGGTCTGGCCGGCACGCTTGCGGCGCCATTTCATTTCGCCGGCCCTGGCGGGATCGAAGAAGATCACGGCCTCGGCTGCCCAGGCGCCGTTCTTGGTGCCGCCGAAAGAGAGCACATCGACGCCGGCCTTCCAGGTCATCTCGGCAGGGCTGCAGCCCAGCGTCACCAGCGCGTTCGTGAAGCGTGCACCGTCCATGTGCAGGGTCAGGCCGCGCGGCGTGGCGGCCGCCTTGAGGGCCCGGATTTCGTCGATGGTATAAATCGTGCCGCATTCGGTCGCCTGGGTGATCGAAAGCGCCTGGGGCTGGACCTGATGCAGTGCGCCGTCGCGGAAGCGCGTCAGGGTCTGCGTCACCAGATCGGGCGAGAGCTTGTTGCCAACGCCGGGCAGGCCGATCAGCTTGGCGCCGTCGCTGAAGAATTCGGGCGCGCCGCATTCGTCGTCGGCGACATGGCTTTCCTCGTGGGTCAGCACGGCGCCCCAGGGCCGGGTGATGCTGGCCAGCGCCAGCGCATTCGCCGCCGTGCCTGACGTCACCAGGAAGACCGCGACCTCATGCTCGAAAATCTCGGCGAAGCGCTGCTCGGCCTTCTGCGTCCAGATGTCTGTGCCATAGGCGGAGGCGGTGCCGTCATTGGCGGCCGCGATGGCCGCCATGACGTTGGGGCTCGCGCCGGCAGTGTTGTCGCTGATGAAGTTCATGCCGTCAGCGATAAGGGCGCTCTGCCGGCCTGCCAAGCGCGTCGGCGCGAGGGGGGCTTGCGTGACATGCCGGGTTCCAAGCGGGCTGCCGGGAGGAAGCGTCCTGAAAATCGCGCCAGAACAAGAACCGTGCGGGGAGACTCGGGCATTCATGCCGGATATGTCCCGTGATTTCGGGATATCGCAATAAAATGTCGCGTGCCTACGAAATCGGCCCTTGTGCAGAGATTAGAATTCTGGCAAGTTCCTGATGATAGGACAGTGTTGCTGTCCCATTTTCACCGCGTCGGCTGCGCCCCTTTGGGGTAACAGTCGCGCCAGCGCAACGGAGCGGAGCAATGACGAAGGGCACGGCCAAACACGCCAAAGCCATCCGTACGCGCGCCGCCCGCAAAGCGGCGGCCTAGACAGGCGCGGCAGGGCGACAAGCCCTCAGCGCCTGCGGAGGACGCGGGCGCCCGAGAACAGCGCAAGCAAACCTCCGACAGAACGAGCGATCCGGCCATGTTGGCCCCATCCTTGCTGCCGGCCCTCCGGGGCCTGCGCGGCAGCGATGCGGTCCGGCGCGGCGGAAGGATGATATGGACTCAAAGGTGCCTTCCGGCGGAAGCTGGCCGGGCATTGGCAAGCGGGGTTTGACGATGAGCGAAACCAGCCAGTCGAGCGGTGCTGTTGCAAGCACGGCGAAGCCTTTCGAGCGTTTCCCGGAGGTTCGCGATCCGGCCATGCCGGTGCGCCAGGGTCTTTATGATCCCTCGATGGAGAAGGATTCCTGCGGCGTCGGCTTCATTGCCGACATGAAGAACCGCAAGAGCCACGCCATCGTCGAGCAGGGCCTGCAGATTCTGCGCAACATCGACCATCGCGGCGCGGTTGGGGCCGATCCGAAGCTGGGCGACGGCTGCGGCATCCTGACCCAGATTCCGCATCGCTTCTTCGTCGACGAGTGCGCCAAGCTCGGCATCGCCCTGCCGGAGGTCGGCCATTACGCGATCGGCCAGTTCTTCATGCCGCAGGATGCGGCCGACCGGACGATCTGCGAGGACATCGTCGCGCAGTCGGTGACCGACGAGGGGCTGATCTTCCTTGGCTGGCGAGACGTTCCCGTGGACGGCTCGGATCTGGGCGAGGCTGTCAAGGAAAGCGAGCCGGTCCACCGCCAGCTCTTCGTCGGCCGCCCGGTCGAGATCGAGAGCGAGGATGATTTCGAGCGCAAGGTGTATGTGCTCAGGAAGTCCGTCTCCAACCAGGTCTACAAGCTCAAGGACCGGGCGACGGCGACCTATTATCCGGTTTCGATGTCGGCCCGCACCATCGTCTACAAGGGCATGGTGCTGGTCACCCAGCTCGGCAGCTATTTCAAGGATCTGCAGGACGAACGCTTCGAGAGCGCGCTGGCGCTCGTCCACCAGCGCTTCGCCACCAACACCTTCCCGTCCTGGCGGCTGGCCCATCCCTACCGGATGGTCGCGCATAACGGCGAAATCAACACGCTGCGCGGCAACGTCAACTGGATGGCGGCGCGGCAGGCGAGCGTCGATTCGGAGCTGTTTGGCGCCGACATCTCGAAGCTCTGGCCGATCTCCTATGAGGGCCAATCCGACACCGCCTGCTTCGACAACGCGCTCGAATTCCTGGTGCAGGGCGGCTATTCGCTGGCCCATGCCATGATGATGCTGGTGCCCGAGGCGTGGAACGGCAACCCGCTGATGAACGAGGAGCGGCGCGCCTTCTATGAATATCACGCCGCGCTGATGGAGCCCTGGGACGGGCCTGCCGCGATCGCCTTCACCGACGGCAAGCAGATCGGTGCGACGCTCGACCGCAACGGCCTGCGGCCGGCGCGCTATCTCGTTACCGATGACGGGCTCGTCGTGCTGGCGTCGGAATTCGGCGTGCTGCCGATCCCTGAAGAGTCCATCGTCGAGAAGTGGCGCCTGCAGCCCGGCAAGATGCTGCTGATCGACCTGGAACAGGGCCGCATCATCGGCGACGACGAGATCAAGACGAGCTTGTGCCTGGCCAACCCCTACAAGGACTGGCTGAAGCGCACCCAGATCGTGCTGGAGGACCTGCCGCCTGTCGAGGCGCGCGCGCAGCGCACCGATGTGGCCCTGCTCGATCGCCAGCAGGCCTTCGGCTATACGCAGGAGGACACCCGCCTGCTGATGGCGCCGATGGCGGTGACGGGTCAGGAAGCCGTCGGCTCGATGGGCACGGACACGCCGATCTCGGCGCTCTCGTCGAAGTCGAAGCTGCTCTACACCTATTTCAAGCAGAACTTCGCGCAGGTCACCAACCCGCCGATCGATCCGATCCGCGAGGAGCTGGTGATGAGCCTGCTCTCCTTCATCGGCCCGCGGCCCAACATCCTCGACCTCGAGGGCACCTCGCGGCGCAAGCGGCTGGAGGTGCGCCAGCCGATCCTGACCAATGACGATCTCGAGAAGATCCGCTGCATCGGGCATTACGAGGATCGCTTCGACACCAAGACGATCGACTTCACCTATCCCGCGCGCGATGGCGCGGCCGGCATGGTGCAGGCGCTGGACCGGCTCTGCGAGCGCTCGGAGGCCGCCGTCCATGGTGGCTACAACATCATCATCCTGTCGGACCGCCTGGTCGGGCCGGACCGGATCGCGATCCCCGCGCTGCTGGCGACGGCAGCCGTGCATCATCACCTGATCCGCAAGGGCCTGCGCACCTCGGCCGGCCTCGTCGTCGAGACCGGCGAGCCGCGCGAGATCCATCATTTCTGCTGCCTCGCCGGCTATGGCGCCGAGGCGATCAACCCCTATCTCGCCTTCGACACGCTGCTCGACCTGCATGCGCAGGGCGCCTTCCCGACCGAGGTCGACGCCTATGAGGTGGTGAAGCGCTACATCAAGTCGGTCGGCAAGGGCGTGCTCAAGGTGATGTCCAAGATGGGCATCTCGACCTACCAGTCCTATTGCGGCGCGCAGATCTTCGACGCTGTCGGCCTCAAGAGCGATTTCGTCGAACGTTACTTCTTCGGCACGGCGACCGCGATCGAGGGCGTCGGTCTCGACGAGATCGCCCAAGAGAGCGTCAGCCGCCATCGCGACGCCTTCGGCGACGCGCCGGTCTACCGCAACAGCCTCGATATCGGCGGCGAATACGCCTACCGCATCAGGGGCGAGGAGCATGTCTGGACGCCTGACGTGGTCGCCTCGCTGCAGCATGCCGTCAGGCTGAACGCGCAGGACCGCTACGAGGACTTCGCCCGGCAGGTCAACGACGAGGCGCAGCGGATGACGACGATCCGCGGCCTGTTCAAGCTCAGGCAGGCGAGCGAGGACGGGCGCCAGCCGGTGCCGCTGGAGAGCGTCGAGCCCGCGACCGAGATCGTGAAGCGCTTCGCCACGGGGGCGATGTCCTTCGGCTCGATCTCGCGCGAGGCGCATGAGACGATCGCCATCGCGATGAACCAGATCGGCGGCAAGTCCAACACCGGCGAGGGCGGCGAGGAGCCGATCCGCTTCAAGCCGATGGCGGATGGGCGCTCCAAGCGCTCGGCGATCAAGCAGGTCGCGTCGGGGCGCTTCGGCGTCACGGCGGAGTATCTCGCCAATGCCGACGTCATGCAGATCAAGGTGGCGCAGGGTGCCAAGCCCGGCGAGGGCGGCCAGCTTCCCGGCCACAAGGTCGATGCCAAGATCGCCAAGGTGCGCCATTCGACGCCGGGCGTCGGCCTGATCTCGCCGCCGCCGCATCACGACATCTATTCGATCGAGGACCTGGCGCAGCTGATCTTCGACCTGAAGAACGTCAATCCGGCGGCCGATGTCTCGGTCAAGCTCGTCTCCGAGATCGGGGTCGGCACGGTCGCGGCCGGCGTCGCCAAGTCGCGTGCCGACCACATCACCATCTCCGGCTTCGAGGGCGGCACGGGCGCGAGCCCGCTGACCTCGTTGAAGCATGCCGGCTCGCCCTGGGAAATCGGGCTCGCCGAGACGCAGCAGACGCTGGTGCTCAACAAGCTGCGCGGCCGCGTCGCGCTGCAGGTCGATGGTGGCCTGCGCACCGGCCGGGACGTGGTGATCGGCGCGCTGCTGGGCGCCGACGAGTTCGGCTTCTCGACTGCGCCGCTGATCGCGGCCGGCTGCATCATGATGCGCAAATGCCATCTCAACACCTGCCCCGTCGGCGTCGCGACGCAGGATCCGGTGCTGCGCAAGCGCTTCAAGGGCCTGCCCGAGCATGTGATCAACTACTTCTTCTTCGTCGCCGAGGATGTGCGCAAGATCATGGCCGAGATGGGCTTCACCAAGCTGGAGGAGATCGTCGGCCGCTCCGACCTGCTCGACAAGCGCGACCTGATCGACCACTGGAAGGCCAAGGGGCTCGACTTCACCCGGCTGTTCCACAAGGTCGACATGCCGGGCGTTGCGATCCGCCATGTCGAGCTGCAGAAGCACCCGATCGACGACGTCCTCGACCGCAAGCTGATCGCGGGCGCGAAGGATGCGCTGGAGACCGGAACGCCGGTCGTGCTCTCGCATCCGATTTGCAATGTCGATCGCAGCGTCGGCGCGATGCTGTCGGGCGTCGTCGCCAAGAAGTACGGCCATGCCGGGCTGCCCGAGGACACCATCACGGTGAAGCTCAAGGGCACCTCGGGCCAAAGCTTCGCTGCCTTCCTGGCGGCTGGCGTCACGGTCGAGCTGACTGGCCAGGCCAACGACTATGTCGGCAAGGGCCTCTCGGGCGGCAAGCTGATCGTGAAGCCGGACCCGGCCTCGAAGGCCGTGCCGGAGCGTTCGATCATCGTCGGCAACACGGTGCTCTACGGCGCGATCGCGGGGGAGGCCTATTTCCGCGGCGTCGCCGGCGAGCGCTTTGCGGTGCGCAACTCCGGCGCGGTGGCGGTGGTCGAGGGCACCGGCGACCATGGCTGCGAGTACATGACCGGCGGCGTCGTCGCCGTGATCGGCCCGACGGGCCGCAACTTCGCGGCCGGCATGTCGGGCGGCATCGCCTATGTGCTGGACGAGGACAAGAGCTTCGCGGCGCGCTGCAACCTCTCCATGGTCGATCTCGAGCCGGTCGAGGAGGAAGAGGACCTGATGGAGCGGCTGCACCATCATGGCGGCGATCTCGAGCATAAGGGCCGCATCGACATGGCCAACATGTCGGGCCATGACGAGGAGCGCCTAATGCAGATGCTGACGAACCATGCCGACTACACTGGCTCGGAGACGGCGCGTCGCATCCTCGACAACTGGGCCGACTACCGCACCAAATTCGTCAAGGTGATGCCGGTCGAATACCGCCGGGCGCTGCGCGAGATGGAACAGGCGCGCACGCTCCAGGCGGCGGAATAACCAGCACGGTGATCCGGGCGGGCAGGGTGCTCGCCCGGGCCACGCGGATCAAGACAGGCTCCCATCGGCAAGGGATGCCCGGGCCAGGGTCCGGGCACGACGGCGAGAGAAACGAAGAGTATGGGCAAGGTCACGGGCTTTCTCGAATACGACCGGCAGGAGCAGAAATATCAGCTCGCCGGCGACCGCATCCGCCATTTCCGGGAGTTCACGCTCCCGCTGGAGGAGCGCGACGTCAAGAAGCAGGCGGCGCGCTGCATGGATTGCGGCATCCCGTTCTGCCATGGGCCGACCGGCTGCCCCGTCCACAACCAGATCCCGGACTGGAACGAGCTGGTCTATTCCGGCGGCTGGGAGGACGCGCTGCGCAACCTCCATTCCACCAACAACTTCCCGGAGTTCACCGGCCGCATCTGCCCCGCGCCCTGCGAGGAGGCCTGCACGCTCAACCTCGAGAACATGCCGGTGACGATCAAGACGATCGAGCAGGCGATCGCCGACAAGGGCTGGCAGGAGGGCTGGATCGTGCCCGAGCCATCCGCGATCAAGACGGGTAAGAAGATCGCCGTCGTCGGCTCCGGACCGGCCGGGCTGGCCGCCGCGCAGCAACTCGCCCGTGTCGGTCATGACGTGCATCTTTACGAGCGCGAGGCGCGGGCCGGCGGCCTGCTGCGCTACGGCATTCCCGACTTCAAGATGGAAAAGAAGCATATCGACCGCCGCGTGAAGCAGATGGAGGCCGAGGGCGTCACCTTCCACTACAACGCCCATGTCGGCGTCACCGTGCCCTTCGCGACGCTGACTGCCGAGCACGATGCCGTCCTGATGACCGGTGGGGCCGAGGCGCCGCGCGATCCCGGCCTGCCGGACACCCATCTCCAGGGCGTGCATTACGCGATGCCCTACCTCACCCAGCAGAACAAGCGCACCGGCGGCGAGGACGTCTCGAAGATCACGCCGATCCTGGCCGGCGGCAAGCATGTCGTCGTCATCGGCGGCGGCGACACGGCGTCGGACTGCGTCGGCACGGCCTTCCGGCAGGGCGCGCTCTCGGTGACGCAGCTCGACATCCGGCCGATGGCGCCGGAGATCGAGAACAAGCTGACGGTGTGGCCCTATTGGCCGACGAAGTTCCGCACCTCCTCCTCGCAAGCCGAGGGCGCCGAGCGCGAGTTCCAGGCCGCGACGCTCGGGCTGGAAGGTCGCAACGGGCGGCTGACTGGCGTGAAATGCGTCCGCGTCGACGAAAAGCGCAAGCCTATCGCCGGAACCGAATTCGTCCTGCCGGCCGATCTCTGCTTCCTCGCCATCGGTTTCGCGGGTTCGCTGATCGAGGGCATGATCGCGCAATCGGGCGCGGCGGTCGACAAGCGCGCCAACGTCATCGCCAATGAGCGCGACTATCGCACCAGCGTCGAGAATGTCTTCGTCGCCGGCGACATGCGCCGCGGCCAGTCGCTGGTCGTCTGGGCGATCCGCGAGGGCCGCCAGGCGGCGCACGCGATCGACAAGCACCTGATGGGCGAGACGATTTTGCCGGTGTGAGGGTGCGCTCAGAGCGCTGTCATTCCGGATCGGCGTCGCTTTCGCGGCTTGTCCGGAATGACGGCAAGCGTCGAGCCTCATCGCGGCCAGCGGTGATCGTCCATCCGCCCCGGCTTCGGCTCGGGCAGCACGCCCTCTCCGAAGATGCGGTCGAGCTGGCCGGCGATCTCGCCGCGCCCGCGCGCATCGGGGATCGAGACCAGCAGCGCCTGCTCGCCTGTCACGGCGCCGCCGGTAAGCGGCAGGATCGGTCCGGCCAGCGGCTTGGCCTGGAGCGCGGCCGGCAGGCTGATCGTGGGCAGGCCAGCGACCATCTGGTCGATCAGGCGCTCGATGCCGCCGGGCTGCAGTTCAAGGCTTGTGGGTGCGCCGGTGTCGGGCGAGACCGGCAGCGCGATCACGCCGCCCTGTGCTCCCGCCTCGAACATCCGGCGCACCAGCACATCGACGAAGTGCGCGGCCTTGCGGGCGCCCGCGGTGGTGAAATGAATGCCGTCGCCCAGCCGCAGGCGCATGGTCTGGCCGGAGACGTCGGGGCCCATCGCCGTATAGCGGTTTTCCGCATCGACGAAGGCGCCCCAGAGATCGACATATTGCCCGCCCGCCCGCTCGACCTGCTGGCGATACTGCTCGTTGAAGGTGACGAGATCGGCCGAGAGCCGGGCGTTCTGGACAGGCGGCGCGCCGACCCAGATCAGCGGGATGCGACGGCCTGCGAAGACCTGCGTCACGGCCTGGACGCGCTCGCGATAAAGTTCGAGCCAGCGCGGGCTCAGCGGCTCATGGACCGTGTCGCCCTCGCGGATCGCCTGGCGGTCGTTGAGGCCGATCATGACGACGCCGAGGCTGATCTTCGCGTCGGCGGCCAAGAGATCGCCGGCGACTTTCGGCCAGTCATGGAAATCGCTGCGGACGAGCCCGGAATCCGGTTTGGCTTTCGCGATGACGGCGAGGTCGGGCCGGTCCTCCAGGGCGTCACCCAGTCCATCGGCGAGGAGGTTCGCCAGTGAGTCCCCGATCACCAGGATGTGGTGCGCGACGTCGACCTTGGGAACGACGGGGTCGTCCCGGACGATCACGGGCGCGGCCGGGCGGCGTCGCACGACCGGCGCGACACGCTGCCGCTGGGGCTGGACGACTGGCGGAGGCGCCGGCTGCTGCCAGAAGAACTGAAAGAAACCGCGCTGCTGCGGCTGTTGCTGCTGACGGCCCTGCTGGGCCAGCGAGCTGGGGCTGCCGGTGACCAGCAGCAGGCCGGCCGCAGCGAGAACCACGAAGAGGGAGCGCAAACGCATCGGCTTTTCCGATCCCGCGCCGGTGAAGGTCACGCGTCGCTATACCGCAGAAACGGCCAAGCGTCAGCCTCGGCTGCGCATCTTCGCCAGCAGGGCGGGGGTCGGCCAGCCATCGGCGATCTCGCCATTGCGGAGCTGGTATTGCCTGACGGCCTCGCGCGTTCCGGTGCCGATGCGCCCGTCGGCGTCGTGATTGTAGAGGCCGAGCGCCTTCAGGCGGCGCTGCAGGTCCTGCATGCCTGATTTGTCGAGGCGCGGCGCCTGCACCGGCCAGTCGGCCTGGATCGCCGGGCGGCCCATGATCCGGTCGCCGAGATGGCCGACGGCCAGCGCATAGGCGTCCGAGGAATTATACTTCTTGATGACGTCGAAATTCTCGGTCAGCAGCATCACCGGACCGCGATGGCCGGCGGGGTAGAACAGCCGGCCCTCGCCGGAGGACGGCAGCCGCGCGCCATCCGCCCGGCGCACACCGGCGGATGCAAAGGCGGAGAAGCTTGCCTTGTTGAGCCGGTGGTCAAAGCCTTCGGGCAGGGTCACTTCGAGCCCCCAGGGCAGGCCCTGCACCCAGCCATAGCCCTTAAGGTAATTGGCGGTGGAGGCGAGGGCGTCAGCTGTCGAACTCCAGATGTCGGCATGGCCGTCGCCGGTGAAGTCGACAGCGTATTTCTTGTAGCTCGACGGCATGAACTGGGTGTGGCCCATCGCGCCGGCCCAGGAGCCGCGCAATTCGCGGCGCTCGACATGACCTTCCTCGATCAGCTCCAGCGCGGTCAAAAGCTCATCGCGGAAAAAGTCGCCGCGATAGCGCAGATGGGCGAGCGTCGCGAGCGAGCGGATCGTATCCTTGTCGCCCTTGAACGAGCCGTAATTGGTTTCCATGCCCCAGACGCCGAGAACGACTTCGCGGGGGACGCCATAGCGCGCCTCGACCTGCGCCAGCACGCTGGCGTTGTCGGCGGCGGCGTCGCGGCCGCGCGGGATGCGCGTGCCGCCGACCGCGCTGTTGAGATAACCCCAGATCGGCGCGGTGAACTCGGACTGCTTCTTCGTCAACGCCGCGATCGAGGCATCGGGCGTCACGCCGCGAAAGGCGGTGTCGAAGGTTGCGCGCGACACGCCTCGCGCCTGCGCCAGCGGCCAGAGCCGCTGCAGGAAGGCGTCGAACGAGGCGTTGGCGTGTGTCGCTGCCGGTGCCGGCTTGGCGTCCCTGGCCTTGGCGGCCGAGGTGCTGATCGAGCCGGTGGTCTGCGCGAGCGCCGGTGCGAGGCTGATCAGGGCCGTGACGGCGATGACGGACAGGCGCATGGGGACACTCGGGCAGGGCTGGAGAAAAAGGGTTCCCTCCAGAGCACCTGAACAAGATTAACCAAAGGTTAAGCGCGGGGGCAATGCCCCTGACGTGCCTGCTGCCGCAGCCGGCCACAGCTTCGCGATTTGACAAAGCCGGGCGGCTGGCCGAGCCTTGCGCGCATGGACAGCCATCTCCGGTTCTGCCGCGGTCTTCACCGCTCGGGCAATCTCATCGCGGGCCACTAGCCCCGCGCCCGTCGCATTGCGCGCTCCGGGCTCGGGGCGCAGGCGTTCTCGGCACTTCAAGGCGTCCAACCTTCAAGGCCTCCCGCATTTCAAGGCCTTCACCACTTCATCTTTTCGAACAGGCGCGAGACGGCGCGGTCGATCGACCCCCGCCATCCGCTGCCGACCCGTTTTTCAGGACACATCATGACCATTTCCCGCAAGCGCTCGTCGCGCCCCGCCATCGTGCTCACGGCGCAGGATCATCTCCTGCTCAGCCGCACTGTCGCCGGTGCCGGCGAGGGCCTAGCCGATCTTGCCGCCGAGCTGTCCCGCGAACTCGACCGCGCGCGCATCCTGCCGGAGGGGCGCCGCTCGGCGGGGCATGTCCGCATCGGCAGCAGCCTGACCTTCCGTGACGAGGGCTCCGGCAAGGAATCGACGATCACGCTGGTCGCGCCGCAGGATGCCGATATCGATGCCGCCAGGATCTCGGTGATGACGCCGGTCGGCGTGGCGCTGATCGGCATGGCGGCGGGCAAGTCGATCGACTGGACGACGCGCTCGGGCGAGACTCGCCGCCTGACCGTGACGGAGGTCAGGGAGGCGGCCGATCTCGTGCCCGCGAGCTGAGGTGAGGCCGCGCTCACACCGCGTTGCGCGTCCGCAGCTTCTCTTCCCAGTTGAGCGCCTGGCGGACGATCTCCTCGAGATCGTCATGTTCGGGCGTCCAGCCGAGCTCGGTCCGGATGCGATCGGCCTTGGCGATCAGCGAAGCCGGGTCTCCGGCGCGGCGGCCCGAGAAGGTGACGGGAAAATCGACGCCCGAGACCTGCTTCACCACGGCGATGACCTCGTTGACCGAATAGCCCCGGCCATAGCCGCAGTTCAGCGTCAGGCTGGCGCCGCCGCCGCGCAGACGGTCGAGCGCGGACAGATGGGCGCGGGCGAGATCGGTGACGTGGATGTAGTCCCGGATGCAGGTGCCGTCGGGCGTTGGATAGTCGGTACCGAAGACCTCGAGCCCGGCGCGCTGGCCGAGCGCGGCCTGGCCGGCAACCTTGATCAGGTGGGTGGCGTTGGGCGACGACTGGCCCGAGCGACCTCTCGGATCGGCGCCGGCGACGTTGAAGTAGCGCAGCACGACGTAGCCCAGGCCGTGGGCGCGGGCGACGTCGGCCAGCATCCATTCGCTCATCAGCTTGGAGCGGCCATAGGGATTGATCGGGTGGAGGTCGATCTCCTCGGGCACCGGGCTGATGGCGGGTTCGCCATAGACGGCGGCCGTCGAGGAGAAGATGACGCTCTTCACGCCGCCGCGGACGGCGCTCTCCAGCAGGCTGCGCGTCTTCACGGTGTTGTTAAGGTAATAGCCGAGAGGATCGGATACGGAT
>NNBV01000827.1_pt1 | contig 73691 bp, 67 predicted proteins | sample 1173771 | NCBI WGS metagenome assembly NNBV01 (sample SAMN07173938, study PRJNA388173) | plant metagenome | isolation source: symbiotic tissue sample KVS11 | place: Norway: Troms, Kvaloya island | reverse complement strand
GCGGCCATCTGCCTGGCGACCGCGTCTATCTCGTCGCCCATGGCACCGGCCACCAGCGCGATGTTGCGTGCGTGCAGCGCCATGTGGCCGCGCTGAATGCCTTCGGTCGCCAGCGCGCGCAGCGCGCCCAGGTTCTGCGCCAGGCCCACGGCCACCGCCACTTCGCCCAGCTCCTGCGCCGAGCTCACGCCAAGGATCTTCAGCGACAGTTGCGCCAGCGGGTGCGTCCTGGTCGCACCGCCCACCAGGCCGACGGGCATCGGCATTTCGATGGTGCCGACCAGCGCGCCGCTCGTGTCCTTCTCCCAGGTGGTGAGCGAGGTGTAGCGCCCGCTGCGGCAGGCGTACGCGTGCGCGCCGGCCTCCACCGCGCGCCAGTCGTTGCCGGTCGCCACGATCACCGGGTCGATGCCGTTCATGATTCCCTTGTTGTGCGTGGCCGCGCGGTACGGGTCGATGGCCGCGAAGGTATAGGCGTCGAGCACGCCTTCGACGATTTCCTCGCCGCTGCGCTCCGCCGTCTTCAGCACCGCAGGCGTGAGCCGCACGCGCGCCCGTGCCAGCCGCAGGTCGGCCAGGTTCGACAGGATGCGCAGGCGCACCTTGCCGCCGGTGAGCTTTTCGACCAGCGGCGACACCGCCTCGGCCATGGTGTTGACGGTGTTGGCGCCCATGGCGTCGCGCACGTCGACGATCAGGTGCATCACGATCATCGCGCCGCGTGCGGTGTCGGGGAACACATGCACCTCGATGTCGCGGCAACCGCCGCCCAGGCCGATCAGCACCTTGTCGCGGCTGTTGGCCACTTCCAATATCTGGTCGCGCGCACGCAGCAGCGCCTGGCGTGCGCCGTACGGATCGGTCACGCCCAGCACCTGCACCTGGGCCCGCATGATCGGCCCGGTGCTCGATGCATCGAAGCCGCCGCCTTCGCGCGCCAGCTTGGCCATGAAGGAGGCGGCGGCCACCACCGAAGGTTCTTCCACCACCATCGGCACCAGGTACTCGCGCCCGTTCACCAGAAAGTTGCCGGCCACGCCAAAGGGCAGTTCGAAGGTGCCGATGACGTTTTCGATCATGCCGTTGGCGCGTTCCACGCTCAGTGCGCCGGGCGCGGCGAGCAGCGCCACGTCTTCTGCTGTGAGCGAGGCGGCGCGCGCGATGTGTTCGAAGCGCTGTGCGGGTGTCAGCGCGCGGAAATTGGGAATGCGGGAATCGGCGACCATCGTTGCGTGTCTCTTCAGGAAGGTTCGGGAGGGGGATTGGGACCGTGCAATTTAGGGCTGCTGTACCGCTGGCGGAAGGCACAGTTTGTCGGGACAGTGCGGACAGTGGGTCGCTTCGCGCATCTGCTGTGTCACAGTCGAAACCCATGACGACCATTGCAGATTCGCTCGCCAGCACCCTCGAACGCCAGATTGCCAGCGGTGCCTACAAGGCCGGCGACAAGCTGCCGTCGCTGCGCGAACTGGCCCAGCTGCACCAATACGCGAAGAACACCGTGGTGGCCGCGTTCGAGCTGCTGGTGGCGCGCGGTCTGGTGGAGCCCCGGCGCGGCTCGGGCTACTTCGTGCTGGCGCAGCCCAAGGCGGCCAAGCCGGCCGAGGAAGACGCCGGCAGCCTCGGCCGCGCAATGGACATCGTGTGGCTCATGCGCGAGCAGCTCAAGACGCAGCCCGACGCGGTGGCGGTGGGCGACGGTTTTCCGCCGGTCGAATGGCTGGCCGACGTGCGGCTGGACAAGTACCACCCCAAGGTGGTTCGCACGGGGCTCGGCGCGCTGTTCCGCTATGGCAGCCGCTTCGGCTATGCGCCGCTGCGCGACCACCTGGTGCGCAAGCTGGCCGACTTCGGCATTGGCGCGGAGCCGCGGCAGATCGTGCTCACCCATGGCGCCAATGAGGCGATGGACATCGTCATCCGCTACTTCGTGCCGCCCGGCGGCAAGGTGCTGGTGGACGACCCCGGCTACTACCCGCTCTTCGGCAAGCTCAAGCTCGCGGGCGCGCAGATGCTGGCCGTGCCGCGCCTGGCGGACGGGCCCGACCTGGAGGCGCTGGAGCGCCTGCTCATCGCCGAACGCCCGCGCCTGTTCTTCACGCAGTCGATCGCGCACAACCCCACGGGCTCCGACATTTCGCCGGCCAAGGCCTTTCGCGTGCTGCAGCTGGCGCAGAAGCACGACCTGCTGATCGTGGAGAACGACCCGCTGGCCGACTTCAAGCCCACGTCGTTGCCGCGCCTGGCCGCGCTCGACCAGCTGGAGCGCACCATCTACATCGGCAGCTTCTCCAAGTCGTTCTCGGCGGCGCTGCGCGTGGGCTTCATCGCCTGCGGTGCCGACCTGGCGAGCGACCTGGCCGACCTGAAGGCGCTGATCCATGTGAGCAGTTCGGAGTACTGCGAGCGCACGGTCGACGTCATCCTGAGCGAGGGCCACTACCAGCGGCACCTGAACCGTCTGCAGACGCGCCTGGGCGATGCCACGCGCAATGCCATCAAGCTGTTCGAGTCGGTGGATGCGGAGGTGTTCGCGCGCACCCCGCAGTCGCTCTATGTGTGGGCGGCGCTGCCCGGCGTGGCCGACTCGCTGGCCTTTGCCAAGGAGCTGCTGCCGCGCAAGATCGTGATGGCGCCGGGGCGCATCTTCAGCGTGGATTCAACGCAGGTCTCGCGCTGGTCGCGCTTCAATGTCGGCGCCATGGCCGACCCGCGCTTTGCGAAGGCACTGCGCCTGGCGCTGCGCAAGCGCGTCAGCGGCTGACGCTGAAGTTGCCGTGGCGCCCCGCGCCCGCGGCAAAGCGCGCGGCGCCGCGTTCGCCTTCGGCAAACACGATCGGCACGCCGTGCGCGCCTTCGCTGCGCAGCGCCTCGGCCAGCGGCAGGCTCCACTGCGCATAGGCCGATGCGCGGTCGGCCAGCATGCATTGCTGCGGGAATGCGGCGATGTCTTGCGCCAGTTGCTGCGCGGCGGCCAGCGCCCCACCTGGCGGCGTGGTGCGGTTCACCAGGCCCATGGCCAGTGCTTCCGCCGCGCCCACCGGCCGGCCCGTGAGAATCAGGTCGAGCGCGCGCCCCATGCCCACCGTGCGCGGCAGGCGCACCGTGCCGCCGTCGATCAGGGGCACGCCCCAGCGGCGGCAGAACACGCCGAGCACCGCGTCGTCGTCGGCCACGCGCAGGTCGGCCAGCAGCGCCAGCTCCAGCCCGCCGGCCACCGCGCAGCCGTTGATGGCGGCAATCAGCGGCTTGGACAGCGCCATGCGCGTCGGCCCCATCGGGCCGCTGCCGCCGCCTTCGGGGTGGAGCAGGTTGCGCTGCGCGGGGTCGGCCACGGCGGCCAGGTCGGCGCCCGCGCAGAAGTGGCCGCCGGTGCCGGTGAGCACCGCCACGCGCAGCGTGTCGTCGGCCTCGAAGCGTTCGAAGGCCGCCAGCAACTCGGCGGCCATGGGGCCGTTGACGGCGTTGCGCTTGTCCGGGCGGTTCAGGCTGATGGTGCAGACCGTGCCGTCTGTGGCGAAGGTCACGTGGTGTGGGGTCATGGCGCGGCTTCCTTCAGGCCACGATTTACATGCTTCCGTCACCGCTGGCAATCATGGAAACCGTGGCCCTGCCGCTTCATGCGCAGTACCGCCGTGATGGCGTCACGCCAGTTCGTCGAACTGAACCACGCCTTCCTTCATCACCAGCGGAATGTGTTCGCCCTGTCCCAGCAGGCAGTTGATGTCGCGCAGCGGATTGCCGTCGACCACCAGAATGTCGGCCAGCGCACCCGGCACCAGCCGGCCCAGCTTGTCGGCCATGCCCAGCACCTCGGCGCCGACGGTGGTGGCGCTGGCGATGGCCTCGGCCGGTGAGAGCACGTCGGCGCGCAGGCGGAACTCGTCGCTTTGCAGCCGCTGCGACTCGCCCAGCAGGTCGGAGCCGAAGCCCATCTTCACGCCGGCCTTCTTGTAGATCTCCAGCGAGCGCAGGCCGGCCTCGCGCACATCGGCCACCTTGGCCACGCTTTCCTTGGGCAGGCCGAAGCTCTCGCCCTCGTTGGCCAGTGCGTCGTAGGTGACCAGCGTGGGCACCACGTAGGCGCCCAGCTCGGCCATCAGGGCGGCCGCGGGCGCGTCCACCAGGTTGCCGTGCTCGATGGTGCGCACGCCGCAGCGCACGGCCCGCGAGATGGCCTCGGCGGTGTAGGCGTGGGCCATCACGTAGGTGCCGCGCGCGCGGGCTTCCTCGACGATGGCGCGGATCTCGTCCTCGCAGTAGCCGAAGGCGCCCACCGGGTCGGTCGGGGAGGCCACGCCGCCGGAGGCCATGATCTTGATCTGGTCCGCGCCCATCTGCAGCTCTTCGCGCACCGCGCGGCGCACCGCATCGACGCCGTCCACCACGCGCGCCAGCGCACCCACGCGCACGCAGGTGGGGCAGGGAGCGTTCGGGTCCAGAAAGTCGGTGCGCGCGCGCATGTCGCCGTGCCCGCCGGTCTGGCTCAACGCCCGCCCCGAGACGAACAGCCGCGGCCCCTGGGCCAGGCCTGATTCCACCGCCTGCTTGAACGCGAAGCCCGCGCCCCCGGCATCGCGCACCGTGGTGAAGCCGCGGCGCAGCATGCCGCGCAGCATGGGCACGCTGCGCAGCGTGACGAGCACGTTGGGCATGTGCACCTGCCGCGAGAGGTTGAGCTCCACCGCAATCACGTGCACGTGCAGGTCGATCAGCCCGGGCATCACCGTCTTGCCCTTCACGTCGATGACCCGCGCGGTGCTGCTGTGCAGCGGCTTGTCGGACACCTCGCGCACAACCCCCTGTTCCACCAGGATGTCGTGGCCTTCCAGCAGCTCGCCGCGCAGCGGGTCGAGCAGGTTCGCGTTCTTGAAGAGGACCGTCGTGTTCGTCGTCATGCCTGGGGCTCCTTCGTTTGTTGCGCCGTCACCGTCGTCAGGGCCATCACGGCCGGCACCGCCAGTTGCGCGAACACGCGCGCGAGATCGACGTGCCCGGCGTCGTACCAGTTTTCCTCGTGCAGCATGTTGAGCGTGCCCAGCGTCTCGCCCTGCCAGCGCAGCGGAATGTTCAGCACGCTGCGACAACCCAGCGACTCGATGAGTTCGTGGTCGTAGAACACCTCGCGCAGGTCGCCGGCGGTGCGCCCGATGTAGGGCAGGCCGCGTTGCATCACCTGCTGCATCCAAGGCGAATCGGTGATGGGCTTGCGCCCGCCCACCGGGTAGGCCTCGCGCATGTTGGTGTACACGCGCTCCGACTCGCGCGCCGCGCGGTGGTGAACCAGTATGGTGAACAGCCGGTGGCCGATGGTCGACGCCACCGCCTTGTCGATGGCGTCGAAGGTGGCTTGCGGCTGCGTGGTGTCGGCATGGGCGCGTGCCACGGCCGAGAGGGAGTCTTCCAGAGAGCTTGGCTGCATGAGTGGTTGTCTGAGGTCAGGAGAGTTCGGTGGCCGCAATGTCTTCCAGCGAGCGGCCGCGCGTGGGAATGCCCATGAACGTGACGGCCGCAGCGCCCAGCAGCAGCACCGCCGTCGTCATGCCGAACACGCCCGCGAAGCCCGCGGTCGGATAGATGACGCCCACCAGAATCGGCGCCGTGATGCCGCCGATGCGACCGATGGCCGACGCCAGACCGGAGCCCGTTGCGCGCACCTGGGTGGGAAACACCTCGGGCGTGTAGGCGTACACGCCCGCGTAGGTGCCGTTCATGAAGAACGACAGCAGCACACCCGCGACCATGATCTGAGCGTCGCTGTGCGTGAAGGCCAGCCCCAGTGCGCAGAGCCCGCCCAGCAGCATGTAGCTCACGATGGTGGCCTGGCGGCCGATGCGTTCGTTGAACCAGGCCGCCGAAAAGTAGCCGGGAATCTGCGCGATGTACATCACCAGCGAATAGCCGAAGCTCTTGGTGATCGTCATGCCGTTCTGGATCAGCAGGCTCGGAATCCAGGTGAAGAAAGAGTAGTAGCTGAAGGTGATCGACAGCCACATCAGCCAGGTCATGGTGCTGATGCGAATGAGCTTGGCCGACACCAGCGTGGCGTAGTTCTTCACCAGGCTGCCGCGGCTGGTGCTGGGCGGTGGTGCGGCCACGTCCTCGGCGTTGAGCGCGGGCAGGGCGCCGCCGTTGCGCACATGCGCGGCTTCCATGGTGTCCATGATGGCCTGCGCCTCGTTCACCCGGCCCTGGCTTTCGAGCCAGCGCGGCGACTCCGGCAGCGCACGGCGCCACCACAGCAGCAGCACCACGGGCGTGGCCGTGATGAAGATGACGATGCGCCAGCCCTCCGCGTGCGCCGGCACGATGAAGTAGCCCAGCAGGGCCGCGGCCACGAAGCCGAACGAGAAGAAGCCCGCCAGCGCGCCTGTGAAGGTGCCGCGATAGCGCCGCGCCACGAACTCCGACAGGTAGGGCGCGATGATCGCGCTCTCCGCCCCGGCGCCGAAGCCCGCCACGATGCGCAGCCCGAGAAAGACCGTCCAGTCGTTGACCATGCCGCTGAAGAGCGAGGCCACGCAGTAGATCGCCAGCGCCGTCATCATCACCTTGCGCCGCCCGATCAGGTCGCCGCAGGAACCGGCTGCCAGCGCGCCGAAGAAAAAGCCGATGAAGTTCGCGCTGGCCAGCACGCCGATCTGCACGCTGCTCAGCCCCCATTCGGTGCGCAGCACCGGCAGCACGAACGCGATCACCGCGGCGTCCATCGCGTCGAAGGTGTAGCCCAGGCCTCCCATCAACAGCAGCCGGCGGTGAAAGCCGGAGAAGGGCAGGCGCTCGATGCGAGCCGACAGCATGGTCATGTGATTTCCCTCGACGACGGTGTGAATCCAGGAGCGCAAAGAACGCAAGAAGCCAGGCAATGGCGGCCTGCATGGCCGTTGCGCCAGATCGTAGGATCGACGGGTTATCACGACAAATTTATACTGCCAATTGTGTTTATTGACCGTGTGAATGGTTGTGCAAATGAACTACCGCGCTGCCGACCTCAACCTGCTGAAGGTGTTCGAGGCCCTCATGACCGAAGGCAACGTCACGCGCGCCGCCCACAAGCTCTCGCTGACGCAGCCCACGGTCAGCAATGCATTGCGCCGGTTGCGCGAAACCTTCGACGACCCGTTGTTCGTGCGCAGCGGCGCGGGCGTCAACCCGACGCGCCGCGCCATCGACCTGTGGGAGCCGCTGTCGCAGTCGCTGCATGCGATTCGCGGCACGCTGGACGGCGGCAGCTTCGATGCGCTGCGCAGCACCGCCAGCCTGGGCATTGCGATGTCCGACTACGTGGCCAGCATCGTGGTGCCGCGGCTGGTGAGCAAGCTCAGCAAGGCGGCGCCCTCGATGCAGATCCACGCGATTCCCAACACGCTGGTGGACTTCGACAAGGTGCTCACCGACAACAGGGCCGACTTTGCGATCAGCGTCTACAACGAGGAGGTGCGGCGCCCGGCGTTCCTCAAGTCGCGCGCGCTGTGGTCGCCCGACTTCGTGTGCGTGATGCGCACGGGGCATCCGCTGGCGCGCGCCGACCGGATCCCGTTGAAGAAATTTCTGGCCGCGCGCCACGTGGACGTGAGCCTGGTCGGCAAGACCACGCCCACCTACGACTTCTTTCTGCACAGCCGCGGCCTGCAGCGCAACCTGGTGGCCACCGTGAACCACTACGGCGCGGCCTATGAAGTGGTGCGCCGCTCCGACCTGATCGCGGTGCTGCCGTGGTCCGAGAAATTCGAGCCCTCGCGCCTGACGGGCCTGCGCCGCATGCCGGTGCCGCTGGAGGCGCCGCCGCGCATCATCGAACTGTTCTGGCACCAGCGCCACGAAACCTCGGCGCTGCACCTGTGGGTGAAGAACACGCTGCTGGCGCTGTTCGAGCAGCCGTCCTGATGCGAGGCTGCGTTCAATGATCGACAACCGTTCGGGCTGGGCTTGTCGAAGCCTCGTGCGGCGCTTCGATCCTTCGACAGGCTCAGGACAGACGGAGTTCAGCGTGAACGGTGTTGAGTTTTCTAAAGCCGCTGCCCCGTTCCTGAGACCAAGCTGCCTTCAGTCATCGACAACCGTTCGGGCTGAGCTTGAGCTTGTCGAAGCCTCGTGCGGCGCTTCGACAAGCTCAGCGTGAACGGTGTTGAGTTGTCGATCGCAGCTGCACCGGTCCTGCTACCAAGCTGCGTTCAATCATCAAAAACCGTTCGGGCTGAGCTTGTCGAAGCCTCTTGCGGTGCTTCGACAGGCTCAGCATGAACGGTGTTGAGTTGTCGAAAGCAGCAGCCCCCGTCCTGCTACCAAGCTGCGTTCAATCATCGACAACCGTTCGGGCTGAGCTTGTCGAAGCCGTGCGCCGCGCTTCGACCCTTCGACAGGCTCAGGACAGGCGGAGTCCAGCTTGAACGGTCTTGAGTTTTCAAGAAAAGCAACTTGGCACAAGTCAGCCGCGCAATCGCACCACCTGCCGCTCACCGTCCGCCGCATGCAGCCGCGCCACATCAGCCGCGCGCCGCGTGAGCACCGCGCGCTGGTTGATGTAGCCCTTGTCGGTGATCTCGCCCGCGTCCAGGTTCGGCGGCTCGGCCAGCACCAGCGCGCAGGCCGGGCACTGCGAGGAGCCCGCGCCCTCGTCGCGCAGCGCACGCAGCACCCCGGCAATGCGCTCGCCCAGCGCCTCCGGCGACAGGGCGGCCGCCTGCGGGCTGGGGAACACCAGCATGCCGATCTCGTCGCGGTCGTGGCCGGTGAGCACCACGTCCTGCACCAGCGGCGCCAGCAGCGACACCAGCTTCACGCGCAGCGTGCCCACCGACACCCAGGTGCCGCTGGAGAGCTTGAAGTCTTCCGCCACGCGCCCATTGAAGATCACGCCGTGCGTGGGCTCCGCGGCGTCGGCCAGAAAGCCCGCATCGCCGATGCGGTAGTAGCCCTCTTCGTCGAAGGCCGCAGCCGTTTCGCGCGGTGCATCGCGGTAGCCCGGAAACACCGAGACGCCCTTCACCCGCATCTCCAGCTTTTCTCCGTTGGGCACGAACTTCAGCTCCAGCCCTGGCAGCGGCGCGCCGATGCAACCCGCGCCGTCGAGCTTCCAGTGCGCGGAGGTGATGGCGGGCGAGGTTTCGGTCGCGCCCCACGAGGTGGTGAGCCACAGCGGGCGCGCGGGCCGCACGCGCTGCGCCACCGCTTCGAGCCGTTGCCAGGTCGAGGGCGCGAGCGCCGCCGCCGCGTAGAAGGCCAGCCGCAGGCGCGAGAACACCTCGGTGGCCAGTGCGTCGTCGGCTTCCAGGAAGGGCAGCAGCATGTCGAAGCCGCGCGGCACGTTGAACAGCAGCGTGGGCTTCACCTCGCGCAGGTTGCGCACGGTCTTCTCGATCAGGCCCGGCGCGGGCCGGCCTTCGTCGATGTACAGCGCCCCGCCATGGCACAACACCATGTGCAGGTTGTGGTTGGCGCCGAAGGTGTGGCTCCATGGCAGCCAGTCGACCAGCACCGGCTTTTCCTGCGTGAGAAAGCGCCAGGTCTGCGCCATCATCTGCTGGTTGGCGCACAGCATGCGGTGCGTGTTGATGACGACCTTGGGCTTGCCGGTGGAGCCGGAGGTCAGCAGGTATTTGGCATGCGTGTCGGGCAGCACGTCGGCGAAGGCCGCCATGACGGCGGGCGTTTCCCTGGCCGCGAGCAGGCGGTCGAATGCAACGGCACCAGGGTGCGCGTCGGCATTGCGGCTGAACACCGTGACGGCCTCCACGCCACAGCCGGTCAGCGAGGCGCCGTACACCTTGGCGTCCGACGCATAGATCAGCCCGGGCTGCAGTGCCTGCAGCATGCCGTGCAGGCGCGACGGGTCTTTGGCCATGCGCGAATAGGCGCTCGACAGCGAGCACGCGGTGCGCCCGATGTGCATGGTGGCCAGCATGAGCACGGCATGGTCGATGGCGTTGTCCGACAGGATCACCACGGGCTTGCCTGCGGGCAGGTTCATGTCGAGCAGCGCCTGTGCCACTGCGCCGACCGCCTGGCGCAGTGCGCGGTAGTCGAGCTTGCGCCAGCCTTCGCCTGTGTCATCGCGTTCCGCGAAAGCCAGTGCGTCAGGCGTTTCGCTTGCCCAACGTTCCAGCCACTCGCCGATGCAACGTGCGTAAGGCTTCAACGCGATCGGCGAACGCAGCGCGAAGGAGCCGTCGTCGAAGTCGATGCGCAGCGTGCGGGGCGGGGCTATCAGGCTTTCGTCTTGGAGGAAGTCTGTCATGTTTGTTTTCCGGTTTTTTGTTCAGGGCGCGTGCAAAGGCCGCCGGGTACTCCCCTCCGCGAATGTCCCCCGGCCTGCGGCCTCCTCCTTTATTTCGCTGCGTGGAGCACCCGACGCCCTGTGCACTTGGGCACGCTCTGAGTGATCGCACGATCAACGACCGCTCTTAACAACGCTCACGTCGATGGGGTGCCTTGCGCAGCGAAATAAAGGAGGAGGGCGAAGCCCGGGGGACATTCGCGGAGCAAGGCACCCCGTCGGCGTGAGAGTCGCCCTGAACGAAACCCGCACCACGCAACGACACTCAAGACGACGCCACCCTCCGCCCCCGACGCATCAAGAACTCGATCAGCTCGAACACCCCTTCACTGATCAACGCCAACGCCGCAGCCGGCAACGCACCCGCCATCAAAAGCTCACGGTCGTTCAAGGCAAGACCCGTCACGATGCGCTCACCGAACCCGCCCGCGCCAATAAAGGCGGCGATGGTCGCGGTGCCGATGGCGATGGCCGTTGCCGTTCTCACGCCCGCCAACAACGTCGGCAAGGCAAGCGGCAACAACACCAGCTGAAGACTCTGCGGCGGCGTCATGCCCAGTGCCGTGCCCGCCAGGCGCAGACCCTGCGGCACCTCCGTCAGGCCCGTCACCGTGTTGCGCATGATCGGCAACAGCGAATACAGCGTGAGCGCAATCAACGCCGGCAAGGCTCCGATGGCGCCGAGCATCGAGATCAACACCGCCAACAACGCCAGCGACGGCACCGTCTGCATCAGGCTGGCCAGCCCCAGCACCACCGCGCGCAAGCGCACATGCGGGAACACCAGAATCGCGATCGGCACGCCGATGAGAATGGCGATGCCCACCGACACCGCCACCAGCAACAAGTGCTGCCGCGCCAGCTTCCAAAGGTCGGGGCCGAACAGCTTGGCCATGAAGCCACGGCGTGCCTCCTGGGGCTGTGCCTGCGCTTGTGTTTTCGCGTCCTTGCCCGTGCTTGCAAGAAAGTCGCGCGCAATCGTGTCGAAGGGCACGCTCTGCAGCTCGGCACGCGCGTTCATCGCGATCATTGCGTGCTCGTCGACCTTGCCTTCCAGCGTCTTCATCGCGGCCCAGGCCTGCGGCAGGCGCGTGGGCAGGTCGAGCTTGTAGAGCACCACGGCGTCGTAGCGCGGAAAGTATTTCTTGTCGTCCTCCAGCACGCGCAGGCCGAGCTGCTCGATCTTCGCGTCGGTGGTGTAGATGTCGATCACGTCGATCTGCTTTGCAGCCAACGCGTCATAGGCCAGGCCGTGGTCCAGGCCGTTGGGCACCTGCGTGAAACCGTAGCGCTGCGCCAGGCCCTTCCAGCCGTCGGCGCGGCCGATGAATTCGTTCGACAGGCCGAGCTTGAGCGCGGGGTGTTTGGCCAGGTCGCTCAGGGTGCGCAGGCCCAGCTTGTCGGCATCGGCGGCGCGCACCGCCAGGGCGTAGCCGTCGTTGAAGCCCAATGGAATGGCCACGCCCAGGCCCAGCGGCGCCAGCGACGCATTCATGGCCTCGCGCGTGTCCGCCGGCTGGCCCTTGAGGATCTCCTGCGCGATGGTGCCGGTGTATTCGGCGTACATGTCGATGGCGCCGGAGCGCAGCGCCTCGTACACGATGGCGGTGTTGCCAAGGCCCTGCCGCACGACGGGCGGCGACGCGGTGTGCGGCGCGGCGGTCTGCGCCAAGAGCTCGGCCAGGATGTACGACTCGGTGAAGCGCTTGGAGCCGACGCGCAAGGTGTCATCGGCAGCCTGCGCGGCGCATGCCATGCCGAACCAGCCCAGCAGGAGCAGCGATGCGAGGTGCAAGAAGCGGAGGCTGGAGCGGCGGTGCAAGCGGTGCAAGCTAGGCAAGGGGTGCATCGCGGGCAGTTTATAGACAACGCCGCGTTCGGCGTACCCGCCAATCTCCTACACGCCGTCGTGCGCGCAACCGATGCGCTGGCGTGCCTTGCGCGCGCATCATTCTGTTTCATGAAGACCTCATCTCCACAGCCCGCAAAGCCTGTCGCACGTCCCTCCGAGCCTGCTGCCGACCGGCCCGATCCGTTGCCCGCCGCCGACGTGCACGGCCTGCGCGAACTGCCCGGCGTGCATGTCGAGGGCTACAGCCTGCAGTTGCGCGACAAGGACGGCTTTGTCGGCGACCAGGCCAGCCAGACGGCGTTCAGGGAACTGCTGGAGCGCTGGCGAAAGCGCCGCCGCAAGAACGGCAAGGACCCGCTGGGCGAGTTGCACTCGCGCGACCTCAGCAAGAAGGAGCTCGACCGCGTGCTCGGCGCCAAGAAGGCCTCGGAGGCGGCCGACGTGATGCACGGCGTGATCGAGGAGTTCACCGAAGAACTGGCTTCGGTGATCCAGCGCTTTCTGCGCCAGCCCTCGTGGCAGAAGGTGGAACGCATCGTGATCGGCGGCGGTTTCCCGGAGAGCGACGTGGGCGAGCGCGCAGTGCTGCAGACCGGCGCCATCCTCGAAGAACTGGGCCTGCATGTGCAACTGGGCCGGCTGTCGCACAACGTGGACGACGGCGGGCTGATCGGCTGGGTGCACCTCACGCCCGAGGCGCTGCTGAAGAAGTACGACGCCATCCTGGCGGTGGACATCGGCGGCACCAACGTGCGTTGCGGCATCGTGAAGACGCGCTACCGCAAGACGCAAGACTTTTCGCGCGCGGAGGTGGTGCGGCGCGAGAAATGGCGCCATGCCGACGAAGGGCCCAACCGCAGCTTCATGGTGGAGCACATCGCCGACATGCTGATGGACATGGTGCGCTACAGCGAGCGCAAGAAGATCCGGCTGGCACCCTTCATCGGCATCGGCTGCCCGGGGCTCATTCGCTCCGACGGCTCCATTGCACGCGGCGCGCAGAACCTGCCCGGCGACTGGGAAAGCCATGCCTTCCATCTGCCCACCGCCGTGTGGCGCCGCATGCTGATGCTCGGCGCCGACCCGATGCTGGTGCTGATGCACAACGACGCCGTGGTGCAGGGCCTGAGCGAGCTGCCCTTCATGCGCGACGTGAAGCACTGGGGCGTGCTGACCATCGGCACCGGGCTGGGCAATGTGAGCTTCACCAACACGCCGACGCCGCAGGAGCTCAAAGAGGCGAAGAACGCGAAGGACTCGAAGAAAGCGGAGAAGCCGAAGAAAAAGACGCCTGGGGCGTGACGCGCGTCACCGCGGACGCGCTGGCGATGTTGCCCGCCGCATCCACCGCGCGCGCCTCGATGTTGGCGTAGCCCGCGGCCGACGGCGTCCAGCGGCAGGAGAAGGGCGCGGCCCGCAGGCTGCACACGGTCTTGCCGTCGACGATGAAGCTCAGCTGCGCCACGCCCGCCGAGGCGTTGGCCTCCAACTGCGCAGGCGCCTTGGCCGCGGCGGCGGGCGGCACCGCCATGGCAACGGCCGGCGGCGTGGCAATGGAAGGCGGCTGCACGATGACCTGAGCCGATGCCACCGTGCTGTTGCCCGCGGCGTCCACGCCCACCACCCGAATCGTCTGCAGGCCCGCGCTTGTAGGCGTCCAGCTGCAGGTGTAGGGCGGGGCGGTGAAGGTGCACAGGGGAATGCTGTCGCTGCCCAGCACCTTGACGCCCCGCACGCCCACGTTGTCCACCACCGCCGGTGCAATCACGGTGGGCTGGCCCACCGTGGCGGTGGCGGGCGCGGCCAGCGAAACGGTGGGCGGCGTCAGGTCGATGCCGCCCAGCGCCAGGTCGATGGTGAACATCGCCTGGCCCTGCACGGCCTTCTGCTCGAACGCATCGAAGATGGTGAACCAGCTCGCGCCCGGTGCGCGGCCAGGTGCATGCGCCTTCACCAGCAGCGTGGTCTTGCCCACGGCAAAGCAGCTGAAGCCGCAGTCCCAGTCGAACACGAAGCGGCCCGCCGCGTCGGCCACGCCGGTTACCAGCATCATCAGTGGCTTGCCCGCGCCCGGGTTGCGCCACACCGACACCTGCGCGCCCGCCAGTGCGCCGCCGCTGTCGCGGTCGGTCACGCGCACCTGGGTGGCGGTGGTGCCGGCCATGAACCTGGAGCTGCCGAGCTTGGGCCAGTCGGTCCAGTCGGTGTCGATGTTGGCCTTGGTGCCGGGCGTGAAGCGAATCATCTCCAGCGTGGCGATGCGGTTGGCCGCCGGGTCGAGGCGCTGCTCGAATACGCTGCCCAGCAGCGGGTCGAGGCGCCAGCTCTGGCGGGTCCACCAATAACGATCGCTGTCGTTGGCCAGTGCCAGGTCGACGATGGGCGCCACGCCGGTGGTGTCGGTCACCGCAATGCCGTTGTAGTACTCGCCCGCGCCGGCGCCGAACACATGCTCCAGCTCGTGCAGCAGGGTCTTGAGCTGCCGGCCCAGGTAGTCCTTCTCGGTGGACTCGGGCGCCACCGCGCTGGGTGCGCGCGACAGGCGCAGCGGGTCGTGAATGGCCACCCAGTTCAGGTTCCAGGTCACGCCCTTCTGCGGAAAGGTCCAGCTGGTGGAAAGCCCGCCGTGGCTGTAGCCGCGCACCGACTTGCCGATGCACACCACCACCTCGCCGTCGACCAGCCCGCTGTAGCTGCACTGCGGCGCGGCGGCGGGCAGCACCAACTGCAGGTCGGCTGCGGGGTCGAAGACGAAGCTGCGCACGGTTTCGCGCGTGAACACGGTATTGACGTCGGCCACGTACTGCGCGAGCCGCCGGCCGGCCTCGGCGGGGCCGATGTCGGCGGCCAGCGCGGGGTCGACGATGAACTTCAGGCGGTGCGTGCTGGGCGCGGCGCGGCCGATGTCGTCCATGGCGGCGAAAGCGGTCGGTATTCCAGAGAGCGCGAGCAAAACTGGCAGCAGGAGCGACACGTGGATCCGCGTCGTCATCCGGGCAAGGAGCGAGAAGAAGGCTCGCATCGGTCGTTCCCCGGCGCCGGGGCATGAAACTCAAACGGAAGGGGCGCCTGGGTGGGCACGTGCAATGTGCCGGGCCCGGGGCGGGCGGCCCCGCAACGCAGGGGGCTCAGGGCATTCGCGTTGGCCGGCCGGCAAAAATTCAGCGGCAGGCCGGTGTGTCAACCACCGAAACCGGTGGGAATTTTAAGGGTGGTGTTCCGCTTGTTGCACAAGCGTTGCATTTGTGCACCGAACATTACAGCTGGAAGGCGACCGTCAGCAGCAGTCCTTCGGCCACGTCGCGCATCAGCCCCGGGCGGCGCGCGCGGTAGGGCTCGCCGGCCGAGGCGGTGGTTTCGATCCACTCGGCCAGCCAGTCGATTTCTTCGGCGCCGTAGAACACCACCGCGGCCTCGTGGTTCAGCAGCAGGCTGCGCAGGTCGAGGTTGATGGAGCCGCACAGGGCCAGCTCGCCGTCGACCACCACCGCCTTGGCATGCGCCATGAACGGCAGCATGCGAAAGCTCACGCCGGCGCGCGCCAGGTCGCGCATGGCGCGTGCGCGCACGAAGTCGGCCAGCCGGTGGTTCGACTGCGCGGGCATCGCGATGGTCACCTGCACGCCGCGCCGCGCGGCCAGCCGCAGCGCGTCGCGCAGGCCGTCGCCGGGCACGAAGTAGGGCGTGATCGCCAGGATGCGGTGCTCGGCCCGAAAGCAGGCGTCGATCAGCAGCGCATGCGCGGTGTCTTCGGTCTGGTCGGGGCCGCTCGGCAGGAACTGCGCCATGGCGGTGCCCGGGCCTTCGGGCATGTCGTCGCAGGTGATGGCGCGGGCCTTGCGGCTGCTCACCGAGCTCCAGTCGTGGTCGAACTGGCGCGCCGCCGCCGCGGCCACGCTGCCGCGCAGGTCGAACGACAGGTCGAGCCAGGCCTGCGGGTGCTGTTCGTTGCCGGTGAAGTATTCGCCGGCCAGGTTGCGCCCGCCCGACCACAGCCAGCTGTCGTCCGCAATGGTGAACTTGCGGTGGTTGCGCAGGTTGCGCGGCCCGATGCGGCGCAGGCTGAAGAAGGGGCGAAACACCGCCACCTCGCCGCCGGCCGCGCGCAGCCGGTCGAAGTGATGGCGCGGCAATGAAAGGGCGCCAAAGCCGTCCAGCAGCACCCGCACCTTGACGCCTTCGCGCGCGCGCTGGGCCAGCCGGTCGAGCACGGCATGGCCGAGCGCGTCGTTGCCGATGATGAAGGTGCACACGTCGATGCGCTCCTGCGCGCCGTCGATCACCCGCCACAGCGCCTCGCGCGCGGCCTCGCCGTCGGCGTGCATGCGGATGGCGCAGCGCCCCGGCGCCGCCAGGCCGAAGCTCTCGATCAGGTCGGCCGCCCAGTGGCCCGGCGGCACCGAGCGCGGCGGCCGTGGCGAGCCGGCCGGGCGCAGCTTGCGCTGGCCGAACAGCAGGTACATCGGCAGGATGAGGTAGGGCATCAGCACCAGCCCCATGACCCAGGCAATGGCCGTGGTGGGCGCGCGCTGTTCGCGGCGCGCGCGGGTGGTCAGCACATAGACCAGCAGCGCGAAAGTGACGACAAGAAAATGCTGCGAAGGAGAGGGCAGCCAGTCGAACCTTGAGACACTTGCAGTGGGCATGGGCCGATGATGCCTCAGCGTTGCGCCGCGGCCCGTCAGTGGCCCTTCAGCGCGCCTTCAGCGGCCCCTTCACCGCCACCTTCAGCGCCACCTTCAGCGCCACCTTCAGCGCTGCAGGAAGGCGGGCACGCCACGCCCCTGCGAGGCCAGGAACCGCATCATCGGATCGACCACCGCGCGCACCGCGGGCCGTGCGCCCACGCGCTCGCGCCAGGCCAGCAGGCGCGGCGTGGCGTCGGTCATGCCGGCGCCCTTGCGGTCGGCGAACACATAGGCCATGTAGAAGGCGATGTCGGCAAACGAGTAGGGCCCGGCCAGATGCTCGCGCGTGGCGAGCAGGCCTTCCAGCGTTTCGTAGAAACGCGCGCAGCCGGCGCAGGCCGCCAGCGCCGGTGCGCTCTTCATGTCGTGCTGCAGGCCGAAAAGCCGAATGACGTGGGGAAAGAACACCTCGTCCGACTGGTGCTCCAGCTGCCGCGCGCGGGCCCGCTCGGCAATGCCCGCGGGCCACAGCGCCAGATGCGCGGGGGCGGGGTAGCGGTCTTCGAGGTACTCGAAGATCTGGGTCGAATCGAACAGCGCCACGCCGCCCTCGATGCTGTCCGTCAGCACCGGCACCTGCTGCTTCACCGGGTTGACCCGAAGCACCTCCGGGTGCTTGGGCTCGTAGGCGTCGTCGGTGGTGAAGGGCACCATGGTCAGTTCGAAAGGCACGCCTTTTTCGCGCGCCGCAATCTCGACCTTGGCGCCGAACATGCTGAGGGGGCCGGAGTAGATGCGCATTGTCATGACTGCGACTTGACCAGAAACCGCCCCCTAATGCATCAGGTCGTGCATCAGGTCGTGCATCAGGTCAAGCATCAGGTCGTGCCCCAGACTTCCTGCGCCGTCTCCACCACCAGGCGCAGCTTGGCGCGCTGCGCTTCCACCGCGATGTTGTTGCCGTGCACCGTGCTGGAGAAGCCGCACTGCGGCGACAGCGCCAGCTGGTCGAGCGAGGCGTACTTGGCGGCCTCGTCGATGCGGCGCTTCAGCTCGTCCTTGTCTTCCATCTGGCCGAACTTGGTGGTCACCAGGCCCAGCACCACGGTCTTGCCCTTGGGCAGGTAGCGCAGCGGCTTGAAGTCGCCCGAGCGGGCGTCGTCGTACTCCATGAAGTAGGCGTCCAGGTCCATCTCCGACAGGAGCGCCTCGGCCACCGGCTCGTAGTTGCCGGCCGCGGCGTGGGTGCTCTTGAAGTTGCCACGGCACAGGTGCATGGCCAGCAGCATGCCCGGCGGCTTTTGTGCCACCACCTTGTTGATGAAGGCGGCGTAGCGGTGCGGCAGCTCGTTCGGGTCGTCGCCGCGCTTGCGGGCGGCTTCGCGCATGTGCTCGTCGCACAGGTAGGCCAGGTTGGTGTCGTCCATCTGCACGTAGGTGCAGCCGGCCGCGGCCAGCGAGCGCAGCTCGTCGCCATAGGCCTTGGCCACGTCGTCGTAGAACTCGGGGTCTAGCTCGGGGTAGTGCGCCTTGCTGATGCCGGCGCGGCCGCCGCGAAAGTGCAGCATCGTCGGCGAGGGGATCGTCACCTTGGGCATGTTGCCGGCCGAGACCTGGCTCTTCAGGTACTGGAAGTCGGCCAGCTGAATGTCTTTTACGTGGCGCACCTTGTCGATCACGCGCATGGCGGGCGGCGCCAGTTCTTCGGTGCCGTCGGGCTTGCGGATGGTGACCGGAATGTCGGTCTTCACGCCGCCGAGCTGGTCGAGAAAGTCGATGTGGAAGTACGTGCGGCGGAACTCGCCGTCGGTGATGCTTTTCAGGCCGATGTCTTCCTGAAAGCGGACGATCTCGGTGATGGCCTTGTCTTCGACCAGGCGAAGCTGCTCGGGCGTGATCTCGCCCTTGGCCTTTTGCTCGCGGGCTTCGAGCAGGTACTTGGGGCGCAAAAAGCTGCCCACGTGGTCGTAGCGGGCGGGCAAGGCGGCGTGCTGTGACATGGATGACTCCGTCGTTGTTTGGGGGGAACGAGCAGCATCGTATCGCCTCTGGAATGTCGATGGCTGTATACAGAGTTATGGGTGTTTACCCTTGAATCACGTGGAAGTGCTGGAAATTTCTGTGTTTCTGTATACATTGAGTATTCATGAAAACGCCTACGACCGCCTTTCCACTGAACGCCTGGTATGCCGCCGCCTACGACGTCGAAGTGCGTCACGCGCTGCTGCCGCGCACCATCTGCAACCAGAAAGTGGTGCTGTTCCGCCGCACCGACGGCCAGGTGGCCGTGCTGGAAGACGCCTGCTGGCACCGGCTGATGCCGCTCTCTCTGGGCCGCCTGGAAGGTGACGAGCTGGTCTGCGGCTACCACGGGCTGGTCTACAACAGCCAGGGCCGCTGCATCCACATGCCGAGCCAGGAAACGCTGAACCCCTCGGCCTGCGTGCGCAACTTTCCAGCGGTGGAAAAGCACCGCTTCGTGTGGATCTGGCCCGGCGACCCGGCCAAGGCCGACCCGGCGCTCATCCCCGACATGCACTGGAACGACGACCCGGCCTGGGCCGGCGACGGCAAGATGATTCGCGTCAACTGCGACTACCGCCTGGTGGTCGACAACCTCATGGACCTCACGCACGAGACCTTCGTGCATGGCTCGTCCATCGGCAACCGCGAAGTGGCCGAGGCGCCTTTCGTGGCCACGCACGGCGACCGCTCGGCCACCGTCACGCGCTGGATGGAGAGCATCGACCCGCCGCCGTTCTGGGGCGGGCAGATTCGCCATGCGCGCGGCTACACGGGCAAGGTCGACCGCTGGCAGATCATTCGCTTCGAGGGCCCGTGCACGGTGAACATCGACGTGGGCGTGGCCGAGGCCGGCAGCGGCGCGGTGCCCAAGGGCGACAACCCGGGCGACCGCAGCAAGGGCGTGAACGGCTACGTGCTCAACACCATCACGCCCGAGACCGACAAGACCTGCCTGTACTTCTGGGCCTTCTCGCGCAACTACTGCATCGGCGAGCAGCGCCTCACGCACGAGCTGCGCGAAGGCGTGGCCGGCATCTTCCGCGAAGACGAGCTGGTGCTCGAGGCGCAGCAGAAGGCCATGGACGACCACCCCGACCACAAGTTCTACAACCTCAACATCGACGCCGGCTCGATGTGGGCACGCCGGCTCATCGACCGCATGGTCGAGAAGGAAAAGCCCGCGCGCGCGCCGATTCCGATCCGGCCCGTGGACGGCCCGGACACGTCGGATACCGCCCGCAAGCAGGCCGCATGAAAGTCGCGGCAGTGTCCGGCACCGAGCCCGGCGACAGCGGCAGCTCGCAAGGTGTGAAGGCGCAGCTGCGGCTGCGCGAAATGATCCTGGCGGGCGAGCTGCCCGGCGGCGCGCGCATTGCCGAGGTGGCGATCTCCGAGCAGCTCGGCGTCTCGCGCACGCCGGTGCGCACCGCGCTGATGCGGCTCGAACAAGAGGGCCTGCTGGAGGCGCTGCCCAACGGCGGCTATGCGGTGCGCACGTTTTCCGAGCGCGACGTGGCCGACGCCATCGAGCTGCGCGGCACGCTCGAAGGTTTGGTGGCGCGGCTCGCGGCCGAGCGCGGCGCGGCGCCCGTGGTGCTGCGCGAGGCGCGCGCCTGCCTGCAGCGCATCGACGAACTGCTGCGCGAACCGGCGCTGGACGACGCGGCCTTCTCGCGCTACGTGACGCACAACGAGCGCTTTCATGCGCTGCTGTGCGAAATGGCGGGCAGCCCGGTCATTGCGCAGCAGCTGGAGCGCGTGGTCAACCTGCCGTTCGCGTCGCCATCGGGCTTTGTCATCGTGCAGGCCAATTCGCCCGCGGCGCGCGACATGCTCGTCATTGCGCAAGACCAGCACCTGCAGGTGCTCGACGCCATCGAGTCCGGCGAGGGCTCGCGCGCCGAGGCGCTGATGCGCGAGCACAGCCGCATTGCGCGGCGCAACCTGCGCGAGGCGCTGCACGGCACGCCCAGCGCCGAGCAGCGCCCGCTGCCGGGCGTGCAGCTGATTCGCCGCCGCGGCTGAGCCGCTTTTTCTTTTCCCCGTCTTTGGTATTGCCCCGATGAAAAGCGATCTTCAATGGATGCAGGTGCAGGTGGTTGCGCTGCGCGAAGTCACGCCCACCGTGCGCGAGTTCGAACTGCGCCCCCAGAGCGACGAGGGCGTGGATGCCCTGGTCGGCGCCTATGAACCCGGCGCCCACCTGCAGGTGCAGGTGATGACGGCGCAGGGCAAGTTGCAGACCCGCTCTTACTCCCTGGTGGGCGAGGGCGATGGCCGCTGCTGGCGCATTGCCGTCAAGCGGCTGGACGACGGCCGTGGCGGCTCGCTGGCCATGTGGCGCCTGGCCGAGGGCGACCGCCTGCAGGTGAGCGCGCCGCAGAACCACTTTGCGCTCGACCTCTCGGCGCCCGGCTACCTGCTGGTGGCGGGCGGCATCGGCATCACGCCGCTGGTGCTCATGGCGCAGCGGCTGGCCGCGCACGCAAAGCGCGCTGCCGTGCCCGTGACCATGCTCTACGGCGCGCGCAATGCCGAGGAGTTCGGCTACCTGGCGCATCTGAAGGAAGCGCTGGGCGAGGGCGTCACGGCGCACGAAGGCTCGGCCCCCATCGACTTTGCCGCCGCCATCGACGCGCTGCCGCCCGGCGGCCAGCTCTACACCTGCGGCCCGGTGCCGATGCTCGAAGCCCTCAAGCGCGCCTGGTACGCGGCCGGCCGCCCCCTGGCGGACCTGCGCTTCGAGACCTTCGGCAGCAGCGGGCGCCTGGCGACGCAGCCGTTTCAGGTGCGCATTCCGCGGCACGACCTGACCATCACCGTGCCGACCGACAGCACCCTGCTGGAGGCGCTCGACGCCGCCGGCGTACAGACCCTGTGGGACTGCAAGCGCGGCGAATGCGGCCTGTGCGCCATGGACGTGCTGGCGGTGGACGGAGAAATCGACCACCGCGACGTGTTCTTGAGCGCGCACGAGAAAGCCTCGACCACGCGCATCTGCGCCTGCGTGTCACGCGCCGTGGGTACGCTCACGCTCGACTCCGCGTACCGCCCCGACCACTGACGCCGCAACACCCGCACAGCAGGGCAGCGGTAGCGGGGCGGTGGCCCGTTGCGCGATCATCGCGCAGTTCATTTGTTGATCGCGCAACAATGGCCCGCGAGCGTGCCGGCGTAGGTGATTGCCTGCTCCGCCGAATGTTGCAAAGTGTTGAAAATAGCCCCGGTTTCGAGTTCCGTCCCTGAAGGAAAAAACATGCAAAGACGCCATCTCATCCAGACCGCCGCCCTGTCGGCGCTCGCGGTTTCCACGGTTCTTTCGGTCCCGCTGGCCAGCGCCCAGGACAACAAGTTCAAGATCGGCCTGATCCTGCCCATGACGGGCCAGTCGGCCTCCACCGGCCGCCAGATCGAAGCCGCCGCGCGCCTTTACATGGCCCAGAACGGCGACACCGTGGCCGGCAAGAAGGTCGAGCTGATCGTGAAGGACGACACCGGCCTGCCCGACGTCACCAAGCGCCTGGCGCAGGAACTGGTGGTGAACGACAAGGTCAACGTGCTGGCCGGTTTCGGCCTGACGCCTTTGGCCCTGGCCGTGGCGCCCATCGCCACCCAGTCGAAGACGCCGCAGCTCGTGATGGCCGCGGCCACGTCGAGCATCACCGAGGCATCGCCGTACATCGTTCGTTCGGGCTTCACGCTGCCGCAGGTGTCGGTGCCCATGGGCGACTGGGCGCCGAAGAACGGCATCAAGACGGTGGTGACCCTGGTGGCCGACTACGGCCCTGGCAACGACGCCGAGAAGTTTTTCAGCGAGCGTTTTCAGCTCAACGGCGGCAAGGTGATCGACAAGCTGCGCGTGCCGCTGCGCAACCCCGACTTCGCGCCGTTCCTGCAGAAGGTGCGCGACGCCAAGCCCGACGCGCTGTTCGTGTTCGTGCCCTCGGGCGCGGGTGCCGCGGTGATGAAGCAGTTTCTGGAGCGCGGCATGGACAAGGCCGGCATCAAGCTGATTGCCACCGGCGACGTGACGGACGACGATCAACTGAACGACATGGGCGACGGCGCGCTGGGCGTGGTCACCTCGCACCACTACTCGGCCGCGCATCCTTCGGCGATGAACAAGAAGTTCGTCGAAGCCTTCCAGAAGGCCAACCCCAAGCTGCGCCCCAACTTCATGGCGGTGGGTGGTTATGACGGCATGCGCGTGATCTACGAAGCGCTGAAGACGACCAAGGGGCAGGGCGGTGGCGACGCGCTGCTGGCAGCCATGAAGGGCCAGGTTTTCGAGAGCCCGCGCGGCCAGATGATGATCGACGCGCAGACCCGCGACGTGGTGCAGGACGTGTACCTGCGCAAGGTCGAGAAGAAGGACGGGCAGCTTTACAACGTCGAGTTCGACGTGATCAAGAGCGTCAAGGATCCTGGCAAGACGAAGTGATTTTTGCTGCGGGCTTGGGGCTCGGTCGTTCAGGGCGCGCTCACGCCGACGGGGTGCTCTGCTCCGCGAATGTCCCCCGGCCTGCGGCCTCCTCCTTTATTTCGCTGCGCAGAGCACCCCATCGGCGTGCGCGTGTTCAGAGCTCTGGTTGATCGAGCGGATCAACCGCCGCGCTTCTCGTGCGAAGGGCATCGGGTGTCTCCCGCAGCGAAATAAAGGAGGAGCCGAAGGCGGGGGACATTCGCGGAGGGAGACACCCGGTGGCCTTCGCACGTACCCCGAACAAGAGCCCTCACAACAGCCCCATGAAGACCTGAAATGCTGACCATTCTTTTCGACGGCATCGCCTACGGCATGCTGCTTTTCGTGCTGGCTGTAGGCCTGGCCGTCACCCTCGGTTTGATGAACTTCATCAACCTGGCGCACGGTGCGTTTGCCATGGCCGGCGGCTACCTCACCGTGTTCGCGATGCAGAAACTCGGCCTGCCCTTTCTGGCCTGCCTGCCCCTCGCATTCATCGTCGTCGGCCTGGCCGGTGCGCTGCTCGAACGCACCCTCTACCGTCCCATGTACGGCAAGCCGCACCTGGACCAGGTGCTCTTTTCCATCGGCCTCGCTTTCATGGCCGTGGCCGCCATCGATTACTTCGTGGGCTCGTCACAGCAGAACGTGCAACTGCCCGAATGGCTGCGCGGGCGCACCGAAATCGGTGACGGCGCGCTCATGCTCGGCATGGGCCACTACCGGCTGTTCATCATCGGCGTGTGCGCCGTGCTCACCGTCGTGCTGCAGCTCATCTTGTCGAAGACCCGCTTCGGCAGCCGCCTGCGCGCCGCCGTCGACGACCCGCGCGTGGCCGCCGGGCTGGGCATCAACGTGAACATCGTGTTCCTGCTGACCTTTGCAGTGGGCTCCGGCCTTGCGGGCCTGGGCGGCGCGCTGGGCGCGGAAATTCTGGGGCTCGACCCGACATTCCCGCTCAAGTACATGATCTATTTCCTGATCGTCGTGTCCGTCGGCGGCACCTCTTCCATCACCGGGCCGCTTGCCGCGGCGCTGCTGCTGGGCATTGCCGACGTGGCGGGCAAGTACTTCATTCCGAAGATGGGGGCGTTCACCGTCTACCTGCTGATGATCCTGATCCTCATGTGGCGGCCCCAGGGCCTGTTCACCCGCAAGGGAGGCCGTTGATGCGCACGCCTCCCACCGCCGCCGGCTTTCAGTCGGCCCTGCTGCGCAAGGCGCGCTGGCACCCGCTCGAATTCGTGGCCTGGGCCGTGGCCTTTGCGCTGCCACTGGTCATGCCTTCGCATTCGCTGCTGGTCAACGAGATTGCCATCGTCGCGCTGTTCGCGATGTCGCTCGACCTCATCCTGGGCTACACCGGCATCGTGTCGCTCGGCCATGCGGCGTTCTTTGGTTTTGGCGCGTACGCGGCGGCGCTGTTCGCCAAGCTCGTCATGCCCGACCCTACCGTGGGCCTGCTGGTGGCGACCGCGCTGTCGGCCGTGCTGGGCCTTGCGGCCAGCGTGACCATCCTGCGCGGCAGCGACCTCACGCGGCTCATGGTCACGCTGGGCACCGCGCTGCTGCTGCTCGAACTCGCCAACAAGCTCGACTGGCTCACCGGCGGCGCCGACGGCCTGCAGGGCGTGGTGATGGGGCCGGTGCTCGGCCTGTTCGACTTCGACCTGTACGGCCGCACGGCCGCCTGGTATTCGCTGGCGGTGATGCTGGTGCTGTTTTTGCTGATGCGCCGCCTGGTGCATTCGCCGTTCGGCGCCACGCTGAAGGCCATTCGCGACAACCGGCTGCGCGCCATGGCGATCGGTATTCCGGTGGTGTCGCGCCTGGCCACGGTCTACACCATTGCCGCCGGCGTGGCCGGTGCCGCCGGTGCGCTGCTGGCGCAGACCACGGGCTTTGCGTCGCTCGACGTGCTGGCCTTCGACCGCTCGGCCGACGTGCTGCTGATGCTGGTCATCGGCGGCGTGGGCTGGCTGTATGGGGGCGTGGCGGGCGCCATCGTGTTCAAGCTGCTGCAGACCTGGCTGTCGGCCGTCACGCCGCAGTACTGGATGTTCTGGATCGGGCTGATTCTGGTGCTGATGGTGCTCACGGGGCGCGAGCGGCTGCTCAAGCCCTGGACATGGTTCGGCATGGGCAAGAAGAAGGGCGGTGCGGCATGACCGACACCGTGCTTTCCACCCACGGCCTGGTGATGCGCTTCGGCGGCATCACCGCCACCAACAACGTGACGATGGAGCTCAAGCGCGGCGCGCGCCATGCGCTCATCGGCCCCAACGGCGCGGGCAAGACCACGCTCATCAACCAGCTCACGGGCGTGCTCACGCCCAGCGAAGGCCGCATCACGCTGCTGGGCGAGGACATCACCACGCTGGCGCCGCACAAGCGCGTGGCGCGCGGGCTGGTGCGCACCTTTCAGATCAACCAGCTGTTCGACTCGATGACGCCGCTGGAAACGCTGGCGCTCGTGGTGTCGCAACACCAGGGCATCGGTGCGCAATGGTGGCGCCCGCTGGGCGCCAGCAAGGCGGTGGCCGAGCGCGCCACGCAGCTGCTGGAGCAGTTCCACCTGGGCGACGTGGCGCAGCAGCAGGTGAAGCACCTGGCCTATGGCAAGCGCCGGTTGCTGGAGATTGCGATTGCGCTGGCCTGCGAGCCGCGCGTGCTGCTGCTCGACGAGCCCGTGGCGGGTGTGCCCGCCGGCGAGCGCGAAGAACTGCTGCAGACCGTGGCCGCGCTGCCGGCCGATGTGTCGGTGCTGCTCATCGAGCACGACATGGACCTGGTGTTCAGCTTTGCCGACCGCATGACCGTGCTGGTCAACGGCACGCTGCTGACCGAAGGCGACCCCCAAACCATCGCCAACGATCCGAAAGTGAAAGAGGTCTATCTGGGCCACGGAGAAAGTGTTCATGTCTGAACTGCTGCGCATCGAGAACCTGAGCGCCGGCTACGGCGAGGCCGTGGTGCTGCACGACGTGGCGTTTTCGCTCGGCGAAGGCCAGACCCTGGCGCTGCTGGGGCGCAACGGCACGGGCAAGACCACGCTCATCAACACGCTGGCGGGTGCCACGCGCCAGCACGGCGGCAGCATCACGCTGGGCGGGCAGGCGCTGCACAAGCTGGCGCCGCACCAGCGCGCGGCGGCCGGCATTGGCTGGGTGCCGCAGGAGCGCAACATCTTCAAGTCGCTGACGGTGCACGAGAACCTCACGGCCGTGGAGCGGCCAGGCAAGTGGAACCCGCAGCGCGTGTACGAAATGTTCCCGCGCCTGGCCGAGCGCAAGACCAACCTGGGCACGCAGCTCTCCGGCGGCGAGCAGCAGATGCTGGCCGTGGGCCGCGCGCTGGTGCTCAACCCCAGGCTGCTGCTGCTCGACGAGCCGCTCGAAGGGCTCGCGCCCATCATCGTGGAAGAGCTGCTGCGCGCCATCCGCCGCATCACGCAGGACGAGGGGCTGGCCGCGATCATCGTGGAGCAGCACCCGCAGGCGATCCTGGCGATTTCCGACGAAGCGGTGGTGCTCGACCACGGCACCATCGTGCACACGGAAAACGCAGCCTTGCTGCGCACACAGCCGCAGGTGCTCGACCGGCTGCTGGGCGTGGCGCGCTAGAGCAGCCCGGCCAGCTTCACCTTCCAGTCGTCCGCACGCCCCAGCCAAGGACCGATGTCGATGCGGCTGGCGCGGCCATCGGCTTGCGCCAGCACAAAAGTCGGAAAGCCCTGGCCGCCTGCGCGCTGGAGAAACTGGCGGCTTTGCGCCATGTGCTGCGCGGTGGCCGCGCCGGAGAGGCTGACGTATGCGGTGCCGAAGGCCTCGGCATCGAAGCCCAGCTCCGCGGCCAGCGCGGTCAGCACCTCCACGTCGGCAATGCGCCGGCCTTCGACGTAGTGCGCGCGCTGCAGGCGGTGCACCATGTCCAGCCCGCCGCCTTCGCGCAGCGACTCGGCCGCAAGGATGGCGGTGGTCGGCGGCTCTGAGTCCATCACCGCGCCGGTGTCGCGCAGCAGGCCCTCGAAGTAGCCTTCGCCGAAGGGCTGGCCGGTCATCTCGGCGATGCGGCGGTCGTGCGGCATCACGTACTCGCGCCACTGCGGCGTGATGGCGCGGCGGTTGGCGCCGGTCATCATGCCGCCGCCATGGAACGCCACGCGCAGGCCGGGCACGTCGCGCGCCGCGGCCACCAGCGGCGCGGCGGCGTAGCACCAGCCGCACATCGGGTCGAAGATGTAGTGCAGCACGGCGCCCTTGGGCTCGTCCGGCGTGTCGTTCATTGGGGCCATTTCATTTCTCCCTTGATGACCTTGGCGCCGAGTTCCAGCGACGAGGTGTCTTCGAGCTTGGGGTAGCGCTGCTTCATGGCGGCGATCAGCGCGGCCGAGTCCTTGGCCTTCGCGGCCTCGGTCTCGAAGGCCTTCAGATAGTCCCGCGTGAACTTCACCGAGGCCGGCGAGTATGGCGCCGAGCCGTTCGCATCGGGAAGGTAATGCCCGGGCACCACGGTCTTGGGATGCAGCGCGCCGATGCGGTCCAGCGTCTTGAGCCAGTCGCGGCGTGACGCGGGCGTTTGCGTGTCGGCAATCCACACGTGGATGTTGGCGGAGACCGGAATGCCGCCGACCACGGCCTTGAGCGACGGAATCCATGCGAAGGTGCGTTCGGGCGTGGGGCTGTCGAGCCCGACGATCTGGATCTTGCGGCCTTCGAGCTCGAGGCTGTCGCCCGCCAGTGGCTGGGGCACGACCAGCGCCTGGGGCGCGTTGCCCTTCAGGATCGGACCCCAGTGCGCGAGCTTGCCGTCCTTCGAGGCCTGGATGGCCGCCACGGTCTGCGGCGTGGCGACGATCTTTGCGTCGGGGAAGGCGGCCTGCACCACGTCGAGGCCGAAGTAGTAGTCGGGGTCGCTGTGGCTGATGTAGACCGTGGTGAGCTTCTTGCCCGTGGCCTTGATCTTCTGCACCAGCGCCTGCGCGTCGTTGCGCTGGAACTGCGCGTCGATGAGCACGGCGTCGGTCTGGCCGGTGACGATTTCGGAGGACACCGGAAACATCGACCGGGTGCCGGGGTTGTAGACCTCGAGCTGGAGCGGCGGGGCAGGATTTGCGGCTTGAACGATCAGCGGCGCGAGGCTCAAGGAGGCGCCGAGGGCGGCGGCGGACAGAAGGGTTCTGCGGAACATAGGGTCTTTCGTTGGATGGCTGTGCGTACCTTTGGACTGTAGGTTGCGTGAATCGAATCAAAAACTCGGTTGAGAGCAATGAATAGTTTCGGATTTCGTGCGAATGCCCTGCGGGCGGTCGGTTCGTCGCGTGGCGCTTGTCGGGCGCAGTGCTTCATCCCCTGCCGTCATGCCCCCACCCCAACCCTCCCCCAGCGGGGGAGGGAGCAAAACAGAAAGGCGGCGTGGCTGTCTTGCTCCTTCCCCCTCTGGGGGAAGGCTGGGATGGGGGCAAGCGGCGCTTGTCAGGCGCAGCGCTTCATCCAGCGCCGTCGTGCTCCCAGCCCCCAACCCTCCCCCTGCGGGGAGGGAGTCACGCAGGGCCTACCGCGCGGTACAGCGCCCGCACGAAATCCGACTGCGTGATCATCCCCGTCAGCCGCTTCTCGGCATCGATGATCGGAATATGGTGGTGACCGCCTTCGGAGAACAGCGGCACCAGGTCGACCACCGGCCGGTCGGCGCTGGCCACGCGCACCTGGCGCGTCATGATCTGGCCGACCACCTCGGGTTTGTCCGACATCACCGTGCGCGTCGCGCGGATCAGCTCGCGCAGCTTGCCGGCGATGCCTTCGTGGTGCCGCAGGTCGAGCTGGCGCAAGAAGTCGGCCTGCGTCACGATGCCCACCACGCGGCGCGTGCGGTCGGTGACGGGCAGGGCCTTGATGCGGCGCTCGTGCATCAGCGCCCAGGCCTCCTGCAGCGGCGTGCCGAACTCCACCGACACAGGCGCGCCCGACATGATGTCCGCGCAATGCAGCGTCCCCAGGCGCCGCTGGTACGACTCCAGCTCGGTCTGCTGAATCAGCGACGCAAGGTCGTCGCGGCTGATGTCGAGCACCTGGTTGTAGCGGGCCAGCACGGCGTCGATGTCGGCCTGGCTGAAGCGTGCATCGCGCGCCTCAGGTGCATTGGCGCCTGGCGGGCGCGCCACCTGCACATGCGGATAGCGCCGGCCGGTGAGCGTGTTGTAGGCCACGCCCGCCAGCACCAGCAGCAACGAGTTGGTGAAGAAAGGGAACAGGGCGGACGAAAACTGCGTGGTGTGCGTCAGCACCGCCAGCAAGGCCGCGGCACCCCCGGGCGGATGCAGGCAGCGCGTGAAGAACATCAGCCCGATGGCCGCCGCCACGGCGATCGCGCCGGCCAGCGCGGGGTCGGGAACGCAGTTGGCGGCGGCAATGCCGACGAGCGCCGACAGGGTGTTGCCGCCGATCACCGCCCATGGTTGCGCCAGCGGACTGGCCGGCAGCGCGAACACCAGCACCGCGCTGGCGCCCAGCGGCGCAATCAGCCAGACGCCGGCATGCAGCGGGCCCGCCAGCCAGTGCGACAGCAAGGCCGTGAGCAGCAGGCCCAGCCCGGCGCCCGCCACCGCGCGCAGCCGCTCGCGGGCATCGACGGTGGTGCGGCCCGGCAGCCAGGCGCGGGCATGAGCAAGGAGGGCATCGAGCCGCATCGCCACGCCCCTCTGCTCAACCTTCGTGGGCCACCATGCGCCCGATCTCCGGCCAGCGGCCGTGCAGCCACACCCAGGCCACGAGCCCGATCACCAGCATGCCCATGGAGGTCAGCGCGAGCGCGAGCGTCGAGTGCATCACCAGCGGCGCAATCGCACCGGCCACCACGCCGTTGGCGGTGGAGCCGATCACGGCCTGCAGCGACGATGCCATGCCGCGGCGCTCGGGGTGCAGGTCGAGCACCAGCAGCGTGACCACCGGCACCATCAGCGCCCAGCCGAAGGCGAACACCGCCAGCGGCCACAGCGCCCACGCCACATGGGCCTGGAAGAAGAAGTTGGCCACCACGTTGACCACCGAGGTCACCAGCATGATCAGAAAGCCGTCGCGGATCTGCCGCTTGGGCGCCACCTTGCCGGCCATGCGGCCGCTGGCGCGCGCGCCGAGCATGATGCCGCCGATGGTCAGCAGGAAGAACCAGAAGAACTGCTGCGGCTGCAGCGCCAGGTGGTCCCCCAGGAACGCGGGCGCGGCCAGCACGTAGAGAAACATGCCGTTGAACGGCACGCCGCTGGCAAAGGCCAGCAGCAGAAAGCGGGGGTCGGAGCACAGGTCGCGGTAGCCGCGCATCAGGTGGCGCACCTGGAACGGCTGGCGGTGGTCCTTGTGCAGCGTCTCGGGCAGCAGCTTGTAGTTGGCCGCGAACAGCACCACGCCCACCGCCACCAGAAACCAGAAGATCGCGTGCCAGCCCGCATGCACGAACAGAAAGCCGCCCACGATGGGCGCAATGGCCGGCGCCACGCCGAAGTAGATCGTCACCTGGCTCATCACGCGCTGCGCCTCTGCCGGCGGAAACATGTCGCGAATGACCGCGCGCGACACCACGATGCCCGCGCCCGTCGACAGGCCCTGCAGGCCGCGAAACAGCACCAGCTGCGTGATGTTCTGCGACAGCGCGCAGCCCAGCGAGGCAATGGTGAACACCGCCAGGCCCCACAGCACCACCGGCCGGCGCCCGAAGCTGTCCGACAGCGCGCCGTGGAACAGGTTCATGAACGCAAAGCCGAAAAGGTAGGCCGAGAGCGTCTGCTGCATCTCGGCCGGCGTGGCGCCAATGGACTGCGCAATGCCCGAGAACGCCGGGATGTAGGTGTCGATGGAAAAGGGCCCGAGCATGCCCAGCACGGCGAGCAGCACGGCAAGCGCCCAGCGCGGGGCTTGCCAGAGTTTGTCTGCATCGGGATTCATGGGTCAACGCCTCCGTGGGGTGCTTGTGATTGTCGAGAGCAAAAAAAGAACGCCCGCCGCCCGGGGAGGGGCAAGGCGGGCGCTTCGGCTTCAGCGAACCCGGATTACAGGGTGTCGATGAAGCTGCGCAGCTTGTCGGAACGGCTCGGGTGCTTCAGCTTGCGCAGCGCCTTGGCTTCGATCTGGCGAATGCGCTCGCGGGTCACGTCGAACTGCTTGCCGACTTCTTCCAGCGTGTGGTCCGTGCTCATCTCGATGCCGAAGCGCATGCGCAGCACCTTGGCTTCGCGCGGCGTGAGCGAGTCCAGGATGTCCTTGACCACGTCGCGCAGGCCGGCTTGCATGGCGGCCTCGATGGGGGCCGTGTTGCTGCTGTCCTCGATGAAGTCGCCCAGGTGCGAATCGTCGTCGTCGCCGATGGGCGTTTCCATGGAGATCGGCTCTTTCGCGATCTTCATGATCTTGCGGATCTTGTCTTCCGGAATCTCCATCTTCGCGGCCAGGATGCTGGCGTCGGGCTCGAAGCCGAACTCCTGCAGATGCTGGCGCGAAATGCGGTTCATCTTGTTGATCGTCTCGATCATGTGCACCGGAATACGGATGGTGCGCGCCTGGTCGGCAATCGAGCGGGTGATGGCCTGGCGGATCCACCACGTGGCGTACGTGGAGAATTTGTAGCCGCGACGGTATTCGAACTTGTCGACCGCCTTCATCAGGCCGATGTTGCCTTCTTGGATCAGGTCCAGGAACTGCAGGCCGCGGTTGGTGTACTTCTTGGCGATGGAGATCACGAGGCGCAGGTTGGCCTCGATCATTTCCTTCTTGGCGTCACGCGAAGACGATTCGCCTTCGTTCATGCGCTTGTTGATGTCCTTCAGCTGGGTCAGCGGCACCACCACGCGCGACTGGATGTCGGCCAGGCGCTGCTGCAGTTCCTGCACCGGCGGAATGTTGCGCGCGAGCACGGCGCTCCAGGGCTTGCCGGCGGCGGCCTGCTTTTCTACCCACTTCAGGTTCAGCAGGTTCGACGCGATGCGGTTGCCGTTCTTGTCGTAGCCGCTGAAGTCGCGGATGAACTCGTCCTGCGGAAAGCCGCACTTGTCCACGATGATGCGGCGCAGTTCGCGCTCTTTCTTGCGCACGTCGTCGACCTGCGTGCGCACCAGGTCGCACAGCTTTTCGATGGTCTTGGCCGTGAAGCGGATGGTCATCAGCTCTTCGGACAGGGCCTCCTGGGCCTTGACGTACGCGGGCGTGCCGTAGCCTTCCTTGTCGTAGGTCTTGTGGACCTTCTCGAACATGCCGGCGATGCGGTCGAAGCGCGTGAGCGCCTCGTTCTTGAGTTCTTCGAGCTTCTTGGTGAGGGCCTTGGAGCCGCCCTTGCCGTCGTCGTCGTCTTCTTCGTCGAATTCGTCGAAGTCTTCTTCGGCCACGTAGTCGTCGGCCTCGTTGGGGTTGGAGAAGCCGTCGACGATGGTCGAGATGACGACCTTGCCTTCACGGATCGTGGCGGCCATTTCCAGAATGGCGGCAATGGTGGCGGGGGAGGCCGAAATGGCTTCCATCATGGCCATCAGGCCGCCTTCGATGCGCTTGGCGATTTCGATTTCGCCTTCGCGCGTCAGCAGCTCGACCGTGCCCATTTCGCGCATGTACATGCGAACCGGGTCGGTGGTGCGGCCGAATTCGCTGTCCACCGTGGACAGGGCCGCTTCGGCTTCTTCCTCGGCTTCTTCCACCGTGGTGGCGGTGGGCGCGGTGTTGTTCAGCAGCAGGGTTTCGGCGTCGGGCGTTTGCTCGTACACCGCCACGCCCATGTCGTTGAGCATGGTGACCACGACTTCCATGGTCTCGGCGTCCACCAGCTTGTCGGGCAAGTGGTCGGAGATTTCGCCGTGCGTGAGGTAGCCGCGGGTCTTGCCCAGCGTGATCAGAGTCTTCAGGCGCGAGCGACGCTTGGCCATGTCTTCTTCGGAGAGTACGGTCTCGTCGAGACCGAACTCCTTCATCAAGGCGCGTTCCTTCGCCTTGCTGATCTTCATGCGCAGCGGCTTGACCTTTTCTTCGGTCGTGGCGGCTGCCACGGGCTCGTCGCCCGCGATGTCTTCTTCGATGTCCGACAGGTCGATGTCGCTCTCGGGCGCATCCTTGTCAGCCTTGGGCTTGCGGCCGCGCTTGGCGCCGGTGGCGGGAGAGGCTGAACCCGCAGCGGCGGCGGCCTTGGGCGGGCGGCCGACCTTCTTGGCTGCGGGGGCGGCTGCTTTTTTGGGATCGTCGAGAGAAGAAGTCGATTTCGTGGGCACGGTTTTCACTTTCGTTGCGGCTGCCGCCTTGGACACGGCGGCACCCGTCTTAGTTGCTGGCTTCGCGCCGGCTTTCAACGGTTTTTCTGCTGCGGGCTTGGTGGCGACGCTTTTGGCAAGTGAAGGAGCAGGCTTCTTTGAACTGGGCATACGACCTCGTTACGACAAGAAAGAACAAGCGAAATCACAGGCGCACCGTCACGCGGACGGCGCCACCACATGCCCGTGCACAGGCACGGACTCAAACAATTGGGAAAGAGGAATTAATTCCTCAAAAAGGCAAGATGTCGGGCGAACATTTGGTGTGCAGTCCTTGCGGTTATTGACCCTTTCCGCCGGAATTTACCGTTGGAGTGCATTGCGCTAGGGGTCGGCCCGGAGGTGCTGCTGTCGCTCTTGCCTAATTCGCCAGTTGCGAAGCCCTACATTATAGCGTCTTGCGCGGATTTCAAGTTGTTTCTGCACCAGAAGCACGAATCCGGGCCCGCAATTCGAGCCGGCGGGTCTCCAGCGCCTTGTAGCGTTCGAGCGCCTTGGGGTCGGTACCCACGGCGGCAATGGCCTCGCTTTGCTGGGCTTTCAGCCGGTCGTCGAGCATGAAATCGAGCACGCTGCTGAGTTCGCGGGCGGCTTCGGCCAGGCGCTGGGCCTCCTCGCCTTCGGGCACCGGCCGCGCTTCGGCCACGGACATCTGCCGCTCGGCCAGGGCTTCGAACTCCATGCCGCGCATGCCTTCACGCAGCGCCGCCCAGGGTTGCACGCCGTGTTCGTGCAATTGGCTGTCCAGCCAGGTGAAGAGCGCGCCGTGCGGGCCGGGCAGGTCGCACAGCATCACGTGGAGCTCTTGCGACAGCGCGTCCCACTGGGCCATGTTCGACAGCAGCAGGCGCACCGCAACGTCGGGCCGGCTCGGCGGGGCGCCGCGCCCGCGCAGGGGCTCGATGGGCTCCTCGAACTTGCCGCCCCAGCGCTTGCCCTTGACGAACTTGCGCGGCTGAAACTTGGGCCTGCTGTCGCTTTCGTAGCTGTGCGGCTCATAGTCCTGCGGTGGCGGCATGTCGGGGTAGTAGTCATCACCGCCACCGCTGCCGTTGTAGCCGCCGGGCTCGCCATGACGCTGCTGCGCGGGCGCGCCACCGGCCTTGCGTGTGCCGGGTATCGACGCCCAAAGCTCCGACAGCGCCGGTGCGTCGAGCTGAACCAAGGTTGCAATTTCGCTCAGCAGCTGCCGCTTGAGCGCGCCGTCGGGCATGGCGCTCCAGAGCGGGCGCACATTGCTGGTCATGTGCGCGCGGCCTTCGGCGGTCGTCAGGTCGCAGCCTTCGCGGGCGGCTTCGAGCATGAAGCGCGACAGCGGCGTGGCCTCGTTCACGAAGCCGGCAAAGGCTTCGGCGCCGTGCGCGCGAATGAAGCTGTCGGGGTCGTGCTCGGCCGGCAGAAACAGGAACTTGATGCTGCGCACGTCGGTGGCGTAGGGCAGGGCGCCGTCGAGCGCCTTGCGCGCGGCACGCCGGCCCGCGGCGTCGCCGTCGAAGCTGAACACCACCGACTCGGTGAAGCGGAAGAGCTTTTGCACATGCTCCGCGGTGCACGCCGTGCCCAGCGTGGCCACCGCGTTCGGAAAGCCGAGCTGGGCCAGTGCCACCACGTCCATGTAGCCCTCGGTCACCAGGGCATAGCCGCGGTCGCGGAAGGCGGCGCGCGCTTCGTACAGGCCGTAGAGCTCGCGGCCCTTGCTGAAGACGGGCGTTTCGGGCGAGTTCAGGTACTTGGGCTTTTCGTCGCCCAGCACCCGGCCGCCGAAGCCGATGCATTCGCCCTTCACATTGCGGATGGGGAACATCACGCGGTCGCGAAAGCGGTCGTAGCGCTTGGCGTCGGCCTCGCTGAGCTGGCCTTCCTCGTTGTTGACGATCACCAGCCCGCTTTCGGCCAGCAGCGGGTCGTCGTAGTCGGGGAACACGCTGGCCAGCGAGCGCCAGCCCGCCGGCGCGTAGCCGATGCCGAACTGCTTGGCGATCTCGCCCGACACGCCGCGGCCCTTGAGGTAGTCGATGGCGCCGGGGGCCTGGCGCAGTTGCTTGCGGTAGGCGTCGCCGGCTTTTTCGAGCACGTCGGTCAGCGTGGCCTGTTTCTGGCGCTGGGTGGCGGCGCGGGCGCGTTCGGCGGGGGAGGCGTCGTCCTCGGGCACCTGGAGTCCGTACTGGCCGGCCAGGTCGTGCACCGCCTCGACGAAGCCCATGCCGGCATGCTCCATGAGAAAGCCGATGGCGTTGCCATGCACCCCGCAGCCGAAGCAGTGATAGAACTGCTTCGTCGGGCTGACGGAGAAAGAGGGCGATTTCTCGCCGTGGAACGGGCACAGCCCCATGAAATTGGCGCCGGCCTTCTTCAACTGCACGTAACGGCCGACGATTTCGACCACATCGGCGCGCGCGATGAGTTCCTGGATGAATGAAGCGGGGATGGTCATGTAGGCGAAGAGCGGCAAATCATACGCATGCGGCGCCATGCCTGTGGGCCGGCGGCATACTGAAAGCGTCCGGAATCCAAGCATGACGACGCCCAACCCCCTGAAACACGCCGCGCCGCTGCTGCGCCACCCCCTTCGATTCATTTGGGAAGCACTCAAGGAATTTCGCGCCAACCAGGGGCTTTTGCTCGCCGGCGCGGTGGCTTACTACGCCTTGCTTTCCATCGTGCCGCTGCTGATCGTGAGCGTGATTGCGCTCTCGCACGTCATCGAGCAGGCCGAGTTGCTGCGCACCATCGGGCGTTATCTCGAATGGCTGCTGCCAGGCCAGTCGAAGGCGATCGTGTCCGAGCTGTCGAGCTTTCTGGACCACCGCGACGTGCTGGGGCCGGTGCTGCTGGTGACGATGATCTTCTTCAGCTCGCTGGCCTTCAGCGTGCTCGAAAGCGCCATGGCGGTGATCTTTCACCACCGCAAGGCCGACCACAAGCGGCACTTTCTGGTGTCGGTGGCCATGCCGTATGTCTACATCCTGTGCCTGTGCGTGGGGCTGTTGCTGGTCACGCTGGTGTCGGGTGCGCTGCAGCTGGTGGGGCAGGAGAGCGTCGATCTGCTGGGGCACAGCTGGTCGCTGTCGGGCATTTCGGGCCTGTTGCTGTATCTGCTGGGGCTGGGCGGCGAGATCTTCATGCTGACCTCGCTGTACCTTGTGATGCCGGCCGGGCGCATGTCGCTGCAGCATGCGCTGCTGGGCGGGGTGACGGCCGCGCTGCTGTGGGAGGCCACGCGGCGGGTGCTGATCTGGTACTTCTCGACGCTGTCGCAGGTGAACGTGGTCTACGGCTCGCTCACCACGGCCATCGTGGTGCTGCTGAGCCTGGAGATTGCCGCCACGCTGGTGTTGCTGGGGGCCCAGGTGATCGCGAACTACGAGCGCCTGGACCGCACCGGCAGCGCGCTGCCGCCGAAGACTCCGGTCAGCGGGGAGCCAGCCGAATTGCTCCGTCCAGGCGAATCACTTCGCCGTTGAGCATGTCGTTCTCGATGATGTGTTTGGCCAGCTTGGCGTAGTCGTCGGGCGTGCCCAGGCGCGAGGGGAACGGCACGCTGGCGGCCAGCGCGTCCTGCACTTCCTGCGGCATGCCGAACAGCATGGGTGTGCCGAAGATGCCGGGGGCGATGGTCATGTTGCGGATGCCGCTTCGTGCCAGGTCGCGCGCGATCGGCAGCGTCATGCCGACAATGCCGCCCTTCGAGGCGCTGTACGCCGCCTGGCCGATCTGCCCGTCGTAGGCCGCGACCGAGGCGGTGGAAATGAGCACGCCGCGTTCGCCGGTGGCTTCGGGCTCGTTCTTGCCCATGGCGTCGGCTGCCAGGCGAATCATGTTGAAGCTGCCGATCAGGTTGACCGTGACGGTCTTGCTGAACACCGCCAGCGCGTGCGGCCCGGTCTTGCCGACGGTCTTCTCGGCCGGTGCTATGCCGGCGCAGTTGACCAGGCCCACCAGCTTGCCGAGCGCGACGGCCGCGGCCACCGCGGCCTGGCCGTCGGCTTCCTGGCTCACGTCGCACTTGACGAACACGCCGCCGATGTCTTTGGCGACAGCTTCGCCCTTGTCAGCCTGCATGTCGGCGATGACCACCTTGGCGCCATTGGCGGCCAGCATGCGCGCCGTGCCTTCACCGAGGCCCGAAGCGCCACCGGTCACGATAAAAACCTTGCCGTCGATCTGCATTGAAAGTCTCCTGAGATGAGCCCGCCATTATCAAAGACGCAAGCAAATGCCAGAAACACCGTGGAACCGGCTTTGCCGGGCCACTGGTGTTGCCCCCGGTAGGGGGAAGGAGAAGCGACACGAAGTGCGCGAAGCCTGGGGGCGAGCCGAGTAACACCGTGGAACCGGCTTTGCCGGGCCACTGGTGTTGCCCCCGGCAGGGGGAAGGAGAAGCGACACGAAGTGCGCGAAGCCTGGGGGCGAGCAACAGGCAAAAAAAAGGCCTCATCCGAAGATGAGGCCCTGAATTGGATCCGTGAGGACCCAAGGAGACAACTGGTGGTGGTCGACGGCTCAGCGCTTGCGCGTGGCGGTCGCGGTCTTCGCAGCGGCAACGGCTTGCGACGACACGGCATTGAAGTTGGCTTCGGCAACGTCCGACGCTTGCTTGACGGCCTTTTGAACCGATTCGAAAGCGTTGTTGGCGGCAGCCACGGCGCTCTTCATGACGGCAACGGCGGTTTCCGAACCGGCCGGGGCATTCTTGGAAGCGCTGTCGACCATGCCGACGAAGGCTTGCTGGGCTTCGGAGGCCTTGGCTTCGAAGGCCTTGCTGAATTCAGCGCTGGTGCCTTGGGCGATGTCATACAGGTGACGGCTGTAGGCGGCGGTCTTTTCGGCCAGGGGCTGGAACAGGCTGGCTTGCAGCGTCAGCAGCTCTTGGGCGTCCTTGACGCTCATGGCGGCCTGGGCGGTGCTCTGGGCTTCGGCCAGGGCAGCCTTGGAGGCCGTGACGTTCAGTTCGACCAGCTTTTCAACGCCTTCGAAAGCCTTGGTGGTCAGGCCGAACAGGGTTTCGAGGTTGGCTTTTTGGGCGGCGAGGATTTGGTCAGCGGTCAGGGCCATTTGGGATCTCCAGAAGGATTGAGTGGTCGGGTCACGTTGCGCTGTCTCGCCGTCTATGTTGCGCTGCAGCATGCCTCAAGTATAGGCAGCTGAGTTTTGCGATCAAGGGGTTTTTGCTGCTGTGCAGCAATTTAGAACGTGCTTTCTAAATCTGAACAAGCGCCTGAAAGCGGGCCCGCCGCGCGCACTTCCACTGACCTGCAAGTGACCTTCGACAGGGGGAACCGCTGGCAGAATTCCGCGCGATGAGCGCCACCACCAAACCCACTCCCCATGCGCGCGGCAGCTACCGCGCGTTCCGCAGCATCCCCACGCGTTGGGCCGACAACGACATGTACGGCCACGTCAACAACGTCGTTTACTACAGCTGGTTCGACACTGCGGTGAATGCGCTGCTCATAGAGCGTGGGGCGCTCGACATCCACCAGGGCCAGACCATCGGCTTCGTGGTGGAGACGCATTGCAATTACTTCGCGCCCATCGCGTTCCCCCAGACGGTGGAGGCGGGCATTCGCGTGGCGCAGGCGGGCCGTTCCAGCGTGCGCTACGAGATCGCACTGTTCGCCGAAGGCTCCGACAGCGCCGCCGCACAGGGGCATTTCATCCATGTGTACGTCGACCGCGCCACGCAGCGACCGGTGCCGCTTCCCGATGTGTTGCAGCAGGTCGTGGACGCGCTCAAGGCCTGAGCGAACTCAATGACAAACGGCGCTCGCAGGCGCCGTTGATCTTTTGTCGGGCTTTTCCCGAGGCCGAAAGACTTACATCGCCTTCTTCATTGCCTTGATGTCGGCCTTGCCTTGGGCTTCATCCGCCTTGGCTTGCTTCTGGCAAGCGGACTTGGCGTCGCCCGTCTGGTCGTCGCACTTTTCCTTCGCAACTTCATAGGTGGCCTTCACCTTTTCTTCAGCCACCTTGCGGGCATGGCTGTCGCTCGGCTGGTATTGCTGTTCCAACTCGGCCTTGGCCACGTCTTCCTTGCCCTTGGCTTCTTTCTGGCAGACGTCCTTGGCGTTGTCCTTCATGGTGTCGCACTGTGCCTTGGCGACCTTGTAGTCCGCCTCGATCTTTTCCTTGGCGACCTTGTATTCGTCCTTGGTCATCGCGCTGGCCTGCGTCGCCATGAAGCAGGTGGAGGCCAGGGCCAGCATGAGCAGATGTTTTTTCATGATTTTTCCTTTGAGGAGTCGATGGAATTCAGCAGAAGGGAGGGCGCTGGTGAGGCCGCTCAATAGCGTTCGAACCAGAGCGCATCGGGCGTGCGACCGTCGCGCGTTTCCCATTCCTTCACCTGCTTCTCTGCATCGTCGCGGCTGATCCCGTGGCGTTCCTGAATGCGGCCGAGCAACTGGTCGCGCTTGCCTGCGATGACGTCGAAGTCGTCGTCCGTCAGCTTGCCCCACTGCTCCTTGACCTTGCCCTTGAGCTGCTTCCAGTTGCCTTCGATGGTGTCCTTGTTCATGCGAATCTCCTTTGAGAAGTTGATTCGGCGGTGCGTTGTCGCCGCCGTGAAATCAATGTCCCTCGCTGGATTCACCCCCTCGGTAGGACGTGCTGTTCACGCCCCGTAGGCAGAGGCCGACGCCTCCCGTGATAATCGAACGGACGCCGAAAGTTTGAGTTTTTCCCAACGCAATGCCTGCACCGCACTGCACCGCGCCCAGCACCATGATCATTCACAGCCTGCTCGACACCGACCTCTACAAGTTCACGATGATGCAGGTGGTTCTGCACCACTTTCCCGGGGCCCGCGTCGAGTACCGCTTCAAGTGCCGCAACCCCGGCGTCAACCTGGCGCAGTTCGCGGGCCAGATCCGCGACGAGGTCCGCAGCCTGTGCTCGCTGCAGTTCCGCGACGCCGAGCTCGCCTACCTGCGCTCCATGCGCTTCATCAAGAGCGACTTCGTCGACTTTCTCGGGCTCTTCCGGCTCAACGAGAAGTACATCAGCATCATTCCCCAGCCCTCGGGCGAGCTCGAGATCCGCATCAAGGGGCCGTGGCTGCACACCATCCTGTTCGAGATTCCGGTGCTGGCCATCGTCAACGAGGTGTACTTCCGCAACACGCAGAGCAAGCCCGACCTCGATGAAGGCCGCCGCCGCCTGGAAACCAAGATCTCCGAGTTGCAGGACGAAGGCCTCACCGACCTGAAGATTGCCGACTACGGCACGCGCCGCCGCTTCTCCAAGGACTGGCACGAAGAGGTGCTGCGCACCCTGAGCGCCCGCCTCGGCGCGGTGGCCTCGCCGGGCATGCCGTCCACGCCGGGCGCGCGGCTGCCGCAGCTGGCCGGCACCAGCAATGTGCTGTTCGCCATGAAGCAGGGCCTGATTCCGCTGGGCACCATGGCGCACGAATACCTGCAGGCCTGCCAGGCGCTCGGACCGCGGCTGCGCGACAGCCAGATCTTCGGCTTCGAGAGCTGGGCGCGCGAGTACCGCGGCGACCTGGGCATCGCGCTGTCGGACGTGTACGGCATGAACGCCTTCCTGCGCGACTTCGACCTGTACTTCTGCAAGCTCTTCGACGGCGCGCGCCACGACAGCGGCGACCCGTTCCAGTGGGGCGAGCGCATGCTGGCCCACTACGTCGCCAACCGGGTCGACCCGCGCACCAAGACGCTGATCTTCAGCGACGGCCTCACCGTGCCGCGCACCGTCGAGCTCTACCAGCAGTTCCGCGGGCGCTGCCAGCTGGCCTTCGGCATCGGCACCAACCTCACCAACGACCTGGGCTACGAGCCGCTGCAGATCGTCATCAAGATGATCCACTGCAACGACCAGCCGGTGGCCAAGCTGTCGGACACGCCCTCCAAGAACATGTGCGAGGACGAACGGTATCTGGCCTATCTGCGCCAGGTCTTCGAGATCGAACAACCCGCCGGCTGAAGGCTGTACCGCGCTGTGCAGCAGCCCCGTCTGGTACGGTACGGCCCCATGAAAAAGTCCTTTCGCCTTGCGGTGGCCGCGCTGCTGCCGCTGATGTTTCCTGCATGGGCGATGGCCGCCGATTTCAACGGTGCCGCGCTGTCGCCGCTGTGGGGTGTTCCGTTCGCCGGCATCCTGCTGTCGATTGCGCTGTTTCCGTTGCTCGCGCCGGGCTTCTGGCACCACCACTACGGCAAGATCGCGGCGGCCTGGGCACTGGCCTTTGTTCTGCCTTTTGCCGCCACCTATGGCGCGCCGCTGGCCGGCGCGCAACTCGTGCATGCGATGGTGGAGGAGTACATCCCGTTCATCATCCTGCTCACGGCGCTGTTCACGGTGGCCGGCGGCATTCACATCCGGGGCAACCTGCACGGCGCACCGGGGCTCAACACGGGGCTGCTCGCCATCGGGGCGGTGCTGGCAAGTTTCATGGGGACCACCGGCGCGTCGATGCTGCTGATTCGCCCGCTCATTCGCGCCAACGACAACCGCATGCACCGGGTGCACGTGGTGGTGTTCTTCATCTTCATCGTCTCGAATGCGGGCGGCTCGCTCACGCCGCTGGGCGATCCGCCGCTGTTCCTCGGCTTTTTGAAGGGGGTCGACTTCTTCTGGACCGCGAAAAACATCCTGCCCGACACGCTGTTCATTCTGGGTGTGCTGCTCGCGCTGTTCTATGCCATCGACCGCCATTACTACCGCAAGGAGGGCGTGCTGCCGGTCGACCCGACGCCCGACACGCCGCGCGTCGGTTTCGACGGCGCCATCAACTTCTGGCTGCTGGGCGGCGTGATCTTCTTCGTGCTGCTCAGCGGCTTCTGGAAGTCGCCAGTTGGCTTCGACATCTTCGGCACGCAGGTGGGCCTGCCGGGCCTGGTGCGCGACGCGGGCCTGATCGCCATCACGCTGCTGTCGCTGAAGATCACGCCGGCCAAGGTGCATGCCGACAACCAGTTCGAATGGGGCCCGATGGCCGAGGTGGCCAAGCTGTTCGCGGGCATCTTCCTGACGATCATTCCGGTGATCGCAATGCTCAAGGCCGGCGCGCAGGGGCCGTTCGGCGCCATCGTGTCGGCCGTGACCCGCGCCGACGGCCAGCCCGACCCGGCCATGTATTTCTGGGCCACCGGCATCCTGAGTTCGTTCCTGGACAACGCGCCTACCTACCTGGTGTTCTTCAACACTGCGGGCGGCGACCCGGCCGCGCTCATGACCACCTATGCGACCACGCTGGCCGCCATTTCGGCCGGCGCGGTGTTCATGGGCGCCAACACCTACATCGGCAACGCACCCAACCTGATGGTCAAGGCCATTGCCGAGAGCCGCGGCGTGCCCATGCCGAGCTTCTTCGGCTACATGGCGTGGTCGGTGTCCATTCTGGTGCCGCTGTTCGTCGTGTCCACCTTCCTCTTCTTCCGCTGACCCGCACTTCGACAAGAGACAAAACACCATGAGCAAGCCCAAGATCCTGGTCGCGCGCGCGATCTTTCCAGAGACCATCGAGCGCCTGTCGCAGCACTTCGACCTGGAGTCGAACCAGTCCGACGAAAGCTGGAGCAAGGAGCAGCTGATTGCCAGGCTGCAAGGCAAGCAGGGCGCCTTCACCACCGGCAGCGAGCGCATCGACGCCGCCGTGCTCGACGCCTGCCCCGACCTGAAGATGTGCGCCAACATGGCCGTGGGCTACAACAACTTCGACGTCGACGCGATGGCGGCGCACGGCGTGCTGGGCACCAATGCGCCCGACGTGCTGACCGAGACCACGGCCGACTTCGGCTTTGCGCTGCTGATGGCCACCGCGCGGCGCATCACCGAGAGCGAACACTTCCTGCGCGCAGGCCAATGGCAGAAGTGGAGCTACGACATGTTCGCCGGCGCCGAGATCCACGGCTCGACGCTGGGCATCATCGGCATGGGCCGCATCGGCCAGGGCATTGCCAGGCGCGGTGCGCACGGCTTCGGCATGAAGGTGATCTACCACAACCGTTCGCGGCTGGACACCACGCTCGAGGCCGAATGCAAGGCCAGCTATGTCAGCAAAGAAGATTTGCTCAAGACCGCCGACCACGTGGTGCTGGTGGTGCCGTATTCGGCCGCTTCGCACCACACCATCGGCGCTGCCGAACTCGCGCTGATGAAGCCGACCGCCACGCTCGTCAACATTGCGCGCGGCGGCATCGTCGACGACGCGGCGCTGGCCGTGGCCCTGCGCGAGAAGCGCATCGCCGCCGCCGGCCTGGACGTGTTCGAGGGCGAACCCAAGGTGCACCCCGATCTGCTGAGCGTGCCCAACGTGGTGCTCACCCCGCACATCGCAAGCGCCACCGTGCCCACGCGCCGTGCGATGGCCGACCTGGCGGCGGACAACCTGATTGCGTACTTCGGCGGCAAGGGCGTCCTGACGCCCGTGACGCCTGTTCCTTCGGCCGGCAAATAAAAGACAAACAAAGCGAGCAGCGGCACCGCCCCACGACCTTGGATTCCTATTCAGACTTGATACTCGTCGCGCTGGCCGCGCTTGCGGTCATTCAGCTCGTGCTGGTGATCTGGCTGCTGGCGCGCCGACAGCCTCCTGCAGACCACAGCGACCTGTTGCGCGTGCTGGCCTCCATGGGTGCCGCCAGCGAGCGCACCGAGCGCGAACTGCGCCGCGAAATTGCCGACAGTTCGCGCGGCGCGCGCCAGGAAACCACGCAGGCCTTCGCCACCTTCCAACGCGCGCTGGTGCAGCAGGGCGCCGAGGCCACGCGCACGCAGAATGCGCAGCTCGATGCCTTCTCGCTGCAGCTGGCCTCGCTGCAGAAGACCCTGGCCGACACGCTCAACACACAGCTGCAAGGTCTGAGCGACGCGAATGCACGGCGCCTGTCGGAGGTGCGCGCGACCATGGAAACCCAGCTCGCGCAGTTGCAGCAGAGCAATGCCGCCAAGCTCGACGAAATGCGCAAGACGGTCGACGAGAAACTGCAGAGCACGCTGGAGGCGCGGCTTGGTGAAAGCTTCAAGCAGGTGGCCGACCGGCTCGAGCAGGTCCACAAGGGCCTCGGAGAAATGCAGACGCTGGCCGTGGGGGTGGGCAGCCTGCAGCGCGTGCTGACCAACGTGAAGACGCGCGGCGTGTTCGGCGAGGTGCAGCTCGAAGCACTGCTCGAGCAGGTGCTCACGCCCGAGCAGTACGCCAAGCAGGTCGAGACCAAGCCGCGCAGCGGGCAGCGCGTGGACTTTGCCATTCGCTTTCCCGGCAGGGGTGACGACGGTGCGCCGGTGTGGCTGCCCATCGACGCCAAGTTTCCGCGCGACGACTACGAGCGCCTCATCGACGCGCACGAGCGCGCCGATGCCGCCGGTGCCGAGCTGGCCGCCAAGGCGCTGGAGGCGCGCATCCGCACCGAGGCCAGGTCGATTGCAGAGAACTACCTGGCCGCGCCTCACACCACCGACTTCGCCATCCTGTTTCTGCCGGTGGAGAGCCTCTATGCCGAGGTGCTGCGCCGGCCCGGCCTGATGGACGCCATTCAGCGCCAGCACCGCGTGACGCTGGCCGGCCCGACCACCTTGCTGGCCATGCTCAACAGCCTGCACATGGGCTTTCGCACACTCGCCTTGGAGCAGCAGGCCTCCGAGGTGTGGAAGGTGCTGGGCGCGGTCAAGACCGAGTTCGAGCGCTACGGCGAATGGGTGTCGCGCATCAAGGAGCAGGTGGCCAAGGCCTCCGACACGCTCGACAAGGCCGACACCCGCGCCAAGCAGATGCGCCTGGCGCTGCGCAAGGTCGAGGCGCTGCCCGAGGCGCAGTCGCAGGCGCTGCTGCCGCCCACGGCCGGCACCGATGCAGAGGACGAAGACACCCCGTGAAAGGTTCCGAACTGCTGCGTGTCATCGGCGCCCAGGTGTGCCTGCACGCGACCATGGCCGGCATGCGTCTCGCCACGCCGCTGCTGGCATTGCAGCAGGGCTACAGCGCCGCGGCGGTCGGCGTGCTGATCTCGCTGTTCGCGCTGACCCAGGTGTTCCTCGCGCTGCCGGCCGGGCGCTTTGCCGACCGCTACGGCTTCAAGCGGCCGCTGTGGCTGTCGGTGATTGCCGCGGCGGCGGGCGCGGCGTTGGTGGCGGTGTTCCCGGTTTTTCCGGCGATGTGCGTCGCGGCGCTGCTGACCGGCGGTGCCACCGGCGCAACGGTCATTGCGTTGCAGCGGCACGTGGGGCGCTCGGCCCACAACCCGACGCAGCTCAAGCGCGTGTTCAGCTGGCTGGCCATCGCGCCGGCCCTGTCGAACTTCGTCGGGCCGTTTCTGGCCGGCATTCTGATCGACCACGCCGGCCGCGCGCCCGCGGACATGCTCTCCTTTCGCATCTGCTTCGCGGCCATGGCGGCGCTGCCCTTGCTGTGCTGGCTGCTCGCACGCGGCGCGCACGAGCCGGCCCCCACCGCACCGGTGGCGGGCGCGGTGCCCACACGAGCCTGGGACTTGTTGCGCGAGCCGATGTTCAGGCGCCTGCTGTTCGTGAACTGGCTGCAGTCGTCGAGCTGGGACGTGCATGCCTTCGTGCTGCCGGTGCTGGGGCATGAGCGGGGCATCAGCGCGTCGGTGATCGGCTCGATCCTCGGCGCCTTCGCCATTGCGGCGGCGGTCATTCGCGTGGTACTGCCGGTGCTGGCCGCGCGCGCATCGGAGCGCAGCGTGATCCTGAGCTCCACGCTGGTGACGGCGCTGGTGTTCTCGGTCTATCCGCTGCTGGACTCGGCCCTGAGCATGGGCGTCTGCTCCGTGGTGCTCGGGTTTGCGCTGGGCGCGGTGCAGCCGATGGTGATGAGCATGCTCCACCAGATCACGCCGCATGCGCGCCACGGCGAGGCCCTGGGCCTGCGGCTGATGACCATCAATGCGTCGAGCGTGGCCATGCCGATGCTGTTCGGCTCGCTCGGCGCGGTGATCGGCATCGGCGGCGTGTTCTGGGTGGTGGGCGCCGTGGTGGTGGTCGGCGCGCGGGCGACCTGGGGGTTGAAGGCCTGAAGGCCCGAGAGCCTGAGGCCCGACTCGCGCTGCCGGTGTGCTGCCGGCAGTGCATGAGTCGATCGGGCTCAGCTCAGAGCTTGTAGAAGCGCTTGATGGCGCTCCATGCGTCGTCGGGTGCGTCCACGTACTCGAACATCTTCAGGTCACCGGGCGAGATCACGCCTTCGTCGACCAGAAAGTCGAAGTCGATCATCCGCTTCCAGTAGTCCGAGCCGAACAGCACGATCGGCACCGGCTTCGACTTCTTCGTCTGCACCAGCGTGATGACTTCGAACAGCTCGTCCAGCGTGCCGAAGCCGCCCGGGAACGCCACCAACGCCTTCGCACGCATCATGAAATGCATCTTGCGGATGGCGAAGTAATGGAACTTGAAGCTCAGCGCCGGCGTGACGTAGGGGTTGGCTTCTTCTTCCATCGGCAGCGCGATGGCCAGGCCGACCGAGAGGCCGCCGCCTTCGTGCGCGCCGCGGTTGGCGGCCTGCATGATGCCGGGGCCGCCGCCGGTGCACACGAAGAGCTTGTCCTGCGGTTCCTTGTCGTTGCTGTACTGCGCCACCAGCTTGCCGAAGGCGCGTGCCTTCTCGTAGTAGTGCGAGTTGCGCGCCAGCCGGCGCCAGCGCTCCGAGGCCACGGTGTCACCGGCCGCATCGGCCTGCGCGATCAGGGCGGCGGAGTCTTCCTCGCTGCGAAAGCGCGCGCTGCCGAACACCACCACGGTGTTCTCGATGCCATGGGCGCGCTGCTCGATGTCGGGCTTCATCAGCTCCAGCTGCATGCGGATGCCGCGGGTCTCGCGGCGCAGCAGAAATTCCGGGTCGGCGAAGGCGAGCCGCGACGGGTCGGGGTCCAGGGGCAGGCCCTTGTCCGCATGGGAGTGCAGCGTGGCCCATGCGTCGGCCAGGCGTTTGTCGTGAAGATCGTGCGTGTTGTTCATGAGAAAACCAGACAGGAGTACCCGAGTGATTGTGCAGCGTTGCAATCGGCGTGCCCGGGCAACAAAAAAGGCTCCTTGCGGAGCCTTCTCAGGGTGGCTTGGCCGGCCGGGTGGCCGGTGCCGGCAAGGCTCAGACGCGCTTGCGGTATTCGCCGGTGCGCGTGTCGATTTCGATCTTGTCGCCTTGCGCCACGAACAGCGGCACGCCAATTTCGAAGCCGGTGGCAATCTTGGCGGGCTTCATGACCTTGCCCGAGGTGTCGCCCTTGACGGCCGGCTCGGTCCAGGTGATTTCGCGCTCCACGCTGGTGGGCAGTTCGACCGAGATGGCCTTGCCGTCGTAGAACACCACTTCGACAGCCATGCCGTCTTCGAGGTAGTTCAGCGCGTCGCCCATGTTCTCGGCTTCGACTTCGTACTGGTTGAACTCGGTGTCCATGCAGACGTACATCGGGTCGGCGAAGTAGGAGTAGGTGCAGTCCTTCTTCTCGAGCACGATCTGGTCGATCTTGTCGTCGGCCTTGAACACCTGTTCGGTGTTGAAGTTGGCGATCAGGCTCTTGAGCTTCATGCGCACGGTGGCGGAGTTGCGGCCGCCGCGGCTGTATTCGGTCTTCAGCACGACCATCGGGTCCTTGCCGTGCATGATGACGTTGCCGGCGCGGATTTCTTGAGCGATTTTCATAACAGGGTCTCTGGATGTTGGCCGCTCGGTGCACAGGGCCATCGGCGACTTTTCGACATTTGCCGGTTTGTCTGGCCCCGCGTTACATGTCTAACGGCGGGTTGGTAAGGGGTTCAGCGGAGAGCATCTCGGATCGTCGAGATCCGGGCCGAAATCCGCAAAGCCCGCTATTTTAGCTTTTTTGGCCGATCAGTTTGCGCAGTTGCGTGACCAGGTCGTCCTGCGCAAGCAGCCGGGCGCGGGCCGCCAGCACCGTTTCATGCCACGGGCCTTGTGTTTCCAGCGGCGGCAAGGCGGTGTCGCCAAGGCCGTTCCACGCGTGGTGAAAAAGCCGCAACGAGGGCGATGCGCCGAGCCAGTCGAGCCAGGCGTTCAGCTTGACGTGGTGCGCGTCGTCGTCCTGCGGGTAGATCTGCCACACGAACGGCGCGCCGGCCCACAGGGCCCGCACCCACGAATCTTCCCCGCGCACGAAGTTCAGGTCGCACGACCACAGCAGATGGTCGAAATCGGTTTGCGTGAGGTACGGCAGGTAGGAAATCGACAGGGCGCCATGCCCGACTGATGCGCTTGCTGGCGTGTCGTCATCGGAAAGAAGCGCCTGCACCGCCTGCGTGGCGCGACCTGCCGTCACCAGCAGCCTGGTGGGTTCGGGCCCCTGCGCCAACTGCGCCAGCAGCGCGGCCAGCGCGGTCGGTTCGTAGCAGAACAGCGAGACCAGCCGCTCTGTGCGCTGCCAGGGAACCTGCTGCGCGGCGAGCCACGGTGCGCGGTCGAATTGCACGCGCCGCTCCATCAGCCCCGGCTCGCGCAGCAGCCCGCCGGTGGCGGGTGTGAAGCCGGGGTAGAAAAAGCGCTTGGCCAGCCCGGCGCCGGGGCCGCTGAACACCGGCGAGGGCAGCCCGTGCAGCCGCTCCACATAGGGTTCGGCCGACAGGTATTCGAGGTTGATCCAGGCGCGCCCCGGTGCTTCGGCAAAGCGCGCGACCAGCGCCGGCGCCGGCTCGCAGCCGAAGCCCTCGACCAGCACGTCGGGCGCCGGTGCCGCCACGGCGGACTGCAGCGCGGCGTGGTCGCGCCAGTCGATCACCTCCACGCCGGAATGACCGGAAGGTGCCATCCAGCGCAGCGCCGCCGCGTCGTCGATCCACAGCCGAACGCGCTCGCCGCGCTCGGCCAACTGGCAGGCCAGGCGCCAGCAGACACCCAGGTCGCCGTGGTTGTCGATGACCTGGCAGAAGATGTCCCAGCGCATGGTGTGCATGGCCGCGAGTGTGCCGTGTTCTTCAGCATCGCCTTGTGCGGACGGGGCGAGTTGCAGGGCATCGACGACGAGGCCCGTTGCCGACTTCGCCGCACGCCCCGCCGTGGCCGTCAGGGCGTGAAGGTGTCGCCCAGCACGATGCCTTCGCGCCGCGGGTCGGCGCCGCCGGTCAGCGTCGGCTTGCCGCCGACGTTCGTGCGGATGATGGTGCTGGTGCCGCTGGACTGAGCGCCGAAGCTCACCGTGTGGCCCAGGGCCCTCAGACCCGCGATCAGCGCGTCGTTGTTGCCGTTGTTGGTGGTGTCCACGTTGGGATGCTCGCCGCCCACGTTGGTGACGCTGTAGGTAGCGCCGGTACTGGCCGGGCTGTTGGTGGCCCCGAAGTCGATCAGCGAAGTGGCCTGCTGCGCGTCCAGGCCCCAGTCGAGCGCGCCGACCACGGTCTTCACCACGTACTGGATGATGGTGCCGCCGCCCGGTGATCCGGTGCCCATCACGAACTCGCCCATGCTGTCGTCGGCGTTCTTCTTGAACACCAGCGTGGGCGCCATCGTGCTGCGCGGGCGCTTGCCCGGTGCGACGCGGTTGGCCACCTTCACGCTGGGGGTCACGCTGGTGTCGTTGGGGTTGGACGCGAAGTCGGTCAGCTGGTTATTCAGCATGAAGCCCTGCGTCATGTGGAACGAGCCGAGCGTGCTCTCCACCGTGGTGGTCATCACGACCACGTTGCCCTGCTTGTCGACGACGGTGAAGTGCGTGGTGCCGTGCTCTTCGGTCTTGTCGATGCCCAGCGGCACGCCGCCCAGGTCACCCGCCGTGGCCAGGCCCATGCTCTTCGACAGGCTGATGAGGCTGGCACGTTTCTGCAGGTAGGGCTTGTTGATGAGGCTGTCGACCGAGCCGCCGGGCAGCGGAATGAAGTCGGTGTCGGCCACGTACTTGTCGCGGTCGGCGTAGGCCAGGCGTTCGGCCTCGCTCACCAGGTGCACGCCCATTGCGGTCGGCTTGCCGCCCTCCAGGTCGATGGCGGTCGGCTTGTACAGACCCATGTTGAAAGTCTCCAGGATGCCCAGGCTCGCCACCACGGCGATGCCGCCGGAGGACGGCGGCGACATGCTGCACACGTAGTAGTCGCGGTAAGTGCCGCACACCGGGTCGCGGCGCTTGGCCCTGTAGTTGGACAGGTCGCTCAGCGTGGTCACGCCCGGCGTGATGTCCGAGCCGTCGACCGCCTTGGTGATGCCGATCTTGTCGACGATGCCCTTGGCCACGTCGCCCGTGTAGAAGGCATTGGCGCCCTGCGTGGCGATGGTGTTCAGCGTCTTGGCGTAGGCGGGGTTCTGCAGCCTGGTGCCCAGCGCCTTGGGCGTGCCGTCGGCGTTGAAGAAGTAGGCCGTGGCCTCGGCGTCGCGCTTCAGGCTGGCGGCCGAGCCCGAGATGGCGGCGGCCATGCGGCCACCGATCGAGAAGCCGTCGGTGGCCAGCGTGATGCCGTAGCCGAACAGGTCCTTCCAGGGCAGCTTGCCGTGGTCCTGGTAGGCGATGTCGAGCATGCGCACGGCGCCCGGCGTGCCGATGGAGCGGCCGCTGGCGCGCGCGCCGCCGGGCTTCGGTGCCGTGGTGTCGGTCCCGGTCTGGTCGATGTAGCGCAGGTAGTTCTCGGTGGCCGCTGCCGGTGCCGTTTCCCGTCCGTCATAGGCCTGCACCTTCTTGGCTGCGGCGTCGTAATAGAGCATGAAGGCGCCGCCGCCCAGCCCGCTGGACTGCGGCTCGACCAGGCCAAGCACGGCCTGCACCGCGACCGCCGCATCGACCGCGCTGCCGCCGGCCTTCAGGATGTCGCAGCCCGCGCGCGTGGCCAGCGGGTGGTTGGCCACCACCATGTAGTTCTTGGCGTAGACCAGTTTGTGGCCCGGCACATAGCCCGAGGCCGGTTCGGGCGCGGCGGGGTCGCCTGCGTCGCCCGAGCCGACCACCACCGAGGCACCCGTGCCGGCGGTGAGGCAACCGTTGTCGGCTGCCGGCGGCGGCGCGGGCTGGTTGGCTGCATTGATTGCGGCGATGGTCGCCAGCAGCGTGGCGTTGTCTTGCGCGTCATTGCGGGATTCGCCGCCGCCGCAGCCGACCAGGGTCAACGACAACGCGAGGGGCGTCAGCGCCCACCAGGCGCGCGCATGGTTCTTCTTCATGGAAAGTTTCCCGAGTAGTTGTGCAGAAAGAAACACGGGCGCTCCTCGCACCCGTGGTCGATCATGAGCACGTTTCGTTCCAGCCGTCTCGGGGTTTGCGCGAGGGCGGCGGCCGGCCTGGGTGGCCCGCGCCACAATAGCCGCCATGTCAGACGTGCATTCAGATCAATTGCTCAGCGAAGTCGCGGCCCTGCCGCAGTTGCCGGGCGTCTACCGCTATTTCGACGCGGCCGGCGCGGTGCTTTATGTGGGCAAGGCGCGCAACCTCAAGAAGCGGGTGGCCAACTACTTCCAGAAGAGCCACGGCGGCACCCGCATCGGTCACATGATCTCGAAGATCGTGCGCATGGAAACCACGGTGGTGCGTTCCGAGGCCGAGGCGCTGCTGCTCGAGAACAACCTGATCAAGACGCTCAAGCCGCGCTACAACATCCTGTTTCGCGACGACAAGAGCTACCCCTACCTGAAGATCGCGTCGCACGCGTTTCCGCGGCTGGCCTACTACCGCGGCGCAACCGACAAGAAGCACCGCTACTTCGGGCCGTACCCGAGCGCGTGGGCGGTGAAGGAGTCGATCCAGCTGCTGCAGAAAGTGTTTCGCCTGCGCACCTGCGAAGACACGGTCTACGCCAACCGCACGCGGCCGTGCCTGCTGTACCAGATCAAGCGCTGCAGTGGACCGTGCGTCGGCCACATCGCGCCCGACGCGTATGCGCAGGACGTGGCTAGCGCCGAGGCTTTTCTGATGGGGGACACGCAGCTCGTGCTCTCCAAGCTTGAACTGCGCATGACCACGCACGCGGAGAAGCTGGAGTTCGAGCAGGCGGCCGAGCTGCGCAACCAGATGTCTGCCATCTCGCGCGTGCTGCACCAGCAGTCGATCGAGATCGCCTCCGACAAGGACGTGGACATCCTGGCCGTGCAGGTGCAGGGCGGCAAGGCCTGCGTGAACCTGGCCATGGTGCGCGGCGGCCGGCACCTGGGCGACCGGCCCTACTTTCCGGTGCATGTGGAAGACGCCGCGCAGATCCACCACGGCGAACTGGACAACGACGACGACGGTGACGCGGGTGTTCCCCCCGTTGCCGCCGACCCGATCGAGGTGCAGGTGCTCGAAGCCTTCATCGCCCAGCACTACATCGACGTGCCGGTCCCGGCCACGCTGGTGCTCAGCGAGCAGGTGAGCCGCGCGCTGATCGAGGCCATCTCGCTGCACGCCGGCGCGCGCGTGACCGCGGTGTTCCAGCCGCGCGAGCAACGTCGGCATTGGCTCGAAATGGCCGAGACCAACGCCAAGCTGCAGCTGGCCCGGCTGCTGGCCGAAGAGGGCTCGCAGCAGGCCCGCACGCGCGCGCTGACCGACGCGCTGGAGCTGGCGTCGGACGACCTGGACACCTTCCGCGTGGAGTGCTTCGATATCTCGCACACGGCGGGCGAAGCCACGCAGGCCTCGTGCGTGGTGTTCGAGCACCACGCCATGCAGAACAAGGAGTACCGCCGCTACAACATCGAGGGCATCACGCCCGGCGACGACTATGCGGCCATGCGCCAGGTGCTGCACCGGCGCTACGGCAAGCTGGCCGAGGCGATGGCCGCGGAGACCGAGGCGCTGGCCCCGGGCGACGCGGAGGGCGATGGAAAGAACGATGACGGTGAAGCCCACCCCAAGACCCGGACCGTGCGCATGCCCGACCTGGTGCTGGTGGACGGCGGCAAGGGCCAGGTGTCGATGGCGCGCGAGGTGTTCAGCGAGCTGGGTCTGCCGCTGTCGTTGATCGTCGGGGTCGAGAAGGGCGAAGGCCGCAAGGTGGGCCTGGAGGAACTGGTGTTTGCCGACGGCCGCGAAAAGGTGTATCTGGGCAAGGACTCGGCTGCGCTCATGCTGGTCGCGCAGATCCGTGACGAGGCGCACCGCTTCGCCATCACCGGCATGCGGGCCAAGCGCGCCAAGGTCCGCGTGGGGGGTAGCCAGCTGGAGGACATTCCGGGCATCGGCCCGAAGCGGCGCGCCCGCTTGCTGCAGCGCTTCGGCGGCATCCGCGGGGTGGCGGCCGCGAGCGTGGAAGACATCGCCTCGGTGGAGGGCATCGCGTCCGAGCTTGCGGAAGAGATTTACAAGGCATTGCACTGAGGCATGGCCTTCCGCTGAAGGTCATTGCCGCCATGACACAATCAAGCGATGTTCTGGACACTACCGACCATCATGACCTGGACGCGCATCGTCGCGATCCCTTTGATCGTCGGCGTGTTCTACCTGCCGATCAGCGAGCCGATGCGCAACCTGATCGCCACGGTGATGTTCATCGTCTTTGCCGCGACCGACTGGCTCGACGGCTACCTGGCGCGCAAGCTCAACCAGACGTCGGCCTTCGGCGCCTTCCTCGATCCGGTGGCCGACAAGTTTCTGGTGTGCGCGTCGCTGCTGGTGCTGGTGCATTTGCAGCGGGCCGACGTGTTCGTGGCGCTCATCATCATCGGTCGCGAGATCGCCATTTCGGCGCTTCGCGAATGGATGGCGCAGATCGGTGCCAGCAAGAGCGTGGCGGTGCACATGATCGGCAAGGTCAAGACGACCGTGCAGATGGTGGCCATTCCGTTCCTGCTCTATGACGGGCGCCTGTTCAAGGTGATCGACACCGGCCTGTGGGGCCAGGTGCTGATCTGGGTCTCCGCGGTGCTCACCATCTGGTCGATGGTGTATTACCTGCAGAAGGCCATTCCGGAAATCCGGGCCCGCACCAAATGACCGCGGCAGCCACGGCCCGCCATGCGGGCTGGCTGCGGGCGATGCCGGCGGTCTTCGTGCTGATCTGGAGCACGGGTTTCATCGTCGCGCGCTACGGCATGCCGTATGCGCCACCCCTGAAGTTTCTTGCCGTGCGCTATGCGTTGTCGCTGGCGTGCTTTGCCGCGTGGGTTGCGCTGGCGCGGGTCGCTTGGCCGAAGTCGCGCGCGCAGTGGGGCCACCTGGCGGTCACGGGCGTGCTGATGCAGGCGGGGTATCTGGGCGGGGTCTGGGCCGCGGTGCATGCCGGCATGGGCGCGGGTCTGGTGGCGTTGCTGGTCGGCATTCAGCCGGTGTTGACGGCGGTGTGGCTGGCGTTCAATGGCGGGCGGATTTCAGGGCGGCAATGGAGCGGGCTGCTGCTGGGTTTCGCGGGGCTGGTGCTCGTGGTGTCGCGCAAGTTCGGGCAGGGCGCCGAGGTGAATGCGCTGACGATGGGGCTGGCCGTGATGGCGTTGCTGAGCATCACCGCGGGCACGCTGTACCAGAAGCGCTTTGTCGCGCCCTGCGACGTGCGCAGCGCCAGCGCGGTGCAGATGGCGGCGGCGTTGCTGGTCACGTTGCCGTTCGCGGCCATGGAATCGCAGGGCATCGAATGGAACGCGTATTCCGGCGGCGCCATGGCGTGGTCGGTGCTGGCGCTGTCGCTGGGCGGCAGCTCGCTGCTCTACATGCTGATTCAGCGCGGCACGGCCACGGCCGTCACCAGCCTGCTGTACCTGGTGCCGCCTTGCACCGCGGTGATGGCCTGGCTGCTGTTCTCCGAGCCGATCACGCTGGTGACGGTGCTGGGCATTGCGCTCACCGCCGCAGGCGTGAGCCTGGTGGTGCGCAGCGCCCGCTGAGCGGCCTGCTTCTCTCGCTTTTTCAGCGCGCGCCGGCTTTGCCCGGCTTCCAGGGCTCGCCACGAAACTGCTCCACCAGATGGTCGACCAGCAGGCGCACGCGGCGCGGCGTCTTGGGCCGCCAGGGCGCGATCCAGTGGATGTCCGCGTCGGCCATGGCGTGCTGAGGCAGCACCCGCACCAGCTCGCCGCTGGCCAGTTGCGGTGCGATGTCCCACAGGCTGCGCAGCATCACGCCGTGCCCGGCCAGGCACCAGTCGCGCACCATCTCGCCCGAGTTGCTGGCCAGCGAGCCCTGCACACGCACGCGCGCCGTGCTGCCGTCGCGCGCATGGCGCAGCGTCCAGAGTGCATGTTGGCGCTGGCCGTCGTTGCCGTTTTCGCGCGCGACCAGGCAGTCGTGCAGTGCGAGCGCCCCAACCGTGGCGGGCGTGCCGCGGCGTGCCAGGTAGTCGGGCGAGGCGGCCAGCACGCGCTGGTTTCGCGCCACGCGCCGCGACACCCAGTCGGCCGCATGGCGCTGCTGAACGGCCCACAGCCACACCGCGCCGTCATAGCCCTGGGCGCCGAGGTCGGGCAATTGCTCGGTGAGCACCAGCTCGATCTGCAGCGCCGGATGCCGCGCCTGAAAGCTGGCCACCGCCGGCCCGAGCCAGCGCCGGCCGAAGCCGAAGGTCGCGGCCAGGCGGATGGTGCCGGTCAGCGCGTTCTGGCGCTCGCCGAGTTCGCTTTCGAGCGCGGCAAAGCCGTCGAGCAGTGTGCGTGCATGCAGGCACACGGCGTCGCCTTCGGCCGTGACGCTGAGCCGGCGCGTGGTGCGCTCGAACAGGCGCTGGCCCAGCCGGGCCTCCAGCGCGCCCAGCCGCTTGGTGATTACCGAAGGCACCACGTCGAGCGTGGCGGCCGCGCCGGCCAGGCTGCCCTGGTCGCGAATGGCGAGCACCAATGCCAGGTCGCCGCGGTCCATCGAGAGAGAATTCATGCCGAAACGGAAAGTATGAATTGGCCGATTGTTGCTTGATGGTCGCGCGGGCGCAACGCACAATCGTTGCGTGACCTTCCTTTCCTTTCCCACTTTCGACATCGAGCGCAATGGCGTGCGCATCCATGGCCGCATCGGCGGGCAGGGCGCCCCGCTGTTGCTGCTGCATGGGCATCCGCAGACGCACGCCATCTGGCACCGCGTGGCGCCGGCGCTGGCCGAGCGCTTCACCGTGGTTGCGGTCGACCTGCGCGGCTATGGCGATTCGGGCCGGCCGGCGGCCGACGCCGAGCACGCGGTCTACAGCAAGCGCGAGATGGCGCTGGACGCACTGGCCGCAATGCAGCATCACGGCTTCGAGCGCTTCGGCGTGCTTGCGCACGACCGCGGCGCGCGCGTGGCGCACCGGCTTGCGGCGGACCACCCAGCGGCGGTCGAGCGCATGCTGCTGCTCGACATCGCTCCCACGCTGTCGATGTACGCGCAAACGTCGGAGGCCTTTGCCAAGGCTTACTGGCACTGGTTCTTTCTGATCCAGCCGCCGCCGTTGCCCGAGGCGCTGATTGCGTCCGACCCGGTGCGCTACATCCGCAGCGTGATGGGCGGGCGGCATGCGGGGCTTGCGCCGTTCGCGCCCGAGGTGCTGGCCGAGTACGAACGCTGCGCCGCCATCGCGGGCACCGCCGAAGCCATCTGCGAGGACTACCGCGCCTCCGCCACCATCGACCTCGTGCACGACCGCGCGGACATTGCGGCCGGCCTCCAGCTGGCGCAACCGCTGCGCGTGCTGTGGGGCGAGCATGGCGCGGTGGGAAAGGCCTTCGACGTGCTGGCGCTGTGGCGCGAGCGCGCCGCCGATGTGTCGGGCCGCGCCGTGCCGTGCGGCCACTATGTTCCCGAAGAGGCCCCGGACGACTTGCTCGCCGAGGCGCTGTCCTTCTTTTCACCGACCCCGCAAGCAGGAGACACCCCATGAGCACCCAGAGAATCGCAGTCATCGCCGGCGACGGCATCGGCAAGGAAACCATGCCCGAGGGCCTGCGCGTGCTCGAAGCGGCAGCGAGCAAGTTTGGCATCGACCTGAAGTTCGACCACTTCGACTTCTCGAGCTGGGACTACTTCGAAAAGCACGGCCAGATGCTGCCCGACAACTGGAAGGACCAGATCGGCGGCCACGACGCCATCTTCTTCGGCGCGGTCGGCTGGCCCGAGAAGATCGCCGACCACGTGTCGCTGTGGGGCTCGCTGCTGATGTTCCGGCGCGAGTTCGACCAGTACATCAACCTGCGTCCCGCGCGGCTGATGCCCGGCATCATCGCGCCGGTGGTGCGCCGCGACGGCACCCCGCGCGAACCCGGCGAGATCGACATGTACATCGTGCGCGAGAACACCGAAGGCGAGTACTCCAGCATCGGCGGGCGCATGTACCAGGGCACGCCGCGCGAGATCGTGGTGCAGGAGACGGTGATGTCGCGCATCGGCGTGGACCGGGTGCTGAAGTTCGCCTTCGAGCTGGCGCAGTCGCGGCCCAAGAAGCACCTCACGAGCGCCACCAAGTCGAATGGCATCTCCATCACCATGCCCTACTGGGACGAACGCGTGGTCGAGATGGCCAAGAGCTATCCGGGCATCACGCTGGACAAGTTTCACATCGACATTCTTACCGCGCACTTTGTGCAGCGGCCCGATTTCTTCGACGTGGTGGTGGCGAGCAACCTGTTCGGCGACATCCTGTCCGACCTGGGGCCGGCGTGCACCGGCACCATCGGCATTGCGCCCAGCGCCAACCTCAACCCCGAGCGCACCACGCCGTCGCTGTTCGAGCCGGTGCACGGCTCGGCGCCGGACATCGCGGGCAGGGGCATCGCCAACCCGATCGGGCAGATCTGGTGCGGCGCGATGATGCTCGAATTTCTGGGCCACAAGGCCGCGCACGACGCCATCCTGTCGACCATCGAGAAGGTGCTGGCGCCCCAAAGCGGAGCGCCGCGAACGCCGGACATCGGCGGAACCGCGAGCACCAGCGACCTTGGCAAGGCGATTGCGCAGGCCCTCTGAAGCTGTTTGCGCGGCTGCAAAAAAGCGCTTCACGAAACGCCCCTAGAATCGCGCGCTCCGCTGATCTGCACGGCCTCGCGTCTTATTGACACCCTGCAGACCAGTGGTTGTAATCCTCGCTGGCAGTGCGCTGCCGAGGCGTCAGGCCTGCCAGGTTCTTGAGTCGCACACGTCGCGGCCGGGTCGCAGCTGACGAAAGCCGACCAACTTTTTTTCTGCAAGGGGCCCTTGTGAACAAGACCGAACTGATTGAGCACATCGCAAAGAACGCCGATATTTCCAAAGCCGCAGCAACCCGCGCGCTCGAGTCCACCATTGGCGCTATTCGTACCACGCTCAAGAAGGGCGGCTCCGTGTCGCTCGTCGGTTTCGGCACTTTCGCAGTCGGCAAGCGCGCGGCCCGCACCGGTCGAAACCCCCGTACCGGCGAGGCGATTAAAATCAAGGCCGCCAAGATTCCGAAGTTCCGTCCAGGCAAGGCGCTGAAAGACGCGCTGAACTGAGGCGTTAGACTCGGAGCGTATTTCCGAGTGGGGTGCTTAGCTCAGTTGGTAGAGCGCCGCCTTTACACGGCGTAGGTCGGGGGTTCGAGCCCCTCAGCACCCACCACCCACCCGATGCAAAGGCGAACCGCAAGTTCGCCTTTTTTATTGCCGTCCGACATCCGTCGAAAAAGAGTGTTCAAGCATGTTTGATTTCTTCCGCAAGTACAACAAGATCGTCATGATTTTCTTGTTCTTGCTGATCATTCCCTCGTTCGTGCTCTTCGGTGTCGAGCGCTACCAGGGCTCCGGCAGCGACGAGAAAGTGGCCCGCATCGATGGCAAGGACATCACCAAGCCCGAGTGGGACCAGCAGCACCGCGTGGAGTCCGACCGCATCCGTCAGCAGTCGCCCAACGTCGACCCGACCTTGCTCGAGTCCGATGCCCTGCGCTATGCCACGCTGGAGCGCATGGTGCGCGACCGCGTGCTGGCCGCTGCCGCCGCCAAGGGCAACATGACCGTGTCCGAAGATCGGCTGTCGCGCATCTTCGCGCAGGACACGGGCCTCGCATCGTTTCGCACACCCGACGGCAAGTTCGACCGCGACGCCTTCCAACGCGTGACCGGGCGCACGCCCGAGCAGTACGAAGCGTCGGTGCGATCCGACATGGCCACCCAGCAGGTGCTGCTGGGCGTGTCGGGCACGGCCTTCACGCCGCCCGCGCTCGCTGCCACCACCATCAACGCCTTCTACGACAGCCGCGAGATCCAGGTTGCGCGCTTCAGCCCCGAGAGCTTCGCGTCGAAGGTGACGGTGAGCGACGCCGATGTCGAGGCGTACTACAAAGGCCACCAGGCACAGTTCCAGGCGCCCGAGCAAGCCAGCATCGAGTACCTGGTGCTCGACCTGGAAGCGGCCAAGAAGAACATCGTCGTGAGCGAGGCCGACCTGAAGACCTACTACGAGCAGAACACCGCGCGCTTCGGCACGAAGGAAGAACGCCGCGCCAGCCACATCCTGATCACGGCACCGCCCAGCATGCCCGCGGCCGACCGCGCAAAGGCCAAGGCCAAGGCCGAGCAACTGCTCGCCGAAGTGAAGAAGACGCCCGCCAGCTTTGCCGACGTGGCACGCAAGAATTCGCAGGACCCGGGTTCGGCGGAGAAGGGCGGCGACCTCGACTTCGTCACCCGCGGTGCCATGGTCAAGCCTTTCGAGGACGCGATGTTCTCGCTCAAGAAGGGCGAGATCAGCGGCGTGGTGGAAACCGAGTTCGGCTATCACATCATCGAAGTGACCGACATCAAGCCGGCCGTGGTGCAGCCTTTCGACAAGGTGCGCGCGACCCTGGAGAACGAAGTGCGCGGGCAGCAGGCCACGCAGGAATTCGCCAAGGCCGCGGAAGCTTTCACCGACGCGGTGTACCAGTCGCCCGACAGCCTGAAGCCTGCGGCCGACAAGCTCAAGCTCACGATTCAGACGGCGAACAACGTGGTGCGCACGCCCGCACCCGGTGCCACCGGCGCGCTGGCCAGCCGTAACTTTCTGAGCGCGCTGTTCGCGCCCGACTCGCTGAGTCGCAAGCAGAACACCGAGGCCATCGAAGTCGGTTCGAGCCAGCTGGCGGCGGGCCGTGTCACGCAGTACACGCCGGCACACCCGGTGCCGTTGGACGACGTGAAGGCCAAGATCCGCGCACAGTTGGTCACCGAGCGTGCCGCCGTGCTGGCCAAGACCGAAGGCGAAGCCAAACTCGCGGCATGGACCGCCAAGGCCGATGGCGCGACCTTCGGCGCGCCAGTGACCGTGTCGCGCCGCGAAGCGCAATCGCAGCCGCTGGCGGTCATCGACGCCGCGCTGCGTGCCGACGCCTCCAAGCTGCCCACACTGGTGGGCGTGGACCTTGGCGCCCAGGGCTACACGGTGGTTCGCGTGACCAAGGTCGTGCCGCGCACGCCGCCCGCGCCCGAGCTCGCGAAGCAGGAGCAGGCGCAGGTCGGCCAGTCGGTGTCGGCTGCCGAAGACGCTGCCTACTACAACCTGCTGAAAGAGCGCTTCAAGGCCGAAATTCTGGTGCCGAAGCCGGCGGACGCGCTGCCGGTTGCGGCAGGCCGCTGACCCTGCACCTGCGCCTTGCGGCATCCGCCGCCCTTGTGAAAAAGCCCGAGCCCATGGCCCGGGCTTTTTTCATTTGGGGCGTGCTTGAACTGGTCGCACGAGGGACAAGCGGGGTCGTTGCTTCTTGCCAGAATCGGCGCATGGGAACCCTCTACCTCGTGCGCCACGGCCAGGCCAGTTTCGGCGCTGCCGACTATGACAACCTGAGCGAGCTCGGGCACCGGCAGGCGGTGCGCCTGGGGGCGTACTGGCGCGAGCGCGGCATGACCTTCGACGCGGTCATCACCGGCACCTTGAAGCGCCACCGCCAGACGTGGGAAGGCATTGCGCAGGGCCTTGGCCTCGCGCGCGAAGATGTGCTGCCATGGCCCGGTCTCAACGAATACGACAGCGAGGCGGTCATCGCCACCATCCACGAAGGCAAGCTCGAGAAGCCCGATTCACCCGAGATGTACCGCCATCACTTCAGGCTGCTGCGCGAGGGCTTGGGTGCGTGGATGCAGGGCAAGACGGCGCCGGTCGGCATGCCGAGCTACGTCGGCTTCCTGGCGGGCGTGACAACGGCGCTGGACCATGTGCGGGCGAATCACCACGGCGCGAAGGTGCTGGTGGTGTCGAGCGGCGGGCCGATCAGCACGGCGGTCGGGCATGTGCTCGGCACGAGCGCGGAGACGACGATTGAACTCAATCTGCGCATCCGCAATTCTTCGGTGACCGAGTTTGCCTTCACGCCCAAGCGGCACATGCTCGTGACCTACAACACGCTGCCGCACCTGGATGGACCGGCGTACGAGGACTGGATCACGTACGCCTGAAGGGCCGGGGGCTCAGGCCTGCCAAACGCCGTAGCCGGCCTTGCGCAGCGCGATGCCCAGGTCGACTTCCATCAGCCGCGCGTCTTCGTAGGTCAGCGGGTTGTAGCGGTCGTAGAGCGCGGGCAGCAGGTGCAGTCCGAACGCCTGCACGAAGCTGTTGGCCTGGATGCCGGCCTTGTGCTTGTCGAAACGGATGTCGGGGTCCAGGCCGGTCATGCCGACATAGACGAAGGGCTTGCCGAGTTGGTAGTCGGGGTTGGCGCGCCTGAAGCGGGCGTTGTTCCAGACGCGGTCGTCGAGTTCGACCACATAGACGTGATGCTTGGCGCGTGCTTTGCGCGGCAGCGCGTCCTGGGTGGCCGCCCGCTTGGCGCGGCGCGGCAAAGCATCGGCAGCGGCCGCCCGCTTTTCGCGGCGCGGCCGCGAGGCCATCAGCTCTTGCGCTTGATCAGGCCGTACAGGATCAGCAGCACGATCGCGCCCAGCACGGAGGCAATGAAGCCGGCGCCTTGGCCCGCGGTGTACCAGCCCATCGATTGCCCGACGTAGGTGACGATCAGCGAGCCGGCCACGCCGATGACCGTGGTGATGATGAAGCCCGCGGAATCGTCGCCCGGCTTGACAGCACGTGCCACAAGACCCACGACGAAACCGATCAGGATGGTCCAGACGATGCTCATGAAGAAATTCCTTTTGGTGGTGAAGTGGAGCGGCGAAAAGCCATGATAGCGGAGCGATTTGGGCCCCCGTGTCCGCCAATGTGGACGAAATTGCGCGCCGATAAATTTTTGCCCACCGCCGTGACGCCGAGGCTGCGCGGCGTCCTACAGGCGGCGTTGTGCCGGCGCAGTACACCTCTACCCATGCTGGAAAAACTGCCTGATGTCATCGGTCACGCGCTGAGCGGCGTGCGCGCCGGACTGGACAACATCGTCTTCAACACCCTCGGCATGCGCGAGGGGATGGCGTCGATTGCGATGACCAGCGTGGCTTTTGCCGACCACGCGCCGTTGCCGCCGCGCTGCACCGCGGATGCGCCCGATGGCGAGGGTGTTTCTCCGCCCTTGCAATGGGCCGGGGTGCCGGCTGGCGCTGTGTCGCTTGTGCTGATCGTCGAGGATGCCGACTCACCCACACCCCATCCGTTGGTGCACGCCATCGTGGTCGGCCTGCCGGTCGACGGTGCCTCGCTGGCGGAAGCCGCGATGCCCAGCCAGGGCAATGACGCCGAGGGTCTGAACATGGGGCGCAATTCGGCATTGCAGGCCGCCTGGCTGCCGCCGGACCCGCCGCCCGGGCACGGTATTCATCGGTATGCGTTTCAGCTGTTCGCGCTGGGCCAAGTGCCGGAGTTCTCCGAAACGCCGGGACGCGACGAATTGGTCGAGACGCTCAAGACGCATGCGGTCGCCAGCGGACTGATGATCGGCACCTACGAGCGGCCCGACACGTCGATCAAGATCCAGGAAGGCGCAGCCGCCACGCTGGCCGGACCGCTGGTTGCGGGCTGATGTGGCTTTCGAACCGCGTCTTTTTCACTCGTTGTTTGCATTCAAGCGTCGGAGCCGCCGTTTTTGACGCTAGAATCGGAGGCTCTATGGTGGCTGTAGCTCAGCTGGTAGAGTCCCAGATTGTGATTCTGGTCGTCGTGGGTTCGAGTCCCATCAGCCACCCCAAGAAATATCTCCTCAGCGCTATTGCTCAATAGCTCCCAGAGGATTCCAGCGCCGGGCTTGCCCCGGCGTTGCCATTTCCGGATTGCCGCTTTTTCTTGCCGAGCGATCCGCGCCATTCCTTCTTTCTCGACGCATAGGGCGCTCCAAACGGTGCGCCCGTGTTGCGTGTTGTTGCATTAATGCAATGCGTCCGCAATTTTTTTGCGTCGATAGATACTTGCGGCAAAAGAAAATTGAATTAAACTTCGACCGTTTTCAATTTATGGAGTCCAACAATGGCTTCGACCCTCGCCGATATCAATTCCCAGATCAAGAAGCATGACGAACTGATTGCGCAATTGCGCAAGCAGGCCGAAGACCTGCGCAACCACGAGCGCGCAGGCGTCATCGAAGAGTTGCGCGCGAAAATTGCCGAATACGGATTGACGGCTTCCGATCTGAAGCTGGCCGGCCGCGCAGTATCGGCAAAGCGCTCCGGTAGCGCTGCACCCGCCAAGGCTGCCGCCAAATACCGCGGCCCGTCGGGCGAAACCTGGTCCGGCGGCCGTGGCCGCAAGCCACGCTGGGTGACCGAGGCATTGGCCGCGGGCAAGTCGCTTTCCGATTACGAAATCAAGTAAGCGCCTGTTGGTTTCCTGGGCATGTGCCCAATAAAAAAGCCCGCTCATGCGGGCTTTTTTATTGATCGCTCACCGGCCGTTCGCAGGCTCAGTTCACCATCACGAGTTTTCCTTTGACGCCGCGCGAGCCCATGTGGGCGTAAGCGGCCTTCAATTCGGACATCGGCATCGTGCTGTCGATGACCGGCTTGATTTTTCCCTGGCCGTACCACTGCGCCAATTCGGCCATCATCTGCGCATTCGCCTTCGGTTCGCGTCGCGCGAAATCGCCCCAGAAGACGCCCACCAGCGAGGCGCCTTTCAGCAGCGTCAGATTCAATGGCAGCGACGGAATGGGCCCCGACGCAAAACCCACGACCAAATACCGCCCGCGCCACGCAATCGAGCGAAATGCCGGCTCCGCAAAATCACCGCCCACCGGGTCGTAAATGACATCGGGGCCTTTGCCGTCGGTTGCTGCCTTGATGGCCTCGCGGAATCCATTGGGCAGGGCGTGCGTGGTGTAGTTGATGGTCGCGTCCGCGCCAATGGAACGGCAAAGTTCGCATTTCTCGTCGGTCGATGCTGCGGCAATCACCTTGGCACCGGCGGCCTTGGCAATCTGGATGGCGGCCGTGCCCACGCCGCCGGCCGCGCCGAGCACCAGCACGGTTTCGCCGGCCTTGAGCTGCGCCCGGTCCATCAGCGCATGCCATGACGTGGCGTAGATCATGATGAAGGCCGCCGCATCGACGTGGCCGAAGCCCTCGGGCAGCGGCATGCACAGCGCGGCCGGGGCCAGCGTGTGCGTACCGAAGCCGCCGGTGCCCGACAGGCAGGCCACGTTCTGGCCCACCTTGAGGTGCGTGACGCCTTCGCCCACGGCCTGGACGACGCCGGCATATTCCGAGCCCGGCACGAAGGGCAGGGGCGGCTTCATCTGGTACTTGTTCTGCACGATCAGCAGGTCGGGGAAATTCAGGCTCGCCGCCTTGATTTCGATCAGCACCTGGCCCGGGCCCGGGGTGGGTGTCGGCAGTTCCTTCCAGGTCAGGGCGTCGACGCCGGTGGGGTTTTCGCAAAGCCATGCGTGCATGCTCGAGTCTCCTTCGTGTGAGTCGGGTGGGGCAGTGAATGCGGGCGATGATAGGCGGCGCACAGGGGCGGGCTTGTCCCTGCTGCGACGCACCCGACGCCTACAATCCGACGCACTCCGCACACCATGAAGATACTCATTTCCAACGACGACGGCTTTCAGGCGCCGGGCATCGTCGCACTGCACGACGCGCTCAAGGACATCGCCGATGTCGAGGTGATCGCCCCCGAGCACAACAACAGCGCCAAGTCGAACGCGCTGACCCTGGCCGCACCGTTGTATGTGCGCGAAGCCCACAACGGCTTTCGCTACGTGACCGGCACGCCGGCCGATTGCGTGCACATCGCGCTCAAGGGCCTGCTCGACTACCGCCCCGACCTGGTGGTCTCGGGCATCAACAACGGCGCCAACATGGGCGACGACACCATCTATTCAGGCACCGTTGGCGCGGCCATGGAGGCCTACCTGTTCGGCATTCCGGCCATCGCGTTCTCGCAGATCGAAAAGGGCTGGGCGCATGTGGACGCGGCCGCTCAGGTGGCGCGGCGGTTGGTGCAGCAGATCGAGCGCGAGCGCATGCTCGAAGGCCCCGCGTTTCTGCTGAACGTGAATGTGCCGAACAAGCCGTTCGACGAACTCAAGCCGGTGAAGGTGTGCAGGCTCGGCCGCCGTCACGCCGCTGAAAAGGTGATCACGCAAGACAGCCCGCGTGGCGAAACCATGTACTGGATCGCCGGTGCGGGCGGCGCCAAGGACAGCGGCGAGGGCACCGACTTTCATGCCACCGCGGCCGGCCATATCGCGCTGACACCGCTGCAGATCGACCTGACCGACCACGCCAACCTGGGCCAATGGCGCGAGACGGTGGCCCGTCTCGGCAATTGACATGGCCACCCAACGGCCGAGTTTTCCGGTTCGCCTGACATCCACCGCTTCCGCCGCCACGCGCGGGCGCATGCCCGCCGTGCCGGTCAAGCCGATGGTGCCGACCACGCCCTCGATGGCCTCTGCAGCGGTGCGCGCGCGCATGGTGCAGAAGCTCACGGCGCAGGGCATTTCCGATCCCCGCGTGCTGCGCGCAATGAGCGCCGTGGAGCGTCACGGGTTTGTCGACAGTGCACTGGTCAACCAGGCGTACGAAGACACGAGTTTGCCGATCGGGCTGGGCCAGACCATCTCCAAGCCGAGCGTGGTCGCCCGAATGATCGAGCTGCTGCTGGGTGCTCCCGCGCTGGCGGGAAAACCGCAGGACAAGCTCGGCCGCGTGCTGGAGATCGGCACGGGTTGCGGCTACCAGGCCGCGGTGCTGAACCATGTGGCTTCGGAGGTGTACAGCATCGAACGCCTGCGCGGGCTGCACGAGCGCGCGCGGCTGAATCTTCGGCCGTTCCGGCTGGCCACGGTGCACCTGATACTGGGCGACGGAATGATCGGCTATGCCAAGGGCGCGCCCTATGCCGGCATCATTGCCGCGGCAGGCGGCGAGGCCGTGCCGCAAGCCTGGATCGACCAGCTGGCGGTGGGGGGGCGCATCGTTGCGCCGACCCATTCCGCCAGCGGTGGCCAGGCCCTTGTGGTCATCGACAAGACCCCCCGGGGACTGGACCGGCTCATTCTTGAGGCGGTTCACTTTGTCCCCCTAAAATCAGGCATCGCTTGAAGGAATAACACATGCAGGGTTTTGGCAATCGGAGTTGGTTCGCTGGCGTCACGTTGGCCTTTGTGCTGGTGATCGCGGGCTGTTCCACACCGCGTGGGCCGGCGCCGGTCGAAGACCGCGGCACCATGACGCGCGCACCCAGCGCAGCAGTGCCTGGCGGCCCTCCCATGACCACGGATGCCAACGGCAAGCCGCTGGCAGGTATCGAAAATTACGGCAAGCCCGGCTACTACGCCGTGCGTCCCGGCGACACCATCCGCCGCATCGGCGCGGACACGGGCCAGCGCTGGCAGGACATCGTTCGCTGGAACAACATCGACAACCCCGACCTGATCGAAGTCGGTCAGGTGCTGCGCGTGATTCCGCCGAACGGCACCGCCGTTGCCGTCGCCCCGCCGGCCGGCATGTCGCCGTCCGAAGGCGCGACGACCAAGCCCGTGACGCCGCCGCCGGCGCTCGTGCTAACGCCGCCGGCCAGCAGCCCTGTCAAGCCGCCGGTCACGGCTTCGCCTTCGGCGCCGGGCAGCGGCAATTCGGGTGACGAAGACCTCGGCTGGATCTGGCCTGCGAGCGGCTCGCTGATTGCGGGCTTCGACGAAGCCAAGAACAAGGGCTACGACATCAGCGGCAAGGCAGGCGACCCCGTGCTGGCCGCCGCCGACGGTCGCGTGGTGTATGCGGGTGCCGGCCTGCGCGGCTACGGCAACCTGATCATCCTGAAGCACAACAACACCTACCTCACGGCGTATGCGCACAACCAGACGCTGCTGGTGAAGGAAGACCAGTCGGTGCAAAAGGGCCAGAAGATCGCCGAAATGGGCAACAGCGACGCCGATCGCGTGAAGCTGCATTTCGAGATTCGCCGCCAGGGCAAGCCCGTCGACCCTTCGCGCTACCTGCCCGGCCGGTGATGCCATGGCTGCCTCCCGCCCCCGCCGCACACTGCCTGTGCGCGGGTCGGCGGGCAAAGGCAGCCCCCCAGAGACTTCCGAAGACAACCTTTCTGCCGCAGACGCAGCAGACACCGTAGACGCAGCGGCCGATCCGCAAGCGATCGACTCGGCACTGCGCCACGGTGCAGCGAGCGAACGGCTAGGTGGTGAAGGCGCCGACGCACTGACCATCTACCTGCGCCAGGTCCGGCGCACCGAACTCTTCACGCCCGCGCAGGAATACCAGGCCGCCTGTGCCGCGCGCGCCGGTGATTTCGAGGCGCGGCAATCGATGATCGAGCACAACCTGCGGCTCGTCGTGAACATCGCCAAGAGCTACCTGGGCCGCGGTGTGCCGCTGTCGGACCTCATCGAAGAGGGCAACCTCGGACTGATGCACGCCATCACCAAGTTCGAGCCCGAACGCGGTTTTCGTTTTTCGACCTACGCGACCTGGTGGATTCGCCAGTCCGTCGAGCGTGCGGTCATGACGCAGGCGCGTGCCATTCGCCTGCCGGTGCATGTGGTGCGTGAACTGCAACAGGTGCTGCGCGCGCGCCGCACCCTCGAAGGCGATGCGGAATTTCTGGCGCACCGGCCCGACGGCGTGCGGGTGGAAGACATTGCGGCGCTGCTCGGTCGCGACGTGCAGGCCGTGGCCGATCTGCTGGCGCTGTCCGAGGCGCCGCGCTCGCTGGACGCGGGCGATGCGCGCGGCGAAGAAGGCTTCACGCTGGCCGACACGGTGGCCTCCGAGGACGCGCACGGCAGCCCGACCGAGGTGACCCACACGCACGAGGTAGAGCGCCTGCTGGACCAATGGGTGCACGCCCTCGATGCGCGCGAGCGCGAGGTGCTGGAAGGCCGCTACGGCCTGCACGACCGAGAGCCCGAAACCCTGGAGGTGCTGAGCGTGCGGCTGGGCCTCACGCGCGAGCGCGTGCGGCAGATCCAGAACGAGGCGCTGGCCAAGATGCGCCGTCAACTGGCCCGCTCGGGCGTCGGGCGGGACGCGCTGTTCTAGCGGGGCCTGCCACGCTGAGACAATCGGGGAATGACGGAATCCATCGAAGAAAACAACTCCCCCGCGAACGTCCCCGCGAATGTTCCCGCAACGGCTCCAGCGACAGCCGCAGCCGCAGTGCCAGTGCCAGTGAAGCCCGCTGAAGAGTGGCTGCAGGTCGAGTCGCTCGACCTCGAAGCACAAGGCGTTGCGCACCGAGCCGACGGCATGGTCGTGTTCATCGAAGGCGCATTGCCTTTCGAGCAAGTGCAGTTCAACGTGCACCGGCGCAAGAACAACTGGGAGCAAGGCACGGTCACCACCATCCGGCGCGAATCGTCACAGCGGGTGCGCCCCGGCTGCCCGCATTTCGGCCTGCACACCGGCGCCTGCGGCGGCTGCAAGATGCAGCACCTGGACCCCGCCGCGCAAGTGGCCGTGAAGCAGCGCGCGTTGGAAGACAACCTGTGGCACCTGGGCAAGGTGCGCCCCGAGAACCTGCTGCGTCCGCTCGAAGGACCGGCATGGCACTACCGCTACCGTGCGCGGCTGTCGGTGCGCCACGTGGTCAAGAAGGGCACGGTGCTGATCGGCTTCCACGAGCGCAAGAGCCGCTACCTGGCCGACATGCAGGTGTGCCCGGTGCTGCCCAAGCAGGTCAGCGCGATGCTGATGCCGCTGCGGGCGCTGATCGGCTCGATGGACGCGCGCGAAACCTGCCCGCAGATCGAACTCGCCTGCGGCGACGCGCCCGACACCATCGGGCTTGGCACCATCGCGCTGGTGCTGCGGCACCTCGCGCCGCTGTCGCCCGAAGACATCGACCGCCTGAAGGCTTTTGCTGCGCAGAACGAAGGCGTCCAGTGGTGGCTGCAGGCCAAGGGGCCTGAAACCGTCAAGTTGCTGGAAGAGGGCGGCGCACCGCTGGCTTACCGGCTGCCGGAGTTCGGCGTGACGATGCCGTTCAAGCCGACCGATTTCACGCAGGTCAACTCGCACATCAACCGCGCGCTGGTCGGCAAGGCGCTGCGCCTGCTCGACGTGCAGGCGCACGAGCGGGTGATCGACTGGTTCTGCGGGCTGGGCAATTTCACCTTGCCGCTGGCGAGCCGTGCGCGCGAGGTGCTGGGCATCGAGGGCAGCGAGACGCTGGTGACGCGCGCCACTGACAACTACAAGCGCAACCAGCCCGCAACGCCGGCCCGCCGTGCGTTGTCACCTGCAACCTTCGTGGCGCGCAACCTGTTCGACATGACCCCGGCGATGCTGGTGGCCGACGGCAGCGCCGACAAGTGGCTGGTCGACCCGCCGCGCGAGGGCGCCTTCGCTCTGGCCAAGGCCATGGCCGAACTGCATCAGCAGCCAGAGCTGCGCACCGACGGCTGGACGCCGCCCAAGCGCATTGTGTACGTGAGCTGCAATCCGTCGACGCTGGCGCGCGATGCCGGCCTGCTGGTGCACCAGGCGGGCTACCGTTGCACGTTCGCGGGGGTGGTCAACATGTTCCCGCACACGGCGCATGTGGAGTCCATTGCGGTGTTCGAGCTGGAATGAAAATGAAGAAGGGCCCTGCGGGGCCCTTCTTGATGCTGCGTGCGAGCGAGTCGCTTGAATCGCTCGAATCCTTCTTCGCTCAGTCGCGTTCGCCGCCGAAGATGCCCAGCAGGGCCAGCAGGCTCTGGAACACGTTGAACAGGTCGAGGTACAGCGCGAGCGTGGCGGTGATGTAGTTGGTTTCGCCGCCGTCCATGATCTGCTTCAGGTCATAGAGCATGTAGGCCGAGAAGATGCCGATGGCGGCCACCGAGATCACCAGCATGCCGGTGCTCGAGCCGACAAACACGTTGATGACCGCGCCGAACATCAGCACCATCGCGCCGACGAACAGGAACTTGCCCATGCCCGACAGGTCGCGCTTGATCACAGTGGCCAGCGAGGCCATCACGAAGAACACGCCGGCGGTGCCGCCGAAGGCCGTCATGATGAGTTCGGAGCCGTTCTTGAAGCCCAGCACCATCGCGATCAGGCGCGACAGCATCAGGCCCATGAAGAAGGTGAAGCCCAGCAGCACTGGCACGCCGGCGGCGGAGTTCTTCGTTTTCTCGATGGCGAACATGAAGCCGAACGCGCCGCCGAGGAAAACAATGAGGCCGAGCCCGCCGGTCAGCGAACGCGTGAGGCCGGTGCTGACGCCGACCCATGCGCCCAGCACGGTGGGCAGCATGCTCAGCGCAAGCAGCCAGTAGGTGTTGCGCAGCACGCGCTGGCGTTCGGCTTGGGCCAGTGGCTGGCCGTAGCCCGTGGAGGTGTCTAGGGTGGTAACGCGGTCGTTCATGGCCGGAGCTCCTGTGGTTGCTGCGAAGACGCAGTTGGGGCGCATTCTAGGGGGCTGCAAGAGCAGGGTTCGACAAAGTCCGCGGGCAGCCTGTTCCCTAGCTTGGCACCGGCTGGAAGGCACTGCTGGCGGCGTGGCCGTTATGCTGTCGGGTTTCACGCAACCTGAGCACACCATGAAGACCAAATCCTTCCTCGAACTCGCCGATGTCAAGGCCGTTGCCGCCGCAGCGGAAGCCGAGGCCCTGAAGAACAACTGGGCCGTGACCATCGCCATCTCGGACGACGCCGGCAACCTGCTCTGGCTGCAGCGCCTGGACGGTGCCGCCGCGCTGTCGTCGCACATCGCCCCCGCCAAGGCCCACACGGCCGCCATGGGCCGCCGCGAGAGCAAGGTCTATGAAGACATCATCAACGGTGGGCGCACCGCGTTCCTGACCGCGCCCGCAGTGCAGGGCCTGCTCGAAGGTGGCGTGCCGATCATGAAGGACGGCCACGTGATCGGCGCCGTGGGCGTGAGCGGTGTGAAGTCGAACGAAGACGCACAAATTGCCAAGGCAGGCATCGCGGCCCTCGGCCTCTGATTCTTCTTTTGCGCAAGGCAAAACGCCGATCCTCGGGTCGGCGTTTTTATTTGAATGCTTCAGCGTGAAAAAAAGCTTGGCTAGTCGGCGAACCGTTGGCTAGCAAAAAACGACCCTTCGGAGATGAATCTCCTGGAGTCGCCCCACGATGAAACTTGCGAGGGGCGGGCTGAGCGACCTTATTTGGTCAGGATCAGCTTGCCGAGTTTGGTGGCCTGAAGCCGGTAGAGGGAACCGTTGTGCATGATGCCGACGGTCTTGCTTCCTTTGAGAAGCTCCGTGCTTTCGACCATGGGCGCCGGCCGCGCTGCCTGGTTGGACGCATGACCGCCACCCGATTGGTCGAGCGAAGGATGGTTCAGAACAGAAAAGGCGTTGGGCGAGGCTGGCATTTGGAGTTCCCTTGTCGAAGCGATGACTGAATGATAATTATTCGCAATAAAAAGTCAATCACGGCGATCAATTTTTTTGCGAACGCCATCAGCTCACTTTGCGTCGGGCTCCGTGATGAAGCCGATCTTGCGCACGCCGGCTTCGCGCGCTTCGGACATGGCCTTGGCCACGCGCTCGTAGCGCACGGCCTTGTCGCCGCGGATGTGCAGCTCGGGCTGCGGTTCCTTGGCGGCTTCGGCCGCCAGGCGCGCGGGCAGCACGCTGTCGTCGATCTTTTCTTCGTTCCAGTAATAGGAACCGTCGGCCGTCACGCTGAACAGGATGTTCTGCGGCTTGGGCTGCTCGGGCTCGCTGCTGGCGCGGGGCAGGTCGATGTTCACCGAGTGCTTCATCACCGGCACGGTGATGATGAAGATGATCAGCAGCACCAGCATGACGTCGACCAGCGGCGTCATGTTGATCTCGTTCATCACCTCATCGGGTTCGTCTTGTGTACCGAAAGCCATGATGCTCAGCCCTTCTTGAGCGGAACCACGACCGCTTCGCTGCCGCTCTGTACGCGGGCGCCCGTCACAAAGTAGGCGTGCAGGTCATGTGCGAAGGCGTTGAGCTTGGTCAGCACGAACTTGTTGCCGCGAACCAGCGCGTTGTAGCCCAGCACCGCGGGAATGGCCACGGCCAGGCCGAGCGCCGTCATGATCAGCGCTTCGCCGATCGGGCCGGCCACCTTGTCGATGGTCGCCTGGCCGGCCGAGCCGATGCTCATCAGCGCGTGGTAGATGCCCCAGACCGTGCCGAACAGGCCGATGAAGGGGGCGGTGGAGCCCACCGACGCCAAAATCGCGAGGCCGGTCTGCAGGCGCGCGGTGAAGGCGTCGATGCCGTTGCGCAGCGAGCGCGTGATCCAGTCGCTCACGTCCAGCGCGTCATGCAGATGCACCTTGGTGTTGCGGTGGTGGGCGGCGGCTTCGCGTCCTTCCAGGGCCAGCGCGCGGAACGGGTTGGTGTCGTCGGTGCCGAGCTTGTTCAGCGCGGTCGCAAAGTCTTCGCTGTGCCAGAAGTCCTGCGAGTGCTTGGCCAGGCGCTTGTAGCGAATGACGTCGAGTGCCTTGACGATGATCACGATCCACGACGCGAGCGACATGCCGATCAACAGCACCGCCACGGCCTTGGTGACGAAATCGCCTTGGTTCCAGACGTTCATCAAGCCAAATTGGGAATCCATACGAAGTTGCTCCAGAGAAAAATTAGTTCAGAACGTAGTTGACGGGGGCGTCATAGGACATGGCCTGAACCACGCCGTTGACCTTGCCGGGGACGAACCGGCATTTCATGATGTATTCGACCGCGGCTTCGTCCAGGCGGTCGAAGCCGCTGGACCGCTTGACTTCCGCGCTCTTGGGCATGCCGTCTACACCCACGAGCACCCGCACGATGACCTTGCCCTGTTCGCCGAGCCTTCGGCTCATGGCGGGGTAGGTGGCTTTCGGGTTCTGCAGGTAGTCGGCGTTGCTCGACGGCAACTGCACCGCGGGCGGCGCCGGCGGTGCGGGCGGCGGCGCGGGAGGCGCCGGTGGGGCAGGCGGTGCCGGTGGCGCGGGAGGGGGCGGCGGCTCCGTCACGCCGACGGGCGCTTGCGGTGCCGGCGTGGGCTTGGGCTCCCGAATGGCCTGGGGGCGTGGAGGGGGCGGCGCCTTGGTCACCTTGGGTTGGGGCGGAGGCGGGGG